>Ga0255774_10001339_pt1 | contig 20344 bp, 26 predicted proteins | sample 101ome_17_FD_179972 | JGI IMG/M metagenome (GOLD analysis project Ga0255774, IMG submission 179972) | Coastal salt marsh microbial communities from the Groves Creek Marsh, Skidaway Island, Georgia - 101407AT metaG (version 2) | ecosystem: Environmental > Aquatic > Marine > Intertidal zone >...
GCAAAAATCATCTGATCTTGGCACAGTGCGCAGCATCGCAAATCAGCTAAAGGATGCAGAAAGACCTGTGGATATTATGCTTGGTGCAAAATATGATGCATGTCTTCAGATAGCATATGGTGAGGTCGAAGGCTCACTTGAAGTAGATGGACTATTAGCGAAGATAACTGAAACGGCAAAACAGCTTGATGATCATTGCCGCAATTTGCTCTATGTTGCTCCTGAGGTTGCAATTACAAATTCGGTTTGCAAACACATTCTCTTCAATTGACTTGTCATCACACGAATATTCCTTAACCTCACTGTGTGTCGTAAGTACTCAGTTATATTTCCATTCAAAGGATATTGGCGCGAAATACGATGCAGCAAAACACAAATAAGCAGGTATACTAGCCTGTAATCACTTGATTTTATGAGCATGTAAAGTCTTATGATCTGTCATCGACAGAGCCACACTTATCAACGGTTGCAAGCTACAATTCAATTTAGCTCATTGCTATCAGAGCAATCAAAAATATCAGTCCTGGCACAATAAGGACGCCTATTTGTATGGAACGCCACATTTTTGCAATTGAAGAACTCATTCTAGACATAGCCAGCTTGCATCACTGTAAGGTAAAGCATCCCTAAACCGGCCATTACGATTACAACATACGCAAGCGTAAGCGGCAACGTGCTAGAATGTGAAAATTTTGGTTTTCGGGATCGCAAAAGGACCCCGGTCTCGGATGAACTACTCATGAACTGCCTCATTATTTTTATTTTTATACACTTATAAATACACGAAATTTTGCTGAAAGACAAATTTTTGTTAGTTTATTGGAATAAAACATTTAGCTTTAAGCCTGTATCTCGGGAGGGCACATCGACCAACAGGTGGCTTCATCTCATTTTCTCAACGAGAAATGCGTAGAATGCATCATCAATGTTGACAACAAATCGAGGAGAAATATCTTTTAATGCATAGGTAACAGTATAAGACAGTGCCTTACTAAGGTGCAAAAAGATGAAAGAGCGATGTCTAAGTATTATCTGAAACAAGGCACAGTCACTGTTTTTACCGTTTTGATCCTGCAAACAACAAATGTGTTAGCGGCTGCTACTACGAGCTGTGAGCCAAAATCAACGATTGCGCTCACGTTCGATATTTTGAATAACTCAACCAACGTCGAAGAAACAAGCAACGGTCTGCCGAATATTGTGCTAACGTTGGATTATGGTTTTCTTAAGCTATCAGAGCAAGATAACGACGCGAGCGTTCTATACAGACAAATTGCCCTGCGTGAAAATGGCGAAGATCCATTAGATATTACGCTTAGATACGAAGCAACTAATGGAGCAAATATTGAAAAGCCTAGCATAATAATTTCAGATCCTATGTGTAGAAATTATGCTCGCTCACGTGCGAATATAATGGAGATCACAGATAAAAGTTACACAAGTTCTATTTATGAATGCGAATGCCTGTCAGCTAACCAACATAGCGCCAACTTCATTAAATCCGAATAGTCAGAGGTGAGAACAGTTTTTTGACTTAGAATCTCAATACTTTTTTATGAAGGTATTAAAATTTCGATTTAGATTTCCCTCAGGTGTTTCGTCGTTTGTATACAACCAATACATAATTGCACCCAAAATCAACAGGATGACCAAACTTCCACTAATCAACATAATAATTTTACGACGCTTCAAATACTAATTCACCTTCGGGCAATTTACCACAATTCGTCATGTGTTTTCATCTTCCAATCATGCGCATATCTCTATCGCGACAATCTGCAATCAATTCTAACTTTTTCTTAGCTGCGATAGCGTTTCCCTCAAATCTTACATACTTCACTGATGGTGATAGTTGTAACTGCAGCGCTGAATTCATTCGGGTGTTGAGTTTTGCAATTCCATTGTAAAAGTTGGCATATTTATTGGTATTCAAGTCACGAACAATAAAATACTTATCATCAATGTCACAAGTGTTTCGAAGTTTGATATGCGCAACAATTATGTCGTCATTATGCAGAAAACGTTTGAGGAGACTTTCAGCGGCGAGTGTATTTGTTCCAAAGCATAATAAGATGCAAATAACAGCGAATACAGATGAAAGTTTCATCTTCCGTACACCATAATCGAACTACCGATCCTATAGTTGAAGTCCCATAACCCCATACGTTGTAAACATTTTATACGCAAAAATTAGTAAAACCAAGAGAATTGATGTTATCAATAGGGTATACAGGTGCATCGTTCATACCAAAGGGAAATTGGAAATTAAAAACCAGGCGTGACATAGGTCGTCTTCCCTCAATATCTCCTACATCACAAAGCTTATCAAGGTTTAGTATGAATGCAGCGTGTTACAGGAACTTAATTATGCGTATAAATTTAGGTCCATAATTTGTATGAACCTAAATTTTGTACTTCAATATTTGGGCTTAAAGCCCCTTTTTTGAGTGGCAATCGAAAAAGTGCGCAGATAGCGTAGTGTATCCTGCGTTTTCGTTCCAATCAGTAATTGCCAGGGCATTAGCGCCAGTGATCATGGCGCGATTACGGAGAGCAATTAGTGTTTGTGGGTACGCCAATAACGACTGGAAGCTTATTGCGACTGTTCGTGAGCAATAAGCACTCATCCTAAGATATGAATATGCATGGACGGAGACCTTTTCGGAACCTTTTAATGGAACAGTTTCGTGCACGGTTAATGTAGTTGCGTTTGTGTCTGTTCCTGAGCTTGCTGTCGAAGAACTTGCCATAACCATTGGTTGACAAGCTGCCAACATGGTAGATGCAATGATCAAGGTAAATATCTTTGCCAACTTCATTTTTTTGAACCTCATTTTAATCTCTCGCATACCATAACGACAAAACATTTACTCATGTTAGTGATCAACATTATCACGCACGCAAGTTTATGGAATAATCACATATACCGCGTCAGCAGCCTCACCTAAATGAAGGTTTGGATCGTTTTCACACATTTTGAGCAAGAGATCATATAGTGGAACGTTCAAAGTGTTTATGATTGTTAAGTTTCGGCCAGTTTCTCTTATACGTCCGCTGAAGTAGCCGTTAAGCCAATCATTTACTGAAGCCTGCATTCCGTCTGCATCATGCCTGGTTAAAAAATCGATACAAGTTGTGTTCGATTGGCCAAACATTGTTTCGCTTATGCCTGATGTGGCAAAAACAGAGATGAATAAGAAGGATGCTAATTTGCGTGACATAAAGAGTGATTACGACTTTCAAACAAATATATTTAGTGCGCAGCATTAAAAATCTATTTCGCATCCTAATTCTGATGGTTAATCTGTGCCATTGGCGAAGTCCTTGTTACCATCATTTAATTTTTGTCAGAATATTCTCCACATTTCCAATTTGATAGCACTTTTGGAAAGATAGCAGGGCTTGAGCTATTAATGATTGTCGGTGGGAAGCGACCACACTGATAGCTCGTTTCACCATGCTTATCCGTGTCAGAAAGTACGTAACTGCATGTTTTGCATGTGTTTGCTTCGTCGATCATAAATCCTCCAGAGATAATTTCTGCCGAGTTTAATGACGACTAGTCCTGATAACAAGCTGACTAAATGGCTCTTTTAGGCATGAATATTGCTACTTAGAGCGAATGAAGAAACAAATATTTATCAACCGACGCATTTTTTGCGCTTCTTTACTCGCTTCAGGTGCCGCAAGAGCCTCGAACCCGATAATTGACTTTACAGGACAGAGTATTCCTTTGATATCGGTTGAACCGAAACAACCGATATTAACATTATCCAAGAAAAAATTCATTGATATAGAACCCGAGTATGAGGGATCTGTGGATAGATTGTTTGCCCCAGTTGTGACTAAAACTTTGTATAGAACTCGCATATCGCTAGCATTGAAAAATGTTCATACGGGAGAGAAAATGAACTTGTCTATTCCAAAAACATTGAAAATTTCTCATGTGGACATTGGAAAATTCAATCAAATTTGTCGCGACTGGCGAAGAAATAAAATTATGAATATGGACCCGCAGCTTATTGGTATCTTGGCCAAAGTCTGTGAGGAAAGTACAGACGAGGACGGCCCTGTTGCGGTGGAATTATTGTCTGGATATCGAACAAACAAAACGAATGAATTTCTCAGACAAAGAAGCAATTTGGTTGCAAGAAACTCATTCCATATAAGCGGCAAGGCTATAGATTTCAGATTGCCTTCATTGAACCTTCAAAAAGTCACGGAAAAAGCGCAGGCTCATGCTGACGGCGGGCTCGGAATTTACAAAAATTTCATTCATATCGACACGGGTCCGCAACGACGCTGGATAATGTAGCTTGTCACTTTTTAATGCGATATTGCCAATTCTTTAAATTTTTAGAATTATTTGGACTTTGTATGATATATTCTTTGCAAGAAACAATTACTCGATACCCTTATGAGCACATTGGACTTAAAAGCGACCTCAAAATTTATTTTTAGTTCTATTTTTGTGGGCGTTATTTTAGGCATAATAGGTTCTGCGATGGCGAACCTATTTCGCAGCGGCATTACCTTCTTGAACGAATTAGAAACTGATTTGCTAGAAGGCGTACCAAAATTTTACTTTTATTTTATCACGTTATCAATCGCCGCACTTCTTGTTCACAACATCAAATCTAAGTTGAAAGGCACTGGTTTTCATGGGGTGGCCGACAGTATTTATTTTGCTCACAAGTCAAAAGACTGCACTGACGTCAAAACTGGTGTTTTGAGCACATTGGCAGCATTTGTTTCAGCAAGTGGAGGTGCAAGTGTCGGACAATACGGCCCGTTGGTACATTTTGGGACTACCTTTGGGAGTCTCTTAAGGCGTTGCCTGCGCGTCAAACTAAGCTATGACTTATTCATCGGAGCCGGTGTTGCTGCGTCGATATCGGCTGGTTTTGGCGCACCACTGGCGGGTGTTTTATTTGCCCACGAGGTAATCTTAAGGCATTATTCGCACAGGTCGATCTTAGCGATATCAACCGCCTCTGGGGTCGCCTATGCCGCTACCCAATTTCTTTGGCAAAAATCACTCGTATTTAACTTTCCGCAACATGAATTTGATTTGTCTGCGTTGATTATCATCAGTTTGCTTTCTGGTCCTTTGTATGGAGCAATTGCGATATTTTATATGAGAAGTCTGCTTTTCTTCGGGAAGCTTTCAAAAAAAATGAGTACTAAGCCCTTTTATAATCCTTTCATCGGGGTGCTTATTCTCAGTCTTATTGGATCAATATTTCCAGAAGTTATGGGACTAGGAACACAAACGGTTCAGAATATTTTTGAAGTACAATATGGCTTAGGAATATTACTTTTAATTTTGTTTGGAAAAATAGTTACCACATCTATTTCGCTGAATTTTGGTTTTTTTGGTGGAGTTTTCTCACCAGCGTTGCTTGTTGGTGCAAGCGCGGGTGCTGCGGTTTCAACATTTTTAATGTATGCTGGGATCATTTCAAATTTTGAATTTCCTCTAGTTATTTGTGGGATGGCTGCAGTAACTGGTTCAGTAATAGGTGCCCCAATGACAATGATTGTACTCATTATTGAATTAACGGGCTCATACGTTTACGCACTCGCAGCGTTGGTCAGCTTGGCGGTGTCTGTGACCTACACACAAATACGATTTGGTACGTCCTATTTCGATACGCAATTGGCCGGGCGTGGTATCGATATTAGTGAGGGTAGGATTGGACTTTATCTCAGTGAGACATCTGTGATTGATTTTTGCGAACGACAGTTTGATACAATTTCGGCAAACGAAACCGTTGGGCGCGCTCAGCAAATCATGTCTCAGGGACAAAAATCTGAATTGATTGTAATTTCTGAAAATCAGCAATTTTTGGGCAAAGTTGATGCATTGTCGATTTTGGCTGCTGATGTGAATTCTCGTTTAAACGACTATGTTGATAGTCAGTGTCTGACGATTTCTGACGCCAACTCCTTAAGCGAAGCCATGGAAGTAGCTTCAGACTTTGTCGGAGAATTTATTCCCATTATAAATGAGCGGGAAGGTGTAATTGTGGGAGTAATATCTGAAAACGCGCTATTTGAGGCGTATTTGGACCAGCAGAGCACCATAACGGAGAGGGAGAAATTATGATGTCGCCCAGCTTTACATTTCATAAAGTCGTTAATTATTTTCTACGCTTCATGCGCGTTATAACACCACTAATAGTTGTGTTTTCTGCTCAACCAGTACTGGCAGCGGAAGACAGTCCTTGTCGTGTCGATTTGATCTTTGCCAGCAAAGATGGTGGATCCTTGGCTAATTACGTCCTAACCCTCCAAGTCAAAAATACGACGGGCAGAAATATAAATGGTGTATCTGTGCTCTATAAAGACATGTCTGAAGCGATAATTGGGAATACATTTTTGCAGTGTGGCAGCGAAACACAAGCAATCAAGCCAGGCGGTTATGGTGAATGTGCCCGAACGATACAAAGCGTAGATGCAAGTTACATAAATTCGTTTGGAGTTGAAAAATGGACCGAAATTGTTAACGATCAACTTCAAAAGTTAAATCAAATCAGTTACTGTGAAGTACTCGGGTTTTCCTATTAATTTTTGACGAAGTTAATCTCTAGAGGTTCAATATCGATGCTTGTTGGATCTGCGTTAAAATAAATGTAGTTTATTTTTTCATATAGCTTTCGCATACTTTTTACATCCGATCTTATGAGATGACTTATCTCTGTAGAAGAAGTGTCTTTGTAAATAATTTTTTGGGGGACGATAAAATGCAAGTGCTCGGCGTCATCAGCGCCAAACTTTATATTTAATTTTGCATTTAGAATTATCCGTTTGCTCATATTTTCAATCGTAGCAGACACCCTAAAGGCATGGACTTTATCGTTCAATAAAACAGATTTTATTACAGGTAGACGAAAAATAACGTGGCTTCCATTCAGCCTGTTTTTTGTGCAAAATCCCACTTCGTAATTTTCAATGGCGCATACAGTTTCTACTGTTTTTAAGTTATCGGATTTTAAAAACCCATCAGCATTCGCTGGATGCCACGATAGTGCCATAAAGAAGATTAAGAGCTTTGCACTGTCCAAATACTTGTTAGATTTCCACATAAGAATTCTTTTTGACGCGTCTTAGAAGACCCATATGAAGATCTTTTGCTTCCTGTGAATCATACCGGAACAACTTACCACCAAGTTTTTTTTCGACTTCTAGACGTGAAAACGTCAGTACCGCCGAGAATTTTTCCTCAACTTTTTCAATGTTACTAATTGCGTGTTTCACGTCTTTTGCTTCTAGGTACTCGTTTTTCAAAGCAGCTTGTAAACGTTGAATGGAGTCAGCTTTTACCTGTGAAAGTGAGTTACGCGAAGTATTCGCTAATACCTTCACTTTTTGTATTGCAATATCAATATCTTGATCACTTGGTCTGGGTGGTTTGCAATTTATTATATTTGGCTCTGTGGAAGTAATCTTTAGTCTGTGCTCTTTAAGAACTTCTTTAATATGGGGTACGTATTCTTCGCTCCCGTATCTCACACAAACATTTTCTGCAGTGGTTCGCTCTTTCATTACCTCTACATACTGACCAAGCTTTCTTGGCCTAAACTTTATCCAAACGGTAACTGTCTTGAAGATCTGAGAAAAGTCATTCAGTGTTATTGAGCCTTCAGAGTTCTTTATGAAGTTCTCTATTACATCGTTCATGCGCTCCTTTGCACTGGCAATGTACGAATTTTCCTCTTCCTTGAGGCGGATCACATTTTTAAGACCTGTTTTACTCTCTTCTGATTTTTCTTCAGACATTTCCCAACCCTGTTTTCCCTTAGCTTATTACACCGTTGCTATTTTGACAAAGATTTTTTAACCAAAAACTAGCCGAAATAGTGCGTAGCAGTTGCTCTTGCTTGGTAGATTTGAACCCTCTCTTTTGGGTAGAATCTCGTTAATTTTAGCTACTATTCTTGTTTGAGTCTCTAATGTCATAAATGTTAAATTTTTATCAGGCAGGATAGCACTACAGGCTTTCAGATCTTTTTTGCCTTGCATGTCCATCGCTGACAGCGATTTATTTATGATGCGGCTGGGTAAGTCTTGTATGTCAGTCTTAGTCATTGGAGAGTTGTTTAAACCCATTACGATGCCGCCGGACGAAAATATTTTCGCCATGTTCGTCGTGGGCGTCAGCTCTTTGGATGCGGCCGCATTTGAGAAGCTTAATAGGAGTGGGTCGTTCGGTTTACTTTCCCACGCCATCATCTTGAGAGGGATTAGCGAAGACAGAATAGATAATGCGATAAATTTTGAGACACGCATGTTTTTTTCTCGATCCAGAACTTTAGAGTTATAAATTTGGAAAAGTTTAAGTTTTGTGTTGATCAGAACTTTGCCACTTTTCTCGCAATGCAATTTCCATACCAATTTAATGTTTTCATGAACTCGTAAATTTGTGTATCATTTTGGCGATACATGAATTGTGGCAGGTAATTAGCATGCATTTGAAAGCACATATTAAAATACAGAACGGGCAATATTCAGAGTGGGAAGCTTTTTTCCAAAGTTATCAAGAGCAGCGATGGCAGTTTGTTGAAAACGAAACAATCACAAAGTTGAGTGAGAATGAAGCTGAAGTGACGTTCGACGTTAAAGATATAGAGGGTCTTACAGAGTTAAGCGCTTCGTCGGAAATAAGGGAAAAAGAAACACAATTAGGGATAGTAACTACCCTGTTATAGAAATTTAGAAAGCTGGTATGGAATTTGCTCCACGGTTTAAGAGGAGTTAAAATGAACATTTTTCAAGTCATTATTCCATTTACATTCGTAGTAGTAGCATTTGTGCTTGGTCATTTTGTATTTCCTGCATCAGGATCAGGGATATACATGCCTGAAGCAGTCGTTGAATTGCCTCCTGCAATTACGCCTTCTGAGATGGAGGGCGTTGATGCACAAGACATCGATCCGGAAACAGGTCAAATTCTTCCCGATAAATATAATTATCTCAAAATTGAAAATGTATTTTCGGGGCAATTAGTAGATACTGATGCTCTTTTCAGCCTTGAAGTGGCATTACTAACCAAGCAACCTTCAGTGTCGTCCGATTTATTTATCGCAGCACTTTTTGAAATTGAAGCAGAAGTTGTTGCAGCAATTACGCCAAGTGTTTTAGACGTAAAGAGTAGCGACTTGATGACACCAGATGGGCGCACGGCTCTATCAAACAAAATACGTGAAACTGTGAACGAATTCCTTGAGAAAGAGAAAGATTTGAGACCAGCGATTACCGAGGTTTTTATAATTAATTTCAATATAGTTTAAATTGGCACGCTGTTTGCTGAATTACTTTGTAAATATCCAGAGGATAGATGATGAATTGTTTAAATCTTGGGAAAAAAAGTTTGCGAACACTACGGTTTGATTTTGAACTCACAGTTTTCAACAGCACCGACGAACAAAGTGATGATAAAGTGCTGCTCACCCATACCTTGTCTCAACCAATGGCGAACCAATTTCCGCACAATCGGGAAATAGAGGAGAACTCAGTGCTCTTTACGGCTTACCCATAATAAATTTACGATTGCATAGATCATAGCGCACACGGCGGGGATTAGAAGTATGTCTTGGGTGGTTTGTACTGGCAGTGATGCCATGTAACGTACCAAGAGATTTATCGCGGCTAATATTAAAAAAAACAATATTAAGCGTACGCGTATTTTGGCACATCTAGCACATCGACGGGTCAAAGTATGCTCTCGTGTTGCTTATTGGGTAAAAAAAACATAACTTCACACTATGCAAGTTATGTACCAAACTCAAGACGATGTTACGAAACCCAATAACTTAGCTCCTACAATAGGGGCTGGCTTCAATGGATTGTCGCCAACTAGTGTTCGGAGATACCCGCAGAAGGTGGCGGAGACGACCAGCGTTGGCAATGAAGTTTATGGTCACAAGTTGATATATAGCCCTTATTTGGCTCCATCTCATTTAATCGTTGAGCAAAAGGCTAACCAAGCTAATCTGGCTCCCATATATATGCAAAACATAGCTAGAACGAAATATGCGTCTATTTCGCAGGTGGAAAAGCCATCAGATACGAAAGCCTTAAGTGTCTTCACTTAAGAGAGAAAATCAAAACCGCTGTATTCAAACGTGCTGATTTCTTTGATAAATTCTACGTGTTCGAAACTTTCAAGTGTCCAGCCGTTTGCCCGGCTATTCGTAGCATGATTTTTATAACTGAAAACAAACGCGCGAAAATTTCTTCGAGCGAGCCCGAAGTCAAATTGTAGATTTTTTAAGCCTTTGCTTGGATTAGAAATTGCAGAACCCCAAGCGCGCTTTTTACCAGTACGACGAAAATTTACACGATTGTAAACGTAAGATTTGAGTAATTCATCGGCTTCATCAATATTACTTTCAGACAGAACCCTAAGATAACCCTCCGCAATGTCTGAAAGCATATCAGCGGTTACTACAAGATAGTATTTGTTGAGATGCTCAGATAATTTTTTTGTGAACACATCTAACGGCAAAGTCGCGGACATGATGAATTTCTCGGCTGCAATCGCAGCACACACTTCAATCAAGAATACGGGGCAATACCTGTTCATTTATCCATAACTTAGTTATACTATCTCACTCCAACCTTGATGTAATATATTGATATATTCAATAGCATTTTCCAATGTGTTTTTGCCATCTTTTCCAACAGAAGAGGAGATGATCTGCTGACGTACATGTTCATATACTCTGAACAAATTTCGCGCAAGTTCACCGCCAGATTCAAAATCAAGACATTTTTGGAGTATGTAGATGCGCGTCAGGGCAAGTTCAAAATTTTGCTCTTTTTCTTCTGGAGACGGGTCTTTTGCCAATACATTCATAGCAGCTAAAAGTTGTTCCATGGCCAATTTTATCGCCAAAGCATTTTGCTCTGTATTGCCTACGCTATTTTCCTTGGTCATGCTGTAATGCTGTCGTGCGAGTGAAATGTTCATTTAGTATCCTCCGTACATAGAAGAACGTCTCTAAATGTATTTGTTTAGTCATGTTGTCAAAAATTTGGCGAAAGAAATATCGTTAGAAAATAATCGCGTAATCTAACAAAATTAAAAATCAATAAATCATTGATAGTAAATAATAAAATTATTTTGGCATTCTGTTTGCAGTTCGGTTCACGGAGGAATTCTTATGATTTACGTGCGTACTGAAGGTTCAAATTTCTTAAGTTACATGAAGGCAACTATGATTGCGCGTGGACTTGATTGCGCTGCGTTTTCAGCAGCTGATTTTGTCCCAAGCAAACCTACAAACAATGTATTTGTTGAAGAAAAAGGACCATCCGAAAAAATCCTAGGAAATAACGATATATACACGTTTTTAAAGCGAAACGGTTTTAGCCGAGCTGTATTCATTAAACTTAATTGTGACGCTTTCAGCGTGCAGGATCATTTGAATGGAGCGATCGTTGAGGTGCATTTGCCACTTAAAGACTATTCGCAAGATCACTACGTGAATTTCTTCATACATTACATTATTGAAATCCTTGCTCATGGTGAACCCAATTTGCCATGTGAAAATAGACACTCTGCCAACTTGGTGACGCTATTTAGAAAAATATCAGATCGTGATGTTACAGTTCTAGTGAACGGTCCAACGGGAACGGGTAAAGAAGTTATTTCTAATTTGCTACATGCGTTTTCGGACCGAAAAGCTGGCCCGTTCATAGCAGTGAATTGTGCAGCGATCCCTGAACAAATGCTGGAATCTACATTATTTGGGCATGAGAAGGGGGCTTTTACTGGGGCGCTTCAACAAAATGTAGGCTTATTTAAAGCTGCGAACGGAGGAACAATCCTTCTTGATGAGATCTCGGAAATGCCTCTTTCACTACAGTCGAAGCTACTGCGTGTCCTTCAAGAAAAACGCGTCATGGCTGTTGGTGGCTCTGCAGAGATTGCAGTTGATACACGGATTGTGGCTACGACTAACCGAAATATGACTGAGGAGATAAAAAGAGGAAGCTTTAGAGAAGATTTATACTATCGCTTGAATGTATTTCCAGTTGATACAATGGCCTTGTCCGAACGATTAGATGATATCGTGCCGATATCAGCGCACTTTTTGTTTAAATTGGACAAACAGCGTAATACCCACACCTGTATTTCGTCTGATGCAATTGACGCTCTTCAGGCTCATAATTGGCCTGGGAATGCGCGAGAACTCGGAAATGTTATCCATAGAGCACATATCCTGGCATCAAAAAATCTAATTACACCTGCTGATTTAATTTTTGATCTCGTCGATGGTGTAGGCACTCCAAATACTGCCAATGTGTTAGCATCAAAGCTCCGCTCTGACGCCGAAAACGAGGTTCAGCTATGAAAGTGACATCTGCAAATACTCAGGTACAGCTTAATAATCCCAATGCATCTGCAAAAGATGCTGTTTCAAATATGCAAAGGGGTCATTCTTCTTCGCAAAGTTTTATGGAAAGGCTGGAAAATGGCTTGGAGCAAGTCGCCACAACCCAAAGTAATGCTGCAAACTTAGCGAGAAACTATGAGCTTGGTCTGGAAAATGATCTTGCGAAAGTGATGGTCGGTCAGCAAGTTAGCTCGCTTGCATTTCAACTTACTTTGAACGTCCGTAACAAGGCACTCAGTGCCTATAAAGACATCATGAATATGCCGGTTTGATAGGTGAAGAATGGCTAATGTTGATAATATAGAAGTCGATAATCCTATAGCGAACTCTCGAAATGGGATCATTGCATCTTCATCAAATGCTCTGGACAAAATCAGGGAAGGCATTGACCAACCTGGCTTTCGACGTGCATTTCCCACTTTGTTAGCTTCCGTCACCGCCGTTGCAGCTATAATCTTATATTGGGGCATGCAGCAGCCTGATATGACCACGCTCTATAGTTCTTTGGGTGAAGCAGAAAAATCAAAAGTTTTGGACTCACTTAGAAATATGGGTGTCGAAGTAGAATTAGACCCTGTCACTGGAGATATTCTTGTTCCGACCGATGCGTATCATCAATCAAGAATATCTCTCGCAGCTCAGGGTTTGCCTGAGTTTTCTCAGAATTCAACAGATGCTATAGACAACTTGCCTTTAGGAGTTTCACGATCTGTAGAGGGACTAAAGCTACGACAAGTTCAGGAATTAGAACTCGCAAAGTCAATCGCGGAGATCAGTAGTGTTCAAGCAGCAAGGGTACATCTGGCAATCCCTGAAAAATCTGTGTTTGTGAGAGATCAGGCGGATCCCACTGCCTCGGTTTTTGTCAACCTTAAAAACGGCAGGAAACTAGATAAGACACAAGTTCTGGCAATAACCAACCTTGTGTCATCCTCAATACCGAATATGAATCCTAATAACGTATCTATTGTAGATCAGTTTGGAAATCTGCTATCAAATTCACCCGATGATCCGGATCAACAACTTGCTGACAGCCAGTTAGAGTATCGGATGAGATTGGAAAATATTTATAAGAATAGGATCACAAGCCTAGTTGCTCCAATTGTCGGAGCAGGTAATATTTCAGCGCAAGTAAACTTGGATATTGATTTTACGCGCCGCGAGATCTCTCAGGAGATTATTGATCCAAAAACATCAGCGCCTGTAAGTGAGCAAAGTTCTCTCAATATCACCGCCAAAAAAGATGCAATAGGTATTCCGGGCGCAATTTCCAATGAGCCACCGCAAGAGGCGACGGTAACGCAAGAACAAAATCAAGTTGGAACTGCAACCAATAGCGCCAGTGCCCAAGGCGAGTCTGAAAGATTTGAAACCAAGTCTTCCACAGAATTAAAGAATTACGAAAATAGTAAAACTTACGAGACCGTGAAAAATTCTTCTAATATTATTAAGCGGATTGATGCTGCTCTTTTGGTAAGAGATAAAAAGGTGATTAATCCGGACACAGAGGAGGTGACTTATGAGCCTCTTTCGCCAGAAGTGTTGGAACAGATACAAAATCTTGTTAAAAGTGCTATTGGTATTCAAGATAACAGAGGAGATACTCTCATGATCACCTCACAGCCGTTTGTGGAAGATTTTGAGGGCTTTGAAATCAAATGGTATGAGACACCATGGTTTCGTTCGACCGTCGAAAATTCTCTTCTTGTTTTGCTGATTGGTATCGTCGCGCTTGGTGTTGTACGCCCGATGCTGAATAAAATTTTGGTTCCCACAGCAAGTACAAACTCTGTAATGGAGCTTTATGCTGAAGCCGAGAGCATGGCTGAACTTGCAACGAAACGAGCTGCGGAAACTGAGGCTGTAGAAGTTGATGAAGGTGAAAGTTTGGATGCAATTAAGGCCAAACTGAAGCCGCAAAAACGCGCGGGAATTTCTGCAGATATGTTGGATACGGCAAATACATACGACGATAAAGTTGCTCTGGTCAGGATCATTGTTAACGATGAGCCAGGTCGCGTTGCAAACGTGTTTAAAGGGTTGATGAGAGAAGATCTCGAATTCATGTAAGGATTTAGTCATGGCTGAAGATGCAGAATTAACAGAAAATTTGACCGGCACTGAGCGCGCTGCAATCTTAATGATGCTGCTTGGAGAAGACGAAGCCGCTGCAGTGCTTCAGAACTTGACGCCACGAGAAGTTCAACACTTGGGCACGGCGATGTACTCAGTGACCGGAGTGGACCAAACAACCGTTAATGCAGTGTTAGATGAATTTTTGGAAACCATTAAGAAGCAAACAGGTCTAGGTCTTGGTGCAGGTAAATATATCGAAAACGTTCTAACGAAAGCCTTGGGAGACGATAAGGCACAGTCTGTCTTAGGTCGGATTACACCTGCGAGTTCAGAGTCACAGATTGATATTCTGGATTGGATGGACGCCCGCTCAATTTCAGAGTTAATTATTGATGAACATCCACAAATTAAAGCACTTATTATCTCGTACCTAGACTTTGGTTTAGGAGCGGACGTACTGACATTGCTTCCAGATGATATTCAGGCGGATATTGTGAGAAGGATTGCAACTTTAGAAACTGTTGAGCCGGGTGCGATAAAAGAACTTGAGCGAGTCATGAAGGCTAAATTTGCGGCCAATACGTCTTTGAGAGCTTCACAAATTGGGGGAGTCAAAGCTGCTGCAAAAATAATGAACTTCACTAAAACAGACATGGAGCAACGGATCCTCAATGCAATCAAGAAAGAGGATCGAGATCTCATGGTCGAGATCCAAGATAACATGTTTGTATTTGAGAATTTGGGTGGTTCTGACGACCGATCATTGCAAACTTTGCTCAGATCTGTTGATCAAGATGTTCTGGTCATCGCTATGAAGGGAGCGGAACAAGCCTTGCAGGATAAATTGTTGGGATGCATGTCGACGCGCGCAGCAGCAAATATTCGCGACGAGATGGAGGCTTTGGGTCCGGTACGTCTAACTGAGGTACAAGAAGCGCAGAAACAGATTATTAACGTCGCACGTAAACTTTCTGATGATGGCACAATTGTACTCGCAGGACGCGGTGGTGAGGAAATGGTATAATGTCCCTTTCACAGCCTAGCGATGAACCAAAACAAGCATCCAAGTACTCTGGCGAAATAAAAGATTTATTATTAGCCGCTCAAAATCAGTTCTTTGACGACGATGAAGAAGTTGTTCGCGAGAAAGACGATTTTGAAAAATTAGACAGCTTTTTTGAACTTGTTCAAAAGGGGAGTGATATCAGCTCAGATGATCCGAGTGAAATTGAAGCTGAGCAAGAAACCCTTGCCTTAGAGCAATCTTTAGAAAATTTGAGTGAGGGATCAGGAGATATTGATCAGGATCAGGAAGTCGCAGAGCCAAGTCGTGATGCTGAGAATGAAGTATTGGCTGATAGCGTAATAACTGGCCCTGAGGCGGATAGTCTCCAGGCAGAAACACTTGATGAAAATACCATATCAGAGGATTTGCAGGCTAACGCTGAAATTGGCATCGCTGAAGAACCCTTTATTGCGGATCCTCCCGTAATATCGGATAATTTTACAGCAGATGAGACACAAAATGTATCAGATGGCAGTGCTGCAGATGATCAACTTTTAGCAGAATATGAAAGAGGCTATGCAAACGCTGTAAGCGAACTTGAACAGTCTATCATAGATGAGAAACATCAACTGCAGAATTTAAGGTCCGTACTTTTTGACGTTCAAAACCAATTCTCGAAGGACTTAACGCAGCTCATGCGAGAAAAAATTCAACACCTCGCAATTGAATTTATTGGTGAAAAAATCGACGCTGATCCTCAAAAATTGTTGGAAAAGATAGATAATGCGGTTGATAAACTTTCTAAACACGTGGGCAATTTGACTGTAGAGCTAAATGAACTTGATGCGCTGGCAATAAGTGGAGGTCAAGAAAAAGAGGCTACAAATAATATAAAGTTTGTATCTAACGAAAACTTATCGCGCGGAGAGTTTAAACTTTCGGATGGTTTAACGTCGTATTCTAAAACTTATGTTTAGGGGCCAGAATGACTGATATGCTATCCGCCCGTCCTCCAACTGTTCACCCAACCAATCTTTTGAATTCTGCACTAGAGATGTGCAAAAACTCAGATCTTTCAAAAGATATTTTTCAAGCTTCTGTAATAAGTTTTGATGGTTCTATTATTTCAACAAGTGGGATGCCCTGCGTAGTGGGCTCATTGTGCAAGATAGAAAATTCTTTTGGTCGCAGTTCCACTGGTGAGGTTGTCCGGATACATAAAAATTCACTTGAAATTATTCCGCACGACGTGAAGTTTCCAGTACAAATTGGAGATACGGTACAGTTATTACAATCTCACCAAATGGTTGATGTTGGAGAGGCTCTTTTGGGTCGCGTGATCGATGGTTTAGGCAATCCGCTGGATGAGTTAGACAGACCGATTTGTGATGAAAAATATATGCTTGATGGAAGCTCTTTGAACCCATTTAAGCGTCGTCCTATAACTGAAATTCTCGATGTTGGTATTCGCAATATCAATGCACTTTTAACCATCGGATCGGGCCAACGTGTAGGTATAATCGCCGGATCCGGTGTGGGGAAGTCAGTCTTACTTTCTATGATCACCAGAAATACGACAGCTGATGTAATTGTGATTGCTTTAATTGGTGAACGTGGGCGGGAAGTTGCGTCCTTTACGAAAGAAATCTTAAGTTCCCAATCTCATGAGAAAGTGGTGATCGTTGCTGTTCCCGCGGATAGATCACCCTTGTTAAGGATTCAGGGGGCGAAAAGGGCTACCGCGATTTGTGAATATTTTCGTGATCAGGGAAAAAATGTTTTACTAATAATGGACTCTCTCACGCGCGTTGCACATGCTCAACGTGAAGTGGGATTATCTTTAGGTGAGCAACCCACCTCTAGAGGCTACCCGCCTTCAGTAATTTCATTGCTACCAACTCTTGTTGAAAGAACAGGCACAAGCGCATCAACGAATGGGGCGATCACAGCGATTTACACCGTTTTAGCAGATGGAGATGACGTTATTTCAGATCCCGTCGTAGACTCTGCTCGCGCAATTTTAGACGGTCATATTGTTTTGAGCAGAGAATTGGCGCAGCAGGGGATATATCCTGCGATCGATGTCGTTCAATCTATTAGTAGGTTGATGACCGATATTGTTGATGATGAGCAAATTAAAAATTCAAAAAGACTGCGTCGATTGATATCAAAATATCAGGAGAATAGAGATTTAGTCTTAATGGGCGGGTATGTCCAAGGACAAGACCAAGATTTGGATACTGCACTTGGACTTTGGACAGATATTCTAACATTTCTCCAGCAAGAACAGAGTGAAGGCAATAGTTATGAAAGTGCTTGTACGTCACTCAGTCAACTTGTGGGTCACTTAGCATGAGTAAGTTGAAAATACTTAAATTACTCCGAAAAAAAGAGATTATCTCCCGGCAATCTGCCTCCGACGTGGTTGTAAAATTAGACGCTGAACTAGAAAAGTGTAAGCGAGTTACCAGAGATATTGATGAAATTGCGCATCAAAAAACAACATCGCTAGAGAAATCTAATTGCTATTCTTTTCAAAGTGAGAGGCAGTTATTGCTTAAGCTCATGGAACAAAAAGAAATTCTTGTGAATCGACAAGAATTTTTAACTGATGAGAAACAATCAGCAACCTGGCAATTATCTAAAATTCAGAAGAAAATAGAATACTTAGAAAATGTCAGTAAAAAGACCGAGATAAAAGCTCGAACCAAGAAGTTAGATGCTTGGGAGGAACACCAGCTGAAAACCAAGAAGCGATAGTTGGCATATTAATTGCTCCATGAATTTGATTGATGATGTCAGGATATGCCTATGTGCAGCGCTATTACTAACCATACTGGATTGCAAACTACTGGTTTGAAGGGGGGCGAAAAAAGCTCCGTACAAGGCGATCAAGGAGACGTCTTTAGCAATTTATTCAAACTTTTAAATTTCACTGACACGGATCAAGTCGGGGAAGCAACTTTGGTATCATTGGGGATACCGGAGACGTCTAAATCTGCGGACGGCGTTGATTTCACATCTATGACTACATCAGAAATAGAAAACCTATTAGGTTCATTGAATCAATTAAAGTCGCAATATTCGCCTGATTTATCTGAGTCACAACTCGCTGATATCCAAAACGAGATGACATCATTTGATCTCATTTCAGGGAAGCTTTATCAACTTGAAGCTGCTGCCCTAGAGACTGCGGATGCCTCGAGTGGTTCAAGCCTTGATGAAGAATTATTTGATGCACAAACAGCTTTATCAAAAGTTCTTGAAATTGTCGAAAGATTACGGAGCAACAAGCAGGCCTCATTCACTGTTGGAAATGTAGATAATGTGCACGCAGAAAGTCTGTTTTCTGAGGTGCTTGCAAGCAATCTAGACAATTCTGATTTGCATGCGATTTTCCGCCGTATTCCTGACCTTGACGAGAATAAGCCAAGCTCAGAATTCAAAATTAATCTTGAAAAGCTTACTGAAGCCAAGTCGTCTGATGATGACGTGACCCAGATATATAAGGTCTATTTAGGAGACCCAGAATCTGAAGAGGTGTCCTTACTTGCGATTGATATAATTAATGACGAAATGATTAATGTGTCGCAGACCACGCTTTCAGGTACTGAAGATCTAAACTTGGATCGGTCAAAAAAAATTATTGGTGATGTTCGATCAATTAGCCAATCAGACCCAATTTTGGTGAATCACAATGGAATAGGAGCGCTTATTGTTTCAATTGAGCACGCAACCTCTAAAACACATGCCCCGAAAGATATTAACCTTCTTTTTCAAAGAGCAGATGATCAAATTCAATCACCAATTTTACAAGCAAAAAACGTAGATACTGACGTAACAGTCGAAGATATTGATCACGTGGTTATAAATTTCAAAGGCGACCAGAACATCCAAATTATTCACTCTAACTTGGAAGTGGCTTCTGAAAGCTCGACTTCTGATTTGGATAATCAGAAGGCAGTTGTACGGGACTTGGCACTGTCAGTTGGAGAGAAATTTAAGGCATTGCTTGATCGTCGCGCAATAATTGAACAAGCGATTACTGGTCTGGATGACTTGCAAGGCAAAATATCGCGCGATGCAATTCGTCAGCAGTTGTCCCAACAGGTCGACAGCGTTCTTAAAACAATAAAAAGGAAAACGACAGAAGGACTGGCGTCAAAAAGTTCGAAGTCATCGTTATTTCTGACAACTGCTGATGTACTTTCTTTAAGAAGCTTGCAAAAAAGAAGCAACATAGCGGTGGATGTGATGAATAAGTCGCTTGATCTGAAGATGACAGTTTTCGATCACATAAATCAAACGCATACACACAGCGATAAAGAGAACTCGCTAGGCCAAATTAACATAGATACCACATTGAGCCGTGATGTTATTTTGTCTGAGGCTTTAACCTCTAATATTAAAACGACCTCAATGAAAAGTCAGGCACAGCAGATACAGCAAGCCATGCAACCTACGACCACTTTCGGTAATCAGCTTAATCTTCTTGATGCACAGTTTACTTCTAGATTAGCAGCATATGCGGTTGAACAAGCTTTAAATAATGCTGATGCTGTTGAACTGCATCTAGAACCAAAATCTTTTGGTAAATTGCAGGTTAACGCCACATTGGAAACAAATGGTTTGGACGTTAAATTGGTCGCGGAAAACTCAGCAACAATGGCGATTTTGCGCGGATCTGAAGCTCTCTTAGGAAATATTGCTGAACAGCACGGATTGAAGCTCTCCACTTACACCGTGGACATGTCTAGTGGGAACAACCAGAATAACAACGATCAGGGCCAAGAAAATCAACGGCCACAAGATCAAAATGCTGGAAACGTAAATGATGACTCGACTGGTGGGATCGAAC
>Ga0255774_10001344_pt1 | contig 20294 bp, 10 predicted proteins | sample 101ome_17_FD_179972 | JGI IMG/M metagenome (GOLD analysis project Ga0255774, IMG submission 179972) | Coastal salt marsh microbial communities from the Groves Creek Marsh, Skidaway Island, Georgia - 101407AT metaG (version 2) | ecosystem: Environmental > Aquatic > Marine > Intertidal zone >...
GTCGGCGTCCACGACGACATCCGCCAAAGTCTCGAAACGGTCGGCGTCACCATCGTACCACGTCACGCTCGAGATCCCGCCCAGGTCGAACGTCTCGTCCGCGATCACCCCGCGTTCCTTCGACGTCGTCGTCGTCATCGCCCGCGTCGTCGTCGCGCGCCCTCGTCGTCGTCGCGAATCTCGCGCGCGGGCGTCTGCGTCCGACCTCATCACCGAACGAACGCTTTTCAAATCCAAATCCAAATCTTCCGAGTCGCTGTGACTGTGACGCGGTCGTTACGCGCCCGTGGTGCTTGTATCCTTACTGTTTACCCATACATACGAGTACATACATACATACATACATACATACATCGAGTCGATTCCATCCGTCCATCCGTCCGTCCGTCCCGATCGAAAATCGGAAATCGACAGGTGAAAATCAAAAGGTGAAAATCACCGATCGATCGATTCGTCGATCGATTCGTCGATCGAAAGTCGATCGATTCGTCGATCGATCGAGAGTCGATCGGTTCGGTTGGAGCTCGGACGGGGAGTTGTTTGGCGTCAGACGGCGGCATGACGACCCGGGCGACGCTCGGGCGCTCGATCGGCGTCGATGCGTCGAGACCGCCGTGCGTGGGGACGTGCGTGGAGCGCGCGACGACGACGACGAGCGGTGAAGACGTGGGGTTCGTCAAGATCCGCGCCGTCGACGATGGTAACGGCGACGCGGAGGACGAGCGAGCGACGACGAGCGAGAGAGAGGGCGAGGACGCCGGGACGTTCGGCGCGGGTGCGTTCGCGTTGGATTTGCGCGGGTGGAAGTTTAAGGCTCGAACGCAAGCGGTGCGAGCGCTCGGAGCGATCGGAAGGATGAGCGCGGGGACGCTGAAAGTGGAGTTTCGGGACGAACACGAGCAACACCGGGCGAGAACGGAGGCGAGAGGTGGGGACGCCGGGGCGCCGGCGGGCGCTTCTTGGAGGTTGCACGGGGCGGGCGGGTGGATGTTCGACCTGAAGTCGCTCGCGGAGGAGACGCGGAAACGGGTAAAGCGGGGGAAGATTGAGGGAAATCAAACCTGGCGAGAGATTGCGGTGGCGCTCGGCGCCCCGCACGGGCGATCCGGGGCGTGCGGGTACGCCGCGAGGCGGTTGTGGGAACGTTGGCTCGAGGCTTTCGAGCGCGAGAGAGACGAGATCGACGTCGCCTCGCGCGCCGCCGAGTACGCCCAAGCCGAGGAAACGCTCGGGAAAGATGATTTGGAGGTTATCCATGCCCTCGTTGCGCTCGAGTTTCGGGCGAGCGGGGATCCACCGGCGCGCGCGGTGGCTGAAAACGTACGAAATTTCAACCCGACGCGACCATATCTTATTACGCAATTGCGTTCGCGACGTCCGACGCTTCTGTTGGAACCTTACCCAAAGGTTTCGACGCCGCCGCGACCGTCGAGGACGAGGGAAGACGCGCGAAGACGAACGACTGACTTTTCACGGACATTTTACACCGCGCGCAGAGCCTGGATGAGATCGCGCACCACCTCACGCCGGGCGCGGAATCCGACGCCAACTGCGCCGTGTGCGGCGCGCCCGGAAACGAGGACGCCATGATCCTGTGCGACGGGTGCGATAGAGGGTGCGTCGACGACGATGAACGACGCGCGCGAGCCTTACGAATGTAGATTTTGTTTTTTTCTCGCAGTTTTCGCGGGCGCGGGCGACGAAGGTCGGGTCGGCGACGACGTCGGGGGCGCCGACGAAGCGACCGCGGAGCCGAGTCGTCGACCGGGCGAGCGCTCCGGTTCGAGGAGACGGTTAGAAGAGGGGGTCGGTGACGAGTCGTGATCAGTCAATGGGTGGAAAGTTCGCTTTTTGAGTTTCGCTCTTTGAGTCTTGACTCGTCACACGAGCCGACTGTCTGGTTTCCAGACGGTCAGACCCGCTCGCCTCTGATGAAAGTCTCGCGAGCGAAGCGCGGAGGGTGTCGATTTTGGCAGGCCGACTGGTGTTTGCTTTTTCGCGTCGTCGATGTTTCGTGTCGTGTGCGCGTCGCGGATGGATGAATGAATGACTGACGAATGACGACTTGCGCGAACGACAGGTCTCACATGTATTGCTTGACGCCAAAGATGACTGAGGTTCCGAGCGGTGAGTGGTACTGCGAAGAATGTCGATCGATCGATGCGGAGATTGAACGAATGACGCTCGATGAAGGGACGACGTTTACGCTCGGGGAGTTTAATGACGCGTGCATAGAGTTTGATACGGCGTTTTTTGGTGAAGAGGCAAAGAAAACGGGCATCGCGATGGATGTCATTGAGGAGTGTTTCTGGAGAATGGTTGAGGACTCGAGCTCGGTTGATGACGTGTGTGAGGTCAAGTGTGGGTGGAACATTGATACCAGGGTGCATGGAAGCGGGTTCCCTCGTCGTGGGGAGCAATTGGCGGTCAAGATTGAAAGCATGGATACCGAGGCGGTACAAAAGTGGGCAGAGTCTGCATGGAACTTGAACAATGTCGCTCGCAGCGGCGGATCCAAGCCCTCTGTGTTGAGTGCGTTAAACGAGGACATTGCGGGAATCACTACACCGCTTTTGGAGGTGGGTAGCACGTTTAGCTCCACCCCATGGCGACGTGAGGAGCACGATTTGTACAGCATTTCTTACAATCACTGGGGAGCAGCCAAGATGTGGTACTGTGTACCGGCGAGCGCGGCTGAAAAGTTGGAGGAGTGCTTCGCCAAGGTTATGCCGACTGTCTTTGAGAATAACATGCAAGCCATGGGACGCATATTGACCATGTTATCGCCTAGCTTTTTGATGAGTGCGGGTGTTCCCGTGCAAACGCTAGAACAGTACCCGGGTGAATACATCATCACCTTTCCGGGTTGCTACTACGCCACGTTCAATTGTGGGATGAACTGCACGGAACGTGTCAACTTTGCGCCCGCTGATTGGCTCTCGTTTGGATCATCGTGCGTGGAGAGGAACCGCTTGCTTGGGAAGCGATCCATGTTTAGCCACGAACGGTTACTCTGTAACATTGCCGAGGATCCAAAGCCGAGCGTGGCGCTGGAGTTGTGGCCAGAGATTATGCGCTTGTACGCGGAAGAAACGAACGCCCGAAACGAATTATTTGCGGGAGGAGTGAGCCACAGCTCGCGCGTTGAGGAAGACGTGACTGCGGGATCTAGCGCTTATCAGGCTGACGATGCGTCGACTGACGTGTGTGTCGCCTGTAGTCACATTCTTCATTTGTCTGGTGTTTCGTGCTCGTGCGATCCGTCTCGAAAGGCGTGTTTGAGACACGCCGGCGACCTTTGCAAGTGTGAAATGGCAAAGAAAACCATGTTTTACCGTTACACCCTGGCAGACTTAGAAGGTTTAGCAAAAAAGACGGAGAAGGCTATTCCTCAGAAGGAGCTTTCGAAGCTCAAGTCGAAACACGGAGACTTGGGACAGGTTGCTCAAAACAAGAATAGAATCAAGAAGGCTCAGGCGTGGGTGAAACGCGTCAACGATGAGCTCGTCAAACCACCTCTTCCAACTTTGGATAGCCTGAAGAAACTTTCTGTGGGCGCGGAGGAATTTGTTTGGGCAGGCGCCGACATGAAGATTGCTCGAGAGGCTCACCAGCGAGTGGCAAACGCCATCTCTTGGCAAACCAGTCTCGCGGCGCTCAAGCAGCGCATTAGCTCGGGATCGAGCGCGGAACCGGTGCATGATGATGGCAAGGAGACTCGTCTCAACTTGTCTCGATTGGAAGAGTTACTGAACGACCCTCCGGTTCCTATGCCAAAGTCGGAGACGCAACCTTTCCGCGATGTCCTTAGTGCCGGCATGAAGCTCGAAGAGCGCATCCAAGTAGCGCTGGCCGAGAAGCCGAACCCAGCGCCCCGCGCGTGTTCTTCTTTACAGACGGAAGCGAACCGATTCAGTGTTGAGGTTCCTTCGCTTCGCAAGTTGAAGGATGTGATTTCTAGAGCTGGAGCTTGGTCGACAAAGGTGCGCGGCGCGCTTCCAGGTCGACGACAACTTCCGTCACGCGAAGAGTTGGCAAACGCGAAAGAAATCGAGAGCTTGTACGAAGAATCGAACGGTTTGCCCGTGCAGCAGAGCGAACTGCTCACGTTGCGTAAAGCTTTGGAGGAAATCAACTTCTGGCGGGCAAAGGCGGAGTCTTTGTTTGTGGCCAAGGTGGATATTGAGGAAGCCGAAACGCTCTTGAAGGAGGGCTTGGCGTTGTCCACCAAACTCGACGAAGTCGACGACCTGGCGGAACAAATACAAAGGGTAAAAACCTGGTCTGAACGCGCCCGCGCGAGCGACTATCCGCAAGCTAGACAAATGGATTTGGAGATGCTCCTCAAGGAAGGTGAGAGCTTCAACGTGCGGGTGGAGGAAGTGGACTGGCTGAAGAATCGCATCGTCGTGCGAGAGTTGGCGAGCAAACTTCGAGACATGATTTCAGCCAAGAAGCACAACCTGACGGAGATTGAAGATGCCGTAAAGAGAGGCAATGAGTTCCTTGATTCTGACGACAAGGAAGTCGCTCCTGATGAAGAGACTTTGCTGACGCAATGCGAAGCGCACATTGAAGCTGCAAAAAAGTGGCACTCACGTGCCGCGGAACTTCTCAAGATGTTGGGTTCGAAGGACATGCCCACGCTCGATGATGCTCAGTCACTCATTCGTGAAGGAAATACGATTCCAATCATACTTGATGGGTTTGATGTTCTTTCTGAAGCCGTAAACACGACTAAGACGTGGTTAGACAACGCTCAACCGTGCCTGAAGGGCAAGCAACTGACGCGTCGCGGTGTCTCGAATCCTATCCCACCATTGTCTGAGGCACAGAATCTTCTAAAGACGTCCAAAGACTTGAAGCTGTTTATCAAGGAGGTTGAACTCCTGGAAGAACGCGTCGAGGCGGCGGAAGAGTGGGATGTGGACGCGAAGGATGCAATCAAGCGGTGGAGAGAAGATGGCGCAGAGGTAACTCTCGGTGAGTTGGAGCTTTCCCACGAAGACTTTGGCTTGGAGCTTCCCGCGATGGCTATGGTTCGCACTCGCATCAACTCCCTCAAATGGGAGGAGCGAGTGCGCAAGATTATCGCCCCAAAGGCAAAACTCGTCGAAGACACTGTCCTGGATGAGCTGCGCGCAGAAGCGGATGAACTCAAAGATTTAGATGAACAACTCCTCGCCGAAATCGTGAAGCGTCACACTCTTGTCGATGAATGGCGCAAAAAGGCTGACCTCTTGCTCGATCCACCACCGTTGGAGGATGGTCGTCTGGCACCGAGCGCATCGCCGGATGAAATTGATGCTCTCATCGCAGAGGGTAAAGCGCTTCCTGCAGATGTCTCCAAGGTTGAGGATCTCGAAGCGTCCCTCGCAGACCACGCTGTCTGGGTTGAGGCAGTTCGCAAGTGTCTGAATAGTGTGGCAGAAGGGCGACCGCGACCTCCGATGGACGAGCTCTACGAATTACTTGCAGAGGTGGAAGATCTGACGTTCAAGTGCTCTGAAAGACAAGCGCTCACCAACGCTTGCACCGCAGCCACCGCCTGGACAGAGAAACTAAACTCGTTACTCTGGGGGGCGGAAAAGGGCAATGCAAAGCCTGAGAAGACGATTAGCGAGATGCTCACGTGCGTACTTGACTCGATCAAGTCAGGTATTGAGGATATCACAGGCAACGGAGAGCCGCCGGAGACTGAAGAAGGTCAATTCTGTTTGTGCCGACAAGCCGGTGGGATCCAAATGGTTGGCTGCGACGACTGCGGAGACTGGTATCACTTGAAGTGTATCAACGTCTCACCAACCATGGCTAAGACGATGCACAACTACATCTGTCCGCCTTGCGTTGCGAAGAACGGTAAAGCCAGCGCTCTTTCGTTGGAGACGTACCGTTCTGTGCATCGCACCAGCCGCCCGAATGTGATGTCGCTCAGAGAGCTTCTCGGCGAAGCTCAGCGTTTCCCCGGTGAAGTTCCCGAAGAAGCCGTTCTCACTCAGCTCATCAATACGCACGATGCTTGGAGACTTGAAGTTCGTAAGGCGCTGCATAGGAAAAGCATGAAGGAAGCACATGAGAATGCCATCAAGCAAGCTGCGAAGATTGCGCAAGAAGCTGCCACGCGAGAGGCTGATGAACGCACGCGACGCGTGGCGGAAGCAGCCCTCACCGCGACGGCTGAAAATCCGAACCCACCGGCGTCTTTGACGCCGTTGCAGCAAGTCATGCTCATGGGTCAGGCGGTTACCTTTGCGGCGACACAACGCACGCACGCATTGTCAATGTCGCCGTGCTCTCCGGAGATTTCCGAAGTCGTCACCAAGCAACTCAACCAGCTACAACAACTTGCCATGCAACTCGCCATGTGCCAAGCTCAGATTCACATGGCTCCGGTTCGCTCTAGGCCGCATATCTTGCATGTTTTGATGATGCAGCAGCAGCATTTGAAGATGACCAAGGAACACGACGAAGAGTTGGCCGAGATTGGCGCGAGTGAATGGCTGATGAATGCTACATTGCAGCTCTCAGGCATTCTTCCGCCTACAGGTCAAGATGCTGGCGACAACCAAGACGCTGGTGACAAGGCAAAGGACGAGTCAGTTCCGGCTGAGGTTAAGGCTGAGCAACCGATGATGCCACCACAGATGGTACCCCAGTTCGGTGCCGACGTGATACCAGGGATGAAACAAGACATGGGCTTGGGCATACCGATGGACATCACGGGCAGTGACGTGGATCCGGCGGTGCAAGTCTACGCGGGCATGAAGGGTGCGCTGGCGATGGAGCTTGAGCCCGTCGAAGAGACATTGGCACTCATGCGTGAAGTTTGCGCGCCGACTTGGCGAGATCAAGCCACAGAGCTCATGACTGGAACACCTTTCCCCAAACTCGTCAAGCTCCACGAGCTCAAAGAGTCCGCCATGGCGGCGGGGTTGTGTCCAGGCGCTGGCATCGATCCTTTGGCTGATCGCGTGCACGCCCTCGAAGTTGCCGGTCAAATTTGGCTCGAGCGCGCCGCGGCAGTGGTACAAGACAAAACCATTCCGATTGAGGCGGCGCAAATGCTTCTCCAAGAGGGTCGCTCATTGCCATTGTACTTGAAGGACGAATTAGAGGAACTCGGTGAGCGATGCGAGTTGTATTGCGTTTGTAGAAGCGCGTACGACGCTCTCAGACCAATGATCTGCTGCGACAGATGTGACGGTTGGTTCCACTACGAGTGCATCGGTATGCAGCCGCCCGCACCGGGAGAGGAGGACGAAGATGGTGAAAACGTCAAGTTTTCGTGTCCGGAATGCTGCGCGGCACAAGGCATCCCGTACGTGCCGTTCCGTCCAGCGCCAAAGATATCGGAACCTACTGACGCGGCGCCGCAGGCCAACAGCGAGCAAAAGCCCGAATCAGTGCTGGCAGCGCCGCCGCAACAAGTCACTGAATCAGCGAACGAGAAGTCGAAAAAGAGAAAGGAACCGAGTCCTCCAAAGACAAACACCACTCGCAGCAGGCGCCGCAAGTGAGTGGTTCGACAATACATGAAGAATGAAGATTGTACTTTGCTTTGCTACATAGGCAACACAGTAGTAAATCAGTTGTTTTCTATAGACACAACAACGTTGAAAACCTTTTTAATAACATTCATGCACAGCTATCAACAACAACAACCAACGACAAGTTCGCGACAACTCTCGTCTATTCGTCAGTCCAACCCACGTCCTTATCGGAGAGACCCCATCCTAAATCTTTCTTTGGCCCCCTTCTACCGACGAGATTGGTCGCGTCCAACTCAGCCAATAACAACTTTTCATCCAAAACTTCGTCGCTCACCGATTCCTCTCCAGTTCGTGCGACCAACTTGTCATCATCGCGCCCGGGGGCTCCCGCCCTGTGACGCGCAATCAAATCTTCCATGTATCCTTGACGAGCATAGTTTGGAATGAGCCTCGACATGTACACGCCTCGCAGGATCCGCCTTTCCTCCTCGCTCAAATCTCCGTGAAAACCTTGACGCTGCAGACGATCTGCAACGGCATGAGACATGACGAGTGCGGCGGCGACGGATATATTGAGAGATTCTGTGAAGCCATACATTGGAATGTACACTTTGCCGTCGCACATCGCCTTGGCTTCATCCGAAACGCCGTCGCGTTCGCTCCCAAACACCACCGCCGTCGGCACGGTCCAATCGTAGTGCGACATTGGATACGCGCCCTCAAAATCGGTGACGAGAATTCTATACCCCTTCTTTTTCGCCGATTCCAGCGCCGATGTCGTGCTTTCAAATTGCTCGACGTGCGTCCACTTGAGCGCTCCGCCCGACGTTCGGCTCGAAGCCTTGAAACTCAACCCCTTTGCCGAAACTATCCCCGCGCATCCAATCCCCAACGCTTCAGTCGTTCGACACACCGCAAGCATATTGCCCACATCGTACACCGCCTCCATCACCGGCATCAACGAAAACGTCCGATTCGCCAAGACGTTTTCCAGTCGCAGCTTACGCTCCTCGTTGAGCATCGGACCCACAACGTCGAGCATTTCCTCCGTCGCGCAATCGCACGACTCAAACGCAAACCCATCCCCATAGGGAAACCTCGAATCCTCCGCCCCTGGGCGAACCCCGAGCCCGCTCTTTCGTACTCTAACGTGTCCATGAAACTCGTAAGCATCCGGAACGTACCGCCGCGTTCTTCGCGCCTCCTTGACGCTCATGGTTGACCGAGCGCCCGTCCGCTGCACCTCATTCACCGGTCGCGGCGTCGTTCGTTTCACTCGAACGTCTAAAGGACCGACGTGGGCGATTCCCGGACCGTCGTCGGCGTCACCATCGGCGCCGTCGTCGGCGTCGTTCGTCGACGAAGACGCTCTCGTGAGAACGAGGCACCGCCGCCGGGAAGAACGCTTTTTACCACGAACGAACGACGCCGGGTGAGCGCGCGAGACGGACGCGCGAGACGTCACGCGCGGCATCATCGTCGTCGTCGTCGTCGTCCTCTCTCGCGTTTCTGTCGAGACGCGCGGCGTCGTCTGAGGGAGTCGCGTGTGTCGCGTGTCGCTAGCGAGCTTCTTTTCTAACTGTTTGCACATATATAAGTGTGGGTGACTGCGTGGAAATTTGATGGATTTCATCCTCTAACCGACGCGTCAGACTCGGACGACGGCGACGATGGAGGTGACCCGGACGACGCGTCGAGACGATCCCATCGACGACGATCGTGACGGCGTGACGCGATCGATGCAGCGGGTAAGTCGACGACGACGGCGACGGTGCGGAAGAGATGGGCGCGTTGTCGGTGGTGGGATCCTCAGCTTGGTGTTGAGCGCGTCTTCAGCGACGTTCGCGCACGCCGGACGGGCCTTGCGACAAAGCGGTGCGGGGTTGGGAAGCGGTGGGTGGATGGTACATTTGCTACGCGAGCACCCGAGCATGCAGTGCACGCAGATACCGGGCAAGCCGGTGATCATCGGCGGCGACGGGGGCGGCGTGGGAAAGCCGCTGGAAGAGTTTTTGAGAGACTCGAAAGCGGTGACGTTTGGCCCGGTGGATGCCGAGGGGAACTCGCAGGCGGAGCAAGCGAGTGGATTGGACGATTTAATTGTGGATGTCATGGCGTGGGCGAAGCGACCGTTGTATGAGCCGGGGGATATGCCGGCGGATATGCAGAGAGATGTGGCGAAGCACTTGTGCGACATGTTCGCGAGGCAGGAGAAGTGGTTACATCCGGATTTGACGACAAACTCCCTCACCAGGACGTCGGAAAACGCCGGTCGGTGGGGATGGAAGGATCCGTTGGCGATGTACCTGTTGCCGATATGGAGAGACGTGTACGGGTCGTCGGTGACGTACGTGCACTTGGTGCGGGATCCGAGAACGCTTCCAATCGGTGGTTTGCACGCCAAGGAGCGGGATTTGCAAAAGGCTTACTTTGGGCGCGATCGATGGAATGAACTCACATCCAAGTTTGAGGATGAGTGGAAGCATTTGAGCGAGCACAACTCACTCAAGGGGATTGCGAAGGATGACGTCATTGATTTGTTGCGCACGACGGCGTTTTGGACATCGATAAACTTTGAAATTTGTGGCCTCTTCGAGGGCCCGTTGAAGGAGTACGGCATGTGCTTGCGTGCCGAAGATTTAGTGCAGCCCGACATGGATCACTTCCGCCGTCAAAACGGTGTCAAGCTCGAAAAGTACATTGCGGCGCAAAAGCCGATTCAGAGGTTGACGCGGCTCCTCCGATTGCCACCAAGCGTCTCAAACACGCTCGCGAGCCACGAGCACGTGATGAAGAACCTCAAGCGCTTCACCATCCTTCGCAAAAAGTTTGACTACCACCCAAACTCACCCATTATCGACGTCCAGACCCGCATCGCGGGCAAGACACTCGAACTCTTGGGTTACTCCACCGACGCCGACGTCTTTGTTCCGCACCATCCATCCTCCAACGTCGATCACTCCCATCGTCTCACCCCCACGGGCGAGCACATGCACGAGGAGCACAAGTACACGGACGCATCCACCGGTTCTCCCACCGATGAAGGCGAAAACTGGTCCCTCCCCGACGATCTCGGCGATCACACCGACCACGTGCTCGGCGTTCAGCTCAAGCGCACCGACCGTCTCGCTCGCGCCGCCGCGGAACAAGCCGTTCCCGAGACGGATCAGCACCGCGCCGTCAAGGCTCAACTCGCCGAGGCGCGCAGAAAGTCTTTCGTGCTCGAAAACACTAAAATCGGTGGCAAGTCTCTCAAGGATGTCATCGATCACTTGTAAACGCAATACCCGCCCGCTTGGTAGCTCTGACTGTTTGTAACAAGAGAAGAACTCAAGAAAGTTTTCATCAATCGCAATCCTGCTCGTTCCTTCACACCGCGACGCGACCGACGGACGCGACGCGGGGGGTAACAAAACCGAGACCACGGAAGGGTGACGCGCGCGCGTGTCGCAACCTCGATCGCACCTCGGAAATGGACGAACTCGCGTGTGCTTTGGATGAAATCGCCATCCTTCCCCCAGCGGCGCTGGGAAAGATCTCTACGATTCGACGCGTCCACGCGCGCCTGACGGACGCCGGATGCGTCAACGTCATCACTGAACCGTGTGAGGACGCGCACGCGCGAGCGACGAATGCGGATGTGGAGCGTTTGCACGAGATTTTCGATGCGTGCGTCGCGGGTGGGGCGCCGAGCGTGCCGACGCACTACGCGGATGAAGCGTGCGTGGACGAGAGCTTTGTGTCGGATGACGGCGTGGAGGCGTACGTGAGAGACGGGGAGTGTGTTTTGGCGTGGGCGATGCGGGCGTTAAAGAATGCGTCGACTCGTTTGGATGGTTCGTCGGGAAGACCGGATGAGGCGAGGGCGAGCGCGGCGGAGGACGCGACGAGAACGTTGGACGCGTTGCGGAGGACGACTGAGACGTTGGGCGCGGATGCGAGCGGAAGGACCGCTGGGGAGGTGGCTCCGCAGTTTAAGAGGTTACAGAGCGTGAGGGATGAGGTTGTGTGCAGGCAGTTGCAAGCGGAAGCGTTGCTCTGGGCGGCGAGGAGTGGGTTGAGTTCGGGCGCGGTTGGCGCCGCGCACGGAGGTCCGGCGGCGTGGGCGGGCGCGGTGCAAAGGCGAAGAGCGGCGGCGCAAGAGTGTTCGAGCGATGGTAGATTTGGTGGGGCGATGAGCACGTTTTTAGATGACTTGTTGGCGGGCGTGGGTGAGCACAAGCCGGCGTATCCGTTTAAGACGGTGTCGGAAGCGGCAAGGAGCGTCTTTGTGGAAGGCGACGCTTCGCCCACGGCTTTAATCGCAAAACGGTGTTTGTTTCTGTACTTTCTCCTAGACTCTGGGCTTCCGCACGACGGCGCGCCTTTAGACTACGCTCGTCAAGCTAGGATTCACCCGCGGTTATTCATGGAGACGAGAGCTGCGGTTTTACTCGATGACATGGCGAATGAGGCGGCTCTGGACGAGGCGTGCGCGTTGCTGCCGCGAATCGCGCATCCTCTCTTGCCCGTCAAGTTTATCGCGAGCTTGGCCAAACGAGGACGCTCAACGACGGCATTGATGGTTGCGCGCGCGCGCGCTCCGCACGGTGCGCTCGCGACGACGCCAGACGCGGAGACGATGGCGCTGGATGTGTCCATTCGCCTCGACTGCGACCTCGTAGCCGAAGCGTTTGTCGCGGTGCGAGACTCCTTCAAGCTGTTGCCCAAGCTTCACGAGGTCAAGACTGGACGATATCTCGTCAGTTTGCTTTTAGATCACGGCGTGCGCCAGTTGTGCTTGGATAAGATCTTATCGCTTCCGTTTTACGGAGAGATGGAGAAGATTTTGCTCGAGCTCTTGTGGGAACGAAGAGAGAGCGTGCCGATTGAGACGGGCGTAGAGTACCTCCTCAACAGAGGTCGTGCCTTGGAAGCAGCGTCGCTCTACTCCAAGGCTAAGAAGGAAGGTCGCTTGGACGCGCAACGCACCGTTAAACTCAAGGCGCGCTTGGAAGAAAACCTCGCGCAGCTTCCAGTGCCGCAAAAAGTCCTCGCACAAGACACCGCAACAGATGTGAAAGACACCAGCGTTCTTCTTCCGCGTCGACTCGTCGTCGAGTCTTCTACGGACCTCTCTTCGACCGTCAGCGCTTTGGTGACGCAGACAGAGCCGAGGGCATTCAACGCAATCGTTCGACCTGCGTCTGAAGATGTCGCTGGTCCGACGCCGTTTGTGCGACCACCCATCGAACTCACCCGAGACGACGTTGACTTTGACGACGACGACGATGTGTTGGCGCGTGATTCCCCATTGGATCGAGCCACCGCCGCGTTCGCTTCCACCTCCATCCTCGGAAGTCCCGGACGCGCATCCACGTGGATGCCACCCGCAGCGCGCGCCGCGGATGCGTCGCCGGCGCGCGGCGCAGCGCAGTCTCCGATCCAATCGCTCTCCACCCCTTCCACTGCGCGACGCGGCGGCGTCCGTGGCGTTCCAGAACCTACAGCGTATGCTTCACCATTTGGCGGTCTCCGTCCCGCATCCACACCCGCGGAAACGACGACGACAATCACAAACAACAATCGAAACGTGGAAACGACTGGCGCCGCCGCATCCGGTAGTCTTCTCTTCGGAGGCACCGTTTCCACCCCGTCTCGCGGTATCCGTCGACCCATAGCTATTTCATCCGCCTTCCCGGCGTTCATGTCCCCGGCTCCGCGACGTCCTGCCGGCGCTGACGATGCGTCTCGACGCAGTTGATGCAGCCGCGCGCGCGACATTCATGTTACCACAATTAGACTATTTGTCCATACACATGATTTGAACAACACTCACTTAACAGAACTGCGTTGTGAAATCGAAGACGCCCTGTACACCGCCGCGCGCCGCCGATCGGGCGTCGCTCTCGGCATCGCCGACGACGAGCTCGGAAGCGATGACGATGGATCGTCTTCGGCGTCGCACGCGCGTTCCTTTATTCTCATCAGACGACGAAGAAGAAGAAGACGTTTATGAGGATGATTTTGGATTGCTGACGATTCAAAGAGGAGCGACGACTTCGACGACGGCGATGGAAGCCGGACGAGCGTTTTGGAGGGCGCGATTGTCGTCATCGTCGAACCAGGATGGGATGGTAGCGACGACTTCGACGACGCGAGGGTGGGATGAGGCGTTGACGGCGGGGGAGTGCGTCGTGTTTGGACTGCTGCGCGGGAAAGCGGGCAGCCAAACCAAAGCGGCGGTTGGAATGTACGCCGCGGTTTTGGATGGACGCGGGTACGGATTCGGTGGGGGGTCGCACGGCAGATATCAGAGGGCGTGTGATGCGCCGTTGACGACGAGCGCGAAGGATGTGTGTCGGTTTGAGGCGGTGAAAAGGGACGACGCGACGCGCGCTCGGAGCGCAGAGCGCGGAAAATCGTTGGATCCGAAACCTACAGATGGGGCGACGCAGTTGGTGGTGATGAGAGCGGGAAAATACTATGGGTTTCGATCGCACGCCGCGGGTGGGAAGCTGTTGCAGGCGCGTCGACACGAGCGAGACGGGGATGAGTTGTGTTTTTTCAACTTTAACTTTGGTGAGCACGAACAGTGGGAGCTCGTCGGGTTGGATTCGCGCGGCACTGCGGGGGATGATGCTCGATCTGGAAGCGTTATGCGTTTTAGAAATCGACGTTTGAGAGATATAGAGATAGAGGCGTGTGTGATGCGCGTGGCGAGAGAAGACGTGCCGGAGTACGCATTGGACGACATGGCGTTTTACGACGACGATTTGGCATATGTGGATTTGGGAGGATCTTCGTTCGATGCTTCTTCGACGACGACGATGACCAACGCGCTCGCCTCTTGGGAATCTTCGCCGCGATCCATCGTTCATGCCGCTGCCCTGCCGCCGCCGTTGCCAGTTCCTTTACAGAAAACACCGAATAGACGTTCGTCAAAGAGACGTGAACCGCCGCCAGTCATTTTGGTGGCTACGCCGCCGGCACGGACGTCGCCAACGACGACACCGGAACAGCAACAACCGAAGTCGCGGCGACGACCGACGAAATCAAAGACGATATCGCCGAAACCAGTGGCGCCATCCGCTGAGGAGGCGCTTCCGACGCAAGTGGTCGAGGCATGGTCCCAACTCTTCAACGAGGAAGTGCGTGTCCGTCGAGGCGTGGAGCAGCAACTTGTAGAGATGCGAACCGAGCTCAAGACGGTGGAGAAGAGTTGGATGAACTCGGTGCAGGCGGTGCAGCTCGAATTTGAATCAATCAATATCGAGGCGATGAAGACGTTTCAAAGGGCGTTGGAAAAGAAAATGTCGAGAGAAGCGAGAGATCTCAAGATGAAGGTGGCGACAAGATTTGTACACGGTTCAGAGAGGATTCTCAGGGACGCAGTCTTTAGAAAATGGAGAGCGCACGCCGCAGAGGCGCGTCGACTTCGAGTATCTATGGTTCGTTTCATGCTGCGATCAAACAAGCGCGGGTTACAGGGAGCGTTCGACGCGTGGAGGCAGTATGCCAAGTACGTAGCGACGATTCGACGCAAGGATGATTACGCATGCGCAAAATTAGAAAACAGAGTCATGCGTCGGTACTTTGAGCGTTGGGTCGCGCACGTATCCGAGTACAACAGGGCAAAAATAATCGCCGCTCGCGCTCACCGACGCGGAATGGCGGATAGACGCAGAGAAATCAAGCAAAAAGTGCTCTACTCGTGGTACCTGATGGCGCAGCGCGCAAGGACTGTACGACAGCTGCAATCACGCGCCGTCGCCAAGATGCGTAATCGAGATTTGGTGGATGCGTTCGATTTGTGGAGACAACGCGTAGAGGAGAAGAAGAGTTTCACCCAGAGACTGATGCGCGCATTCAACCGCTGGGACGATAGGACGCTGCACAGCGCCTTTTTAAAGTGGCGCCTCGTCGTGCTCGAGTCGCGACAGAGACAGAGAACCTTTTCTGGCGTGCTCGCGCACTGGAATAAGGATCAGAACAAGGTTCTCATAAGGTTGTACTTTCACGCTTGGAAGGCTCGAGCCGAGTTCTCTCGGTCTCACCGCTCGAGAATGGCGCACGTTCTGCTTCGTCATCATCAGAGCGGCAATGCGCGCGCAGTGTTCTATGCATGGAAAAAGCTCGCCAATCAGGGTGCACGCTCCAAGCGCGTCAAGGTTTTTGTGAGACGCGCTTGGATATCGCGTTACTATAAATCAACACGCGTCACTTTTGACGCCTGGCGCAACTACACGGAGAGAGCGACGCTACGTCGCGACATCATTCTCAAGTCAACGACGCGAATGAGACGCTTTGCGCTGTATAAGGCTTTCATGGGATGGTCCAACCGCGTGAAAACCCTCAACCACCAGCGCCGCACCCTCGTTTCCATCGTTAACCGCTGGAGGCATCGCACACTCTCCATTGCATGGTCACACTGGAAAACCCTCGCACGCGTCAGTAGTAAAAGCAAGGCCATTCAAGCCATCACCGCCTACCGAAGCATGGAGCGCGCTCGACTTCGCCGAGCCTTCAACGTCTGGAGAGCCGAATGGAGAAAGATCCTCAGCGCCGTCGTCATGCGCAGAACCTCAAACAGATTCGTCACGCTCAATTATTTCTTCAGCAAGTGGTGGGCTCAAGTTGAGGCTCGTTCCCACATCAGCCAGATGGTTGTCGCCAAGAGAGTCGTCCACAACCGCTTTCTCGATTGGTACTGGGACGTCTACGGCGAGGAATTCATAAAGGTGCTCAAATCCAAACGTCCCGTGGAAATCGTCGAGGATTCATACTCTGAGAGTTTTCACACCCCAATGGATAGTCCAGAGAGGCTTTTATGGTCTCCACCAAAGCCTCGTCGGCTCTTATGAGCGACGTTCGATTCCATCATTGTAACAAAAGACAAAGACGCGAACGCTCTATCCACTGTTGATCCTCACAATCAGGCACGCACTGCGCATCGACGATCGCATCCGCACCTCTCCGCCCATGTCTGCTGTGTCTCTCAAAACCTCCCCCGCGGGGTACATCGCCATTCCGTCCCGTCGCGTCAACCGACGCGGACTTCCGCGCGCGTGTGGCGTCGGGGGCACCGATGACGTGGACACCAGCAGTGCCGAGGGACGTCGTCGAACGACCGTCGGTCGACGCCCGCTCATCGCCATCCCGCTCGCCGGTGCCGCGCTCGCGGGAACGCCGCAACGCGCGGCGAACGCAGAGAGCGAGTTCACGAGCGATGCGGCCATGGCTATGCTCAACCGCACGGGTGAGATCGCATTCACCGACGACGAGTGGAAAGCCAAGCTCGAACCGCTGACGTATAAAGTGTTGCGAAAGGAGGCGACCGAAAGACCGTTTAGTTCCGAGTTGTACACGGAGAAACGGGTCGGGAGGTTTGTGTGCGCGGGATGTGGGACGCCGTTGTTCGATTCGGAGACCAAGTATGACTCTGGGACGGGATGGCCGAGCTTTTATAAGCCGTTGGCGGGGAGCGTGACAGAGGTGCCGGATTATTCTATCGTCTTCTTGCCGAGGACAGAGGTGAGGTGTAAGGCGTGTCAAGGTCATTTGGGACACGTGTTTGAAGACGGTCCGCCGCCGACGGGATTGAGGTATTGCATGAACGGGGCGGCGCTCAAGTTTGAACCGTCTGCGTGATGGAGTCGAACAAGAGGGAGGAACGACGACTGCGCGTTCTAAAGAAGAATGTTTTACATTGGTAATATGTCTGATCCGTCCACTAGAAGAAATTTGTAATATCCGACACCGTACACTCGTTTTTATCGACCCACTTGAACCAGTCGCGCCAGATTTCGTTTGTCGACAGCGTCTCTCGGTTACCGAGGACGATGAGACCGCGTTTAGCCCGGGTAATGCCGACGTTGAGACGCCGCGGATCGGCGACGAAACCGATACCCCCTCCGGCGTTGCTTCTCACCGTGCACAAGACGATGACCTCCTTCTCTCTGCCCTGGAATCCATCGACAGAACGGATTTCGAGCTCGTTCATCTTGTCCTCTTCAGTATAGTCTAAGAAGTTTCGCCTTTGATTGCCTTGCGCGCCATACTCCTCTTGCAAGAGTCGAACTTGCGCGGCGTACGGAGAGATGACGCCGATATCACCCGGTCCGACCAAGTCACCGCCAGCGAGAAGGCTTTTGACGATATCAATCGCCATTTTCGCTTCTTCGGCGTTAAACAAGCTATTGCCGTCGGGAGCGCGTTTCTCTGGACCGGAAATCTCGACAAAGGCGACGGGAATTTTCCGCCGCGGCCAAGAGACGCCGGCAACCATTGGACGATCCTCTGGTTTAGGAGCCGAGCTCACCTTGCCGCCGTAGAAAGCGAGAGATGGGAACTCGGAGATTGAAGGGTGCATGCGGTACTGCATGTCCAAGAGAGAGACGTGCACTCCGAGCCTCTCCATGCGCTCAAACAGAGACACCTGCAAACCCGCGTCTACGGCATCGCGCGAAACGACAGTCGCCGGCAACTGTCGCGAATCACCCACGAGCACGGCGCTGAGCGCCTTGGTCAGGGGTATCAGAGCACCGGGTTCGGTGCACTGAGTCGCTTCGTCGACAACTGTTGCGGCGAATGAAATGTCTTCCAACAGTTCATCGCCCGCGCCAACACACGTCGTGCACACCACATCGACAGATTTCAAAATATTACGCGCCGCGGAGAGTTCCAGCTGCGTCGCTTGTTTTCGTTGGCGCGCAAAGCTTGGTCCAGTTCTACCACGAATTGCTTCGCGTATGGCGGCAGCTTGACGACCGAGCGGATGGAGAGCAATTTGCGCGTCGAGAGTCAACTGTTGAAGCCACGGCTGTACTTTCGCAGGCGCGCCCAAACGGACAACCCTCAGCGGTTTCCCTCCGACCACGAATGATTCTTTCGCTAATCCTTCTAAAATGTTATCGACAGCAACGTTGGATGCAGCGGCTGCGAGTACGACGGGCCCTCTTCCACGCCTCTGTTGGATGTCGGCGAGATGCACCGCGGCGCCAATGTACGCAATGAGAGTTCGCGTTTTCCCGGTGCCGGGCGGTCCTTGCCAGACTGCGAGCGTGGAAGACAGCGCACTCTTCACGGCAGCTCTCTGACTCGGGTTGAGGGGGTCTCGCACCTCTTTCAACGCCATTTGTAACTTTGGTTTTTGCGCCTTGCCCGCCCAGTACGGGGGCGCGCTCGCCAGTTCAGCCAGCGTTCCATTTTCGTCAGGCACACCCAATAATGCGCGCTGCAACGGTGCGTACGCCGTAGATGACGATTTTCTATCGTTTGGTTTCGCCGCGACCGCTCCGGGCATCCCAGACGGCTCGGAAAAGGCGACGAGGGCGGCGAGCGATCTGTCGTGCGCGACGGTGTTTGCGCTCAAATCGATTCTCCATCTTGTTCCTGACGTCACGAGCTCATTTAAATCGTCTTCATGAATCGCTAGCGTAATGTAATGCATCGCTCGAAGCGCCACCACACCGGTGATTCCACCAGAACCGTCGTGTTCGTCACCCTCGCTCAGCTGCACCATGTCTCCCGTCGTGAACCGGTGATACGGCAACTCGCGCCCGAGCGGAGAATTTTCCCGCCCGTCGTCAAAAGGGATCGTTAACCTCACGAGAGAATCGCGCTGGAGCACCCCTTCGTACCTCGCACGCAATCCCAGAATAGCGTACCCTTCGTCCACGAGCTTTTCCCTCGACCACGTGTTCAACCGCTGCTCCGAGAGCGCCATTTCTTCCTCGAGCTCGCATTTGAGCGCCTTGGCGAATCGCTCGCGGTGCGCCGCGTATCCCAACCTCAGCGCCGCCCGCGTCGACCCCCTCGATCTCGTCAAAGTCGCACCATCACCACCATCACCACGTCTACCACTCACCGGATCCAACAGATGCGAATAACTCGCAGACCCGCCACCGTCCTCCCTCTTTGTCGCCCCGAGCCTCGCCCACAATTTCTCTCGCTCCTCCGCCGCCTTTTTCGGATCCCTCGTCCTCCCCGATTTCCGCTCCACGTGCGCCCGAATGCTCTCTTCCGCCTCCAGTGGTTCTTCCGTCAACTCTCCGATCGATTTCGTCCTCCGTCTTCGCACAACCTTGGCTCTAGGATTCACCGCGGGCGTCTTTTTCCGCTCTGGCTGCGCCTTTGGTCCTTCGGCGTCGGCGCGTCGGCGCGCGCGCGCCGCTCTTCGTCTCTCCCCTCGTTCGCTCGCGCCCCCGGGCGTCGACGACGACGACGACGATGACGACGACGCGCGAGTCCCACCCCGCCGTGACGATACCGTCGACGGCACCGACCCCAGCCTCGTCGGTGACACCATCATCATCATCGTCGTCGTCATCTTGTACACGACGCTCCGTCGTACCGATGGAAACACACGGACACACGGACACGGACACGGACGAGAGAGGAGAGACGAACGAAAATAACGATACCGAGAGCCGAGCGAGGGACGGGGCGAACGAGATTTGATCCGATCCCCGCGTCCCCCGTCGCGGCGCTCTGTCGCGAGCGCGCGGGTGCACGATTTTCAAAAAAAACGCACACACAGGTACAGGTACACAGGTACAGGTACACAGGTACAGGTACACAGGTTGGTCTAAACATAGTAAAGTACAACTGTTTACCCATACATACATACATACATACATACACAACAGACAGACAGACAGACAGACAGACGACACGCGGTCGGACCTCCAAAACCACTGACTGCGTGGGTGGGTGGTTGTTTTACTGAGTCACGACTCGTTGTGAAAATCACGTTACATTGTAGCGGCAGCACCCATCGTCGTCGTCGTCGTCGTCGTCTAAAAAGTGCACACAGATGATGCA
>Ga0255774_10001345_pt1 | contig 20290 bp, 13 predicted proteins | sample 101ome_17_FD_179972 | JGI IMG/M metagenome (GOLD analysis project Ga0255774, IMG submission 179972) | Coastal salt marsh microbial communities from the Groves Creek Marsh, Skidaway Island, Georgia - 101407AT metaG (version 2) | ecosystem: Environmental > Aquatic > Marine > Intertidal zone >...
AAGTCAAATCGTAGGTACTACTGCTGGGGTTTTCCAGCAAGACGGTTCAGGCTCGTTCAACGTGCGTGGTGCTCGTTCTTCGACGAACGTAGTATTCATCGATGGGGTAAAGGTTCGTGGTAACGTAGATATTCCTCGTGATGCGATCCAAAGTACAGAGGTGATTACAGGTGGTCTTCCAGCACAATACGGTGACGTTACCGGTGGTGTAATTAGCACCACCACTAAGGGTCCTGCTCCGTACTACTTCGGTTCATCGGAATACCTTACAAGCTCGTTGTTTGATAATCAACACTACAACCTAGGGGCTTTGACCTTAGGGGGACCAATTCTAAAAAATGAAAAAGGACAGAGCGTTTTAGGTTTCTTGCTCGCGTCTGAATTCCAATACAATAAAGACGGATCGCCTAGGTCTTTGCCTACGTACCGTGTTAATGACCAAAAATTGGGGGAGCTAGAGGCTAATCCATTGGTGCCTGCTTCGAGTGGTTTCGGGGTATTGAACGCTGCAGATTTCTTGACTGCGGATGATTTGGTTACCCAGAACTACAGAGAGAATGTTGCTAGCCGTGCAGTGCGCATGTCGGGTAACGTGAAGCTTGTTACTTCGGAAAAAACAACATTAACACTAGGGGGACGTTTCAACTTGAGCCAAGGAAATTCCGGAAGCCGTTTCAACGAGTTGATGAACTACGCCAACAACGGAGAATACTTCCGTCAAGATTTATCCGGTTACTTGCGCTTCCAACAGCGTTTTGGCACGCCTTCAGATACTTCGAATTCTTTGATTCGCAATGCGTTCTACTCTATCCAGATTGATTTCACACGAAACACTGGATACAATAGAGATGCTCGTCACAAAGAAAACATCTTTAATTACGGACACATTGGTAAATTCCAAACCACCTACCGTCCGTTGTATGTTTTAGGTTCAGATACCATTACGGATGTAAATGACCCGAACTACGGAAAAGTGATGAACGCATGGACACAAGCCGTATGGCAAAGTGTTGGTGTGGACTACACGGCTTCGGAGAACAACCCGATATTATCGAACTACACATCAAACTTCTTCAACTTCGTAGATAACTCACTGATTTTTAATAATGCGCGCTCTTTGGAGGATATCCGCGCCGGGGGTGGTTTGTTGAACGGCGACCAGCCTTCTTCTGTTTACGGATTGTGGGGCAACGTAGGTGCGAACCAAGCGGGTTATTCGAAGTTCATGAATGACCAGTTCCGTATCACAGCGTCTTCAACTTTTGATATTAAAGACCACTCACTCATTGTTGGGGTGGAATACGAGCAGCGCTTTGACCGTTCATACTCGCTAGGTGCTACAGGATTGTGGACCTTGATGCGTTTATTGCAGAATGATGCCATTCGAGAATTGGACCTTAATAATCCTATTGCATCTTACGATAACAATGGTGTATTCCAGGATACCCTTTCTTATCCACGTCTTTTTGATGCTGGTAAGCCAAGGACCTTTGACCGTAAGTTGCGTGAGAAACTTGGTTTAGATCCTAATGGAACAGATTGGTTGGATATCGACTCGTACGATCCATCTACATACAGCTTGGACATGTTCTCTGCTAATGAATTGTTGAACATAGGTTCGGGTCAATACGTAAGTTACTTTGGATACGACTACTTAGGTAACCGTCTAACTACTCGCCCTTCGTTGAATGACTTCTTTGCTACCGATGCGCAGGGCAATAGCAAGCGTATGGTAGGTGCATTCGAACCTATTTATATGGCGGGTTATATTCAGGACCAATTCACGTATGAAGATTTGTTCTTCAACATTGGTTTGCGTGTAGACCGTTTCGACGCCAACCAACCTGTATTGGCAGATCCATTCGTATTGTACCCAGCCTACACTGTGGGTGATTTGGGTAGCACTGCTCTTGCCGGTTATACAGTGCCTCAGGGTATTTCTGAAACGGCAGTAGTATATGTTGACGATCAAGAAAACCCTTCTTCTATTGTTGGTTACCGCGACGGATTTACTTGGTACACTGCTGCTGGTGATGTGGAGGCTAACCCTAAAAACATTGCTGATATCAGTGGTGGTATAAAGCCATTCTTGAAGCAACCAGGTATTGAAGATCAGAAGTTGGCCGTTACTGCAGATGAGAGCTTTAAGGATTATGCGCCTCAAGTAACGGTGAGCCCACGTGTATCGTTCCAGTTCCCGATCTCTGATGAGGCGGAATTCTTTGCACACTACGATATCTTGGTACAACGTCCAGATCCAGGATTGAACAGAATGAACCCAATCACCTACCTACAATTGGAAAATGGTGATAACGGTAACTTCTTGGCAAACCCTGATTTGAAACCACAACGTACTACCGATTACGAGATTGGTTTCCGTCAAAAATTGAATGATAACAGTGCTTTGAAGTTGAGTGCGTTCTACCGTGAGATGCGTGATATGATGCAGACGTTGAGCATGACAGAAGCATACCCTATTACTTACATCGCTTATGGTAACCTTGATTTCGCGACTACAAAAGGATATACCATCGCTTACGACTTGCGTCGTACTGGCAATGTTCGCTTGAACGCGAACTACACCCTTCAGTTTGCGGATGGTACAGGTTCTGGTGCGAACTCGGGTGCAAACATCGCTCGTTCAGGTCAGCCAAACTTGCGTTACATCCTTCCATTGAGCTACGATTCACGCCACCAAGTGGTAATGAATATGGATTACCGCTACGGTGGTGGCCCAGCTTACAACGGTCCGGTTTGGTTCGGAATGCGCATGTTGGAGAATGCAGGGGTGAACGTGGTATTGAACGCGAACTCTGGTACGCCATACACGCGTCGTTCATTGGCTTATGGTTTGACTGATGGAGCTACACCTATTACAGGTAACATTAACGGTTCACGTTTGCCTTGGAGCTTCCGTATCGATGCGACTGCGAATAAGGTATGGAACTACACAGAAGGTCCATTCAGCAACTTCGAAGTATACGTTCAATTGTTGAACGCATTGAATACGCAAAACATCCTAGGGGTTTACTCATTCACGGGTTCTCCTTCTGATGATGGTTACTTGAGCTCACCTCAAGGTCAAAATGCGATTCAGTTCCAGACGAACGCACAGTCGTTCGCTGATTTGTACAACATCAGTTTGGCTAACCCGGGCTTGTACAGCCTGCCACGTCGAATCCGTCTAGGGGTTCGCGTAGGACTATAATATTTAAAGAAGCATAGGAAAACAGCATATGAAAAGAGCGTATCTCCTTTTACTTTCAACTATAATCGCATCACCGCTTGCAGCACGTGAAGTGCAAGGCGTGGCTAAAACCGGTGAAACTACGGGCTCAATGAAGACTGTAGAAGAATTGTGTCAGCCTTCGAAAGCACAGAGCGATTTGAGTATTAACAATGTTCGCGCAACCATTTTGGGTGGTGGTGATATGTGGTGGGATTTGAACACCGCACGTTACGAAGTACCTAAAGGTTCGAACAAGCACTCGATGTTCGCTGGTTCATTGTGGCTAGGTGGGGTTGATGAAGGTAACCAATTAAAATTGGCCGCCATGACCTACCGTCAAGCTGGTAATGACTACTGGCCTGGTCCATTGACTACGGATGGTTCTGCATCGACCAACAAAGAAATTTGTGATAAGTACGACCGCCACTGGATCATCATGCGTGAGGAAGTGGACGTACACAAAGCTTGGTTGGAATGTTTGGACGATCCAGATTGTGACGATACAGAGTTGTTCCCAGGGTACGAAGCACAGATTCCTGAAAGCATTAAAGAGTGGCCAGGTAATGGTGTAGATGGTGAATTACCATACCAATTAGCGCCGTTCATCGATCGCGATGGCGATGGGGTATATGACTACTTGATCGATTACCCAGCGTACGATATTGACAAGGAATATGATTGTCGTGATAAAGAGACAGATGTGCTCTACGGTGACCAGACTATTTGGTGGGTATACAATGACCGTGGTAACGTTCACACTGAATCTCAAGCAGGTGCTCTAGGGTTTGAAATCCGTGCACAGGCCTTTGCATTCTCTACGAATGACGAGGTGAACAACATGACATTTAACAACTACCGTATTATCAACCGTTCAACCTTCCGTTTGACTAATACGTATTTCTCTACTTGGTTTGACCCGGATTTAGGTAACTACACCGATGATATCATTGGTTGTGATATTGCACGTGGTTTGGGATACTGTTACAACTCGGACACCGAAGATGAGGGTCCTCTTGGCTATGGATTGAATCCTCCAGCCGTTGGGTTTGACTTCTTCCAAGGACCATTTGCTGATTACTTTGACGGCGTTGATAACGACCGTGATGGTTGTGTGGATGGTGTAAAAGATCCAGAAACGGGACTTTGTGTTGCTGAGGATCCAACTACAGGTGTGAACGAGCGTATTATTATGAGTCACTTCATGTATTACAACAATACTGCTTCAAACATCTCTGGTAACCCAAGCAACGCGACGCACTTCTACAACTATATGCGTGCAATGTGGAAAAACGGTTCTGAGTTGATCATCGAGACGCCTTCTGGTGCCGGTGACCTTGGAAACGGTGATGGTTTCGTTGCTTCAGGTAACGGAACGCCAACACGCTTTGCTTACCCAGGTATGTCGTACGACACCACAGGTGCTTACCCTCCATATTCTCCAGTAGATTGGTGGGAGAGCCCAGCTAACAAAGAAGATAAGCGTGGTTTGCACAGTGCGGGTCCATTCTCTTTGGCACCGGGTGCATTGAACTTCGTAACCACTGGTGTGGTATGGGAGCGTGATTTGATCAATAACGATTTGTTCGCTTCAGTAGAGAAGGTGATCATCGCGGATGATAAAGCACAGAAGCTCTTCGACAACTGTTTCCAAGTATTGAACGGTCCGGATGCACCGGATGTTGAGATTCAAGAATTGGACCGTGAGTTGATCTTGAAGTTGACCTACGGCCCAGGTTCAAACAACCTTGGTTTCAGCTACCGCGAGCGCGATCCACTGATTACAGTGAATCCTGACGATCGTGATTCTATCTTGAACGTAAATCCTGACTTCTTCGATTATACTTTTGAAGGATTCCAGATTTTCCAATTGTCAAACAGCGACGTGAGTGTATCAGATCTTTATGATCCTACACAAAGCCGTTTGGTTGCGCAGTGTGATATCAAAAACGGACTAACTCAGTTGATTAACTGGGAGGTGGATCCAGATTTGAACGCGTTGGTGCCACAAGACATGACCTTAACTTCGAACAACGACGGAGTATTCACTTCGTTCCAAATCAAGGAGGATGCCTTCGCAACAGGTGACCGTACGTTGATTAACCATAAAGAGTACTACTTCACTGTGATCGCTTACGGCCAAAACCAATTCTTGGAGTTCCACCCAACAACAGCGCCGGGTGGTCAGAAAATTCCATTCTTGGCGGGACGTCGTAACATCAAAACTTACATGGCAATTCCTCATCAGATTGATTCTGAAAAAGGAGGGACCATTCAAGTAGCACAATACGGTGATGGACCAGAAATCACTCGTCTAGACGGTATCGGTAATGGTGCCAAGGAGCTTGAGTTGACTTTAGAGGAGGTACAAGCGATCCTTTCTGGCAACGCTTCTGAGCAGCCTACTTACATGGGCGGTTTGGGTCCAGTTGATATTAAAGTAGTAGATCCACTAGAGGTGAAAAATGGTCAATACCTTCTCACTTTTGATGGAACTAACAACAACGCTAAATGGGAAATCACTGATGGTGCTGGAAACATCGTTGCACAGTCTGATTCTACCATTTCGTTCTACAATGAACAAATCATCCCAGGTTTAGGTTTGTCGGTTGCAGTACAGCAAGCGCAATCACCAGGTGGTGATGATGAAGGAACCTACGATAATGGTGTGATTTTCTCTGAAATCATTTACGAAGACCCTTCTAAAGAGTGGTGGTCGGGTATTAAAGATGATAAGAGCTACACGCCATATAACTGGATTCTTGCAGGTACAAACAGCTTCCCAACAGAGGAGCCAGCTACATTATACCCAGATCAAAACGGTGATGCGAAGGGATACTTTGAAAACATCGTTGATGGTACTTGGGGACCATATATGTATGCTTCTGCAAACCAGCGTGCAACAGTAAATGGCTACAACAACTATGGTATGGGTCCAGCGGTGAGCATCGGTCGTAACCTAGCAGATGCAGCTGACCTTCACTCTGTTGATATCGTTTTCACCACTGACCACACACTTTGGACCCGTGTTCCGGTGTTTGAATTGGCGGAAGATGAGAACCTGAGTGAGCACGGTGATAAGAAATTGACACAGCGTCAGGATACTTCTTGGACGTTAGAGAACGGACAGTTGAAACGTGCTCCAGCGATGGAACCAGGATGGTCATACTTCCCGGGTTATGCGATCGATGTTGAAACTGGAAAGCGTTTGAGCATGGCCTTTGGTGAGAACTCATGGTTGCCAGGTGAAAACGGTAACGATATGTTGTGGAACCCAACGGATCGTGAATTCTTGCCTCCAGGTAACACCGTTAATGGTGGTTACGTATTCGGTGGTCAACACTACATCTATGTATTTGCTGATCAAGACAAGATCGGTGGTAGCACAACGGATCTTGAGTATTCAGGTGCTAACATCAATGATTGGCCATTGAAAGATTTGATGGGTGATCTTGTTAAGTCTGGTGGTATCGGAAACATTGCGAAGGCGAACTTCTGGCGTTCAGTACGTTGGATTGGTATGCCAACGCTCCGTCAAGGAATGGACTTTGATCCATATACTGAATTGCCTACAGAGACCCGTATTCGCATTCGTATGAACACGAGCTATGCGAGTCGCCAATTGGCCGATGGACCTAATAGTGGCAATCCACAGTTCCAATTCAATACGGCAAACATCGCAACCAAAACGTACGTAGATACCGTTGGTCAGAGTGCACTAGAAACCATTCGCGTCGTACCGAACCCATACTACGGATTCAGTGCGTATGAAACTTCTCAGCTAGACAATACAGTGAAGATTACAAACCTTCCGGAAACTTGTACCATTAGCATCTTTACACCTAGCGGAACATTGATTCGTCAATTGCGCAAGGATAACAGCATGACCTATGTTGAGTGGGATATGAAGAATACCTACAATGTGCCTATCGCATCTGGGGTATACATCATCCATGTTGATGCAGGTGAGCTTGGCGAGAAGATTGTCAAGTGGTTCGGTGCAATGCGCCCAGTGGATTTGAACTCATTCTAAGAGAAATACTATTATGAAATTGAAATCATACCTCTCTATCTTTTTATCTGTAGCGACCTTGAGCGTTGCAACTGCCGGTAATCCACAACGTGCGGGTTCAGCAGGTGCCTCAGAGTTGTTGATTAACCCATTCGCTCGTTCAACGGGTTGGGCCTCTGCAAACGTTGCAGGTGCTACTGGAATGGATGCGACATTCATGAACATCGCGGGAATCGCAGCTACAGATCTAAACACAGAAGTAACCTTTAGCAACACACAATGGTTGGTGGGTGCAGGCATCAATATGAATGCAGCAACCCTCGTTCAGCGTGTTAGTGATGTAGGGGTTCTTTCACTTGGCTTAAATGCATTCGACTACGGTGAGTGGGAAGTGACTACAGAAGATCAACCTGAAGGAACGGGTGCGACAATCAGCCCACAGAGTTTGGTGATCAATATGGGCTATGCTCAGAAGTTTACTGAAAACATCTACGGTGGGGTGAATGTAAAAATGTACAGCAGCTCTATTTCTAACTTGAATACAAATGGGGTGTGTTTTGATGCAGGTGTGCAGTACCGCACGGGTGAGGCAGACCGATTCAAGTTTGGTATCACTCTTAAGAACGTAGGTCCTGCGGTTACTTACGCAGGTGACGGTTTCGGTGTGACACTTCCGGTTCCAACGTACGGTGTAGCTTACTCACAAACATTTGAAAGCCGTTCTGCTAAGTTTGAATTGCCTACGCAGTTGAGCATCGGCGGGTCGTACGATTGGTTGCTAGATAAAGGAAAAATCACAGGTGCTTTGAACTTTAGCTCTAATGCATTCGAGAAGGATACTTACCATGCGGGAGTTCAATACAGCTTGAAAGAGTTGTTCCAAGTTCGTGTTGGTTACAAAGTATTTGATAACCGTGCAGATGATCTTGGTACTTCAGCTATTTCGGGTATTTGTGGCGGCTTTAGCTTCAATGTACCAACCTCTGATGAGGGTAGTTTTGCAATCGATTATTCGTACCGCGGAACTACTGCCGCTTTCGGTGGAATTCATTCTATCGGTACGCGCATTAGCTTGTAATCAGGAAAGTTATACCTTTGTATCATAAAATTTAAGAGAGGCCATTGCGGCCTCTTTTTTAGTAATACTATTTAGTAATGTCATCAGTAAGTTATTACACTGAAGAAGGCTTAAAGAAGCTTCGTGAGGAATTGGACCACATGAAGAGTGTGGAGCGTCCGCACATCTCACAACAAATCGCGGAAGCACGTGATAAGGGTGATTTGAGTGAAAATGCGGAGTATGATGCCGCTAAGGAAGCTCAAGGCCTCTTGGAAATGAAGATTGCAAAACTCGAAGACGTTTTAGCAAATGCCCGTGTTTTAGATAGCGACAACATCGATTTGAGCAAGGTGGGTGTGTTGACCAAGGTGAAGTTGAAAAACGTAGCCAACGGTGCCACCATGACCTACAGCCTCGTTGCAGAGAAGGAAGCCGATATTAAGCAAAGCAAAATTTCGGTAACTAGTCCTATCGGTAAAGGTTTGCTGGGTAAGCGCGTAGGCGAGATTGCAGAGATTCAGGTACCACGTGGCACCATGAGTTTCGAAGTTTTGGAAATCACCGTAGCCTAAGACCAAATGGCAAGCATCTTCACTAAAATCATCAACGGCGACATTCCTTGTTATAGGGTGGCAGAGGATGAGAAGAATATTGCCTTTTTAGACATCAGTCCACTAAAGAAGGGGCATACCTTATGTGTGCCAAAACTCGAGGTGGATGAACTCTATGAATTACCTACGGAAGATTATAATAGCTTGATGGCCTTTTCTCAGAAGGTAGCTAAAGCTTTAAAGTCGGCTGTGCCGTGTGCCCGAGTAGGTTCTATAGTTCTTGGCATGGAAGTGCCTCATGCACATTTGCATCTGGTTCCAATTAATGCCGAACAAGAGCTAAGTTTCGCAAATACGCGAGTGTCATTAAATCAAGAGGAAATGGCCGAATTGGCCAAGTCTATTTCAGACGCTCTGGATTCTGCTGAATAAATTGTTCCCAATTTCCACTCCGGCCTTTTCCGCCGGAGTTTTTTTTGCCCCCCGATCCGTGTTTCGGTGCCGGAATACCCGTGGTTTGGTTGTGGTGACATACTGCCACAGCTAAAGCATCCGATGCATCGAGGTAGTTGTGCTCCACTCCGGGATACATCGCCTTCAACATCCCACTAACTTGCTCCTTGCTGGCATTCCCATTTCCTACGATGCTCTGCTTGACTAGTCGCGGGCTGTATTCAAACACTGGAATTTTTTTCGAGAGTGCAGCAGCCATACAAACCCCTTGGGCACGGCCTAGCTTGAGCATAGATTGTACGTTTTTTCCGAAGAACGGTGCTTCGAGCGCCATTTCATCCGGTGAATAAAGCGTGACAATCTTGCTGAGCTCTTCAAAGATTTTTGCGAGGCGGGTGTAGTGATCGAGCTTGGTATTGAATTTTATCACATCCAAGGTGATGGGCTTAACTTGGCCACCAACTACATGCACAACGCTATAACCCATGACCACTGTCCCTGGGTCAACCCCAAGAATGACTTTTTCTATGGTCTGAGGCCCCGCCATATTAGATCATTAATCCAACAATGGCAGCCGTGTACAAGGATGCAATGGTCCCAGCGATAAGGGCTTTGATGCTTAACTCACTAAGATCTTTGCGTCGCGATGGTGCTAAGGTTCCAATTCCTCCAATCTGTATTCCAATACTCGCAATGTTTGCAAATCCACAAAGCATGTAGGTGCTGAGGATTACAGAACGTTCTGAAGTAAATAGTCCTGCGTTTTTCATGTCCGTCAAGGTCACGTAGGCGTAGAATTCGTTCAAGATGGTTTTCTCACCCAATAATTGGCCTACCAATAGCAAATCCTCCGGTGGAACGCCCAAAATCCATGCGATAGGGCTCAACAAAGCGCCCATGATGAATTGAAGCGAGAAGGTGTCGTAACGACCATTGGTGAACTCTGCAGCCCAAGCGTTCAATCCGGTCCAAGAGCCAATACCTTCGACAAACAAATAGTTTACCCCATAAACGAGCGCTGTGAATACGAGTAACATGGCCCCAACATTCACCGCAAGTTTTACTCCTTCTGTAGTTCCGTTTGATATGGCATCGAGGGCATTTGAGCCCATGTCTTGAGAGGAGATCTCAGCCACTTCTTCAACGTCTTCCGTCTCTGGAAGTAGGATTTTCGCGCTGATCAAAGCTGCCGGCGCACTAAGTACCGAGGCGGTGAGCAAGTGTTTTGCAAAGAATAATTGGCGCTCGGGATCATCACCTCCTAAATATCCTATGTAGGCAGCCAATACGCCTCCTGCGATGGTTGCCATACCACCGCTCATCAAACTCAATAGCTCGGAGCGACTCATCTTATCGATATAGGGCTTCACAAGAAGGGGCGCTTCGGTTTGACCGATAAAAATATTGCCTGCAGCTGCTAAAGATTCAGCCCCTGAAAGACGCAAGGTTTTTTGCATCACCCAAGCCATGGCCTTCACAACTTTCTGCAAGATTCCGAAGTAGTACAACAATGAAGTTACCGCCGAGAAGAAAATTACCGTCGGCAACACTTGGAAAGCGAACAGATAACCAAAACTGCTGGTATCTGTAATCAATGAACCGAACAGGAAGGTTGATCCTTCGCGTGTAAAGTCCAGGAGTGTAACCGCACCGAGACTAAACTTCTCAAACGCCCAGCTTACCCCGGGTACTTTCAATACCCCTAAGGCTAAAACAAGCTGAAGTCCCAAGCCTTTTGCAACCTGCCACCAATTAATGGCTTTCTTATTCGAACTGAACAGCCACAACACCCCTGTGAGTACGGCGATTCCTAATAAACTTCTTAGAATCATTTAAGCTTGTCTAACTTATCTCTAAGCCTTGCGGCCAATTCATAATCTTCATTTTCCACGGCCTCATCCAGTAAAGCTTCCAATTCTTCGCGGGTCTCCTTTGAAACAACAGGTTCAACTTCCTCTTGAATTTCCTGCGCGGTACCGTCCGCCTCGGATTCCTCCTGTGGTGTGATACCCGCTTGTTCCAATAAAGTGGATAAGGCAAAAATTGGACATTCTACGCGCACTGCTAGAGCCACGGCATCGGACGGTCTAGAATCAAAGACCATGGACTTTCCGTCGGCATCGATGGCATAAATGCTTGCGAAAAACACGCCATTCACTAATCTATGGATGATGACCTTTTGAACAATCACCTGCATCTCTTTGAGCATATTGACCCAAGTATCATGCGTGAGCGGACGAGGCGGCGCTACCGACTTTTCCATAGCCACAGCAATGCTCTGTGCTTCCGCACCCCCTATAACGACAGGAAGCTTACGTCCTCCCTCGCCTTTTTCAGCGAGAATGAGGGCATAAGCTCCTGACTTTCCTTGACTGTAAGAGAGTCCTTTTACAGTGAGTTCTATTTCTTGCATTTAGTTGGCGGCCTTGAAGGCGCGCAATTCCTCGATCAGTCGAGGAACGACATCAAACGCGTCGCCAACAATACCGTAGTCCGCAGCCTTGAAGAATGGTGCTTCAGGGTCTGTATTTATTGCCACGATAGTCTTCGACGCGCTCACCCCTGCGAGGTGTTGAATAGCGCCTGAAATTCCTATCGCAATATACAGATTCGGGTTGACTTGAATACCGGTTTGACCCACGTGTTCACTGTGGGGCCTCCAGCCGATATCACTTACGGGTTTAGAGCAGGCGGTTGCTGCACCTAAGACCTCTGCTAACTCTTCAATCATGCCCCAGTTTTCAGGGCCTTTAAGACCCCGTCCAGCGCTTACAACAACCTCGGCCTCGGGCAGGGCAACCTTGCCACTTGCCACACTAACCTCACCAACGGCTACTTTATCTGTACCCGCTGCTGATGCACTTTCAATGGATCCGGCTCCGGCCTTCTCTTCTATGCCAATGGCATTTGGAACAAAACTTACGATAGGCATTCCTTCACTTAGTGCGATGGTCTCGATTCCTTTGGATGAGAACGCCCCACGCTCAACAACCACCGGTCCAACAGACGAAGGAGTGCTTGTTGTATTCGTGCTCAATGCACCATCGATAAGTGCGGCAAGGGTAGGGGCAAGGGTTTTACCCACGGCCGTACCTGCAACTACTACACCTTGAACGCCGTCCATCATGGTGGACAGCTGGCCAGCCATCCCAGCGCCTGTCGCGGCGAGCTCTAGCGTAGCAATGCTATCCGCTCCATACTGCGCTAAGCTTTCTGGATTTGATGCTCCGCTGCTTACTACTGCCTTAACTGAACACCCGGCCATATCGGCCCAATTACGCGCGTAACTCACTGCTTCAAATGAAGCTTTTTTGAACTGATTGTTCCAGCTTTCTACAAATACTAAAATCATCTTGTCAGTGGGTTAAATGGATTTACTTTCCTCGTGCAACAGGCGAACGAGCTCATTGACTTGGTCGGGAGCGACCATCTTCACAGCAGATTTTGCCGCAGGTTTACGGAAGGCTTTAGCAGCTGTATTACCCCCTGATAGACCTTCTTCAACGCTCAATGGCTTCGTACGGGCGGTCATAATACCGCGCATGTTCGGGATACGGAGGTCTTTTTCTTCAACTAACCCTTTCTTGCCGCCGATGACCATAGGTAAATTGGCCGTATAGGTGGCGTGGCCTCCATCAATCTCTGCTTTTGCAGTAGCAGTGGAGCCATCTATGGTTAAACCTACGCAAGCATTTACCATTGGTACATCTAACAATGCAGCGAGCATTGCAGGGACTTGCTGGCCATTGTAATCAATGCTTTCTTGTCCGCAGATAATTAAGTCATACGCATTTGCCTGTATGTGGTTCTTGATGGACTTAGCGACTGTGATAGCGTCCGTAGGGGTGGCGTTAATGCGCACGGCTTGGTCTGCACCAATAGCCAATGCTTTGCGTAATGTAGGTTCAGTTTCTGGTCCGCCCACGTTCAGCACGGTGATGGTCGCGCCTTGGGCTTCTTTAATATGCAGGGCTTTGGTCAATCCAAACTCATCGTATGGGTTGATCACAAATTGAACGCCTGCTGGATCTAATGCCGAGCCGTCCGCAGCGAAGTTGATCTTCGCTGTGGTATCCGGTACATGGCTGATACAAACAAGTATATTCACGTGTTCTGTGTTTTTCTGGCCTTAAAATTACTATGCATGCATAATAAATCCAAAGGAAAAATTGTCCTTTTCTGCACTTTTCTGCCCCGTGCATAGAAATTCCCGTGTGCTACCTCCGCAATGCATACTATATTTGCCGCTCGACACATCTATATACTATGAAAACTATCCAGTTTAGAGAGGCCGTATGTGAGGCCATGAGCGAGGAAATGCGTCGCGACGAAAGCATCTACTTAATGGGTGAAGAAGTTGCAGAATACAACGGTGCATACAAGGCGTCGAAAGGCATGTTGGATGAATTCGGTCCAAAGCGTGTTCTTGATACCCCTATTGCTGAGCTAGGTTTTGCAGGGATTTCTGTGGGTGCCGCAATGAATGGATTGCGTCCGATTGTTGAATTCATGACGTTCAACTTCTCGATGGTAGCTATTGACCAGATCATCAACAACGCTGCAAAAATGAAGCAGATGTCTGGTGGTCAGATTAACGTGCCTATCGTATTCCGCGGTCCTACTGCATCGGCAGGTCAATTGGCCGCGACACACTCTCAAGCATTTGAGAGCTGGTACGCCAACTGTCCAGGTTTGAAAGTAGTTGTTCCTTCAAACCCTTACGATTGTAAAGGACTTTTGAAAAGTGCCATTCGCGACAATGATCCGGTAATTTTCATGGAAAGCGAGCAGATGTACGGTGATAAAGGTGAGGTGCCAGAGGGCGAATACCTATTGCCACTAGGCGTTGCTGATATCAAGCGCAAGGGAACAGATGTTACCATTGTGTCATTCGGTAAAATCATCAAAGTAGCTTACGAAGCTGCAGACATCTTGGCTAAAGAAGGTATTTCTTGTGAGATTATTGATTTGCGTACGGTTCGTCCAATTGATTACGCTACAGTGATTGAGAGCGTTAAGAAAACCAACCGTTTGGTTTGTCTTGAGGAAGCTTGGCCATTGGGTTCTATCGCTACTGAGATTGCATACAAAGTACAATCAGAAGCCTTTGATTACTTGGATGCACCAGTAAAACGCATCACGACTACGGATACGCCAGCTCCATATTCTCCAACACTTTTGGAGGCGTTCTTGCCACAGGTGGGACAGGTGATTGACGCGGTGAAGTCGGTCATGTATGTTAAATAACCTAGAGCTTTTTCAACCTAGGTTGAGATAAAGACTCTAACGCTTATATTTGCAGCCCTTTCCGTAAAAGCGGGAAGGGCTGATTATTTAAAATCAAACCATCTATACAATGGAAAATTTGCTTTTTGTGATTCCTGCACTCGGAATCGTTGGCCTGTTGTACATGCTCGTTCTACGCTCTTGGGTAGTAAAGCAAGACACAGGTACTGAGAAAATGTCAAAGTTGGCTTCTTACGTTAAGGAAGGGGCAATGGCGTTTTTGAATGCGGAATACCGCATCCTTGCTGTTTTTGTAGTGATCGCTGGTATTTTGCTAGGCGTGATCTCAAGCGTTGTTGAAACCACGCACTGGTTCATCATCGTAGCATTTGTTATTGGTGCTGTATTCTCGGCTGTTGCAGGGAACATTGGTATGCGCATCGCCACTGACGCTAACGTTCGTACAACTCAAGCTGCTCGTACATCTCTACCAGAGGCATTGAAAGTTTCTTTCAGTGGTGGTACCGTAATGGGATTAGGTGTTGCTGGTTTGGCCGTTTTCGGTTTGAGCGCATTATTCGCTTTGTTAACCGGCTGGTTCATCACGGGTGAAGACACTTTATATAATGAAATGACCATCGTGTTGGAAGCCCTAGCAGGTTTCTCATTAGGTGCAGAGAGTATTGCTCTTTTTGCTCGTGTAGGTGGTGGTATTTACACTAAAGCTGCTGACGTAGGTGCTGACCTTGTTGGTAAAGTAGAAGCGGGTATCCCTGAGGATGATCCTCGTAACCCTGCAACTATTGCAGATAACGTAGGTGATAACGTAGGTGATGTTGCAGGTATGGGTGCCGATTTGTTCGGTTCATACGTTGCTACTGTTTTGGCTTCCATGGTATTGGGTAACTATGTAATGCGCGACGATTCGGCAATCACAAACTGGGGACCTATCTGGTTGCCTATGTTGATTGCAGGTGTTGGTATCGTGTTCTCTATCCTAGGGACTTTCTTGATTCGCATCAAGGACAATAACGCAAAAGAAGAAGAAGTACAACGCGCGTTGAACATGGGTAACTGGACATCTATCGCATTGACGGCTGTAGGTTCTTACTTCATGATCAAGTGGTTGTTGCCAGAAACTATTTCAATGAACTTCTTCGGTGAAGGGTTGAAAACTGTAACTAGCGGTGATGTATTCGGCGCTGTTATTGTAGGTCTAGTTGTAGGTGCATTGATCTCTTACTTCACAGAATTCTACACTGGTTTGGGTAAAAAACCAGTTCTAGGTATCGTTCAAAAATCTTCTACAGGTGCTGCAACCAACATCATTGCTGGTTTGGGTACAGGTATGATTTCTACGTTTGCTCCAATCCTTTTGTTCGCTGGCGCTATTTGGGCGGCTTATGCGTTCGCAGGATTCTATGGTGTGGCTATCGCAGCTTCTGCGATGATGGCAACTACTGCTATGCAGTTGGCTATCGATGCTTTCGGTCCTATTGCGGATAACGCAGGTGGTATCGCAGAGATGAGCGAACTTCCAGACGAAGTACGTGAGCGTACAGATATTTTGGATTCAGTAGGTAATACTACTGCTGCAATTGGTAAAGGTTTCGCTATTGCTTCTGCTGCATTGACTGCATTGGCTTTGTTCGCAGCGTTCGTAACCTTCACAGGTATTGACGGTATCAACATTTTCAAGGCACCAGTTCTTGCGATGCTATTCGTAGGGGGTATGGTTCCTGTAGTATTCTCTGCATTGGCAATGAACTCTGTAGGTAAAGCTGCAATGGAAATGGTAAAAGAGGTTCGTCGCCAATTCGCTGAGATCCCAGGTATTATGGAATACAAAGCTGAGCCAGAGTACGACAAATGTGTTGAGATCTCTACGCAAGCTTCTTTGAGAGAAATGATGTTGCCAGGTGCAATGACCATCATCTTCCCACTTGTTATTGGTTTCTTGCCAATGGTATTTGGTTACACAGGACAAGAGGCAGCAGAAATGCTAGGTGGATACATGGCAGGTGTTGCTGTATCAGGTGTTCTTTGGGCAATCTTCCAGAACAATGCTGGTGGTGCATGGGATAACGCTAAGAAGTCTTTCGAGGCGGGTGTTATGATCGATGGCGAAATGACATACAAAGGTTCTGATGCTCACAAAGCAGCGGTAACTGGTGATACAGTTGGTGATCCATTCAAGGATACATCAGGTCCTTCTATGAACATCTTGATTAAATTGACTTGTTTAGTAGGTCTTGTAATCGCTCCAATCTTGGGCGAAGGCCACCATGATTCAGGCGCTGAAAACGCAACCCGCACTGAGGTTCGTCATGAGGTGATGAAAATCAAAATGAAAGAAGTGAAGCTTCAAGTTTCAGGTGCGGTATTCGAAGGCGTTGCTATGGCTGATGTAGCTATTAACGCAGACGGTGACCGTGTTGATGCAACGATCAAACTAACTTCAGAAGATGGTGCCTTTACAGGTACGTTTACTGCTAAAGAAGGTATGTTCGATGGTATGATGTTCCACGCTGATGGTTCATTCGAATCTGCAGATGGTCAGGAGTTCATGGCTGTTGCCGATTTCTTCCGCAACGAAGAAGGCGATGTTCAAGATTTCCACATGGACATTCACTAAGGAGCTCGCTCCCCACAATATTAAAACCCGGCGCTTTGCGCCGGGTTTTTTGTTTTAGGAGTTTTGCGCTACCTGCTCGGGAACTCGCCCTCGCTCCACAATTGGATCACGGAAGCATACCAAAGCACCATTTTGCGGTATGCCTCAACGCTAATACGTTCATTCGTTCCATGAATTCCGCCCACCTCCTCCGGATTCAGAACCATAGGTAAAAAGCGGTAGGTATTTTTCGACAGTCCTTCGAAATTCTTACTGTCCGTTCCGCCAATGGTTAAATACGGACTGACCAGTGCCTCCGGAAAAATCTCCTTAACTGCTTGCCCCAGTTTTACAAACGCTTCACTCTCTGTGCTCGATGTATTGGTCGCTGCGCTTCCCATATTCTGGTACGCCTGCACAGTGCCTCCATATTCCGCTGCGAGCGCCTCATAGCTCGCGAGGATCTGTTGTGGTGTAGTCCCCGGCAAGATTCGGGTATTACAAACCACCCGGGCGCTCGCAGGAACCACATTATCCTTAATCCCGGCAGCCATAATTGTGGCTACGGCGGTATTATTGGTGAGCGCACGACCGGTATGGCTTTTTTGATAGAGGCTCAGAAGAAGCGGTTCAGTAAGAAAGCGATTCGCGAAAACCGTTTTTAAGCTCCAAGGCATTTCAGGGGCTAGGTGGTCTATGAAACCGTTGAGGGGTTCTGAAAACTCCGGAGCATACAATCCTTCCTGAAGGGCTTGAATGAAACCTGCTGCTTGTGAGATTGCGGTTTGACTGTTCGGCATGCTACTATGACCACCTGCAACGTTGAAAGAAACTTCTACACTGAGGTAGCCTTTTTCCGCCGTGCCTATAAGCGCAACAGGTGTTTCTTTTAGACCTGGAATGCTCCCGGTGGAGATAATTCCACCTTCGTCAAGAATGGCTTCAAAGAGAAGTCCGTCAGCGCGGTAATGTTCAGCAACAAGTGCTGCTCCTGCTTTACCACCTATTTCTTCGTCCTGCCCAAAACAGAAGTATAGGTTATGAGCGGGTTGGAATTTCTGAAACGCAAGAGACTCCAGGGTTTCCATGAGTGCCATGAGGGAGCTTTTGTCGTCGAGGGTTCCGCGTCCGTAGACAAAGCCTGTTTCGGCGAATTCAACATCCCCTGGAGCACCTTCAAACGCGCCGCTGAAGGGAGGGTAGTGCCATTGATCTAGGCTTTTTTGATCGACTGGAACCACATCTTGGTGCGCGATCAGCAAATAGTTTTTTGGCTCGAGCGAGTGACCTTCCCATTTCAACACATAGGTATGGCTGCTAAAAGTATCCACGCTGAGGGTCGAAAAGACTTCAGGATAGGAGACGCGAAGGAATTTACCGAAGTTGTCGAAGGCTGTGGTATCGAGCATTCGCGGGTCTTGGCTGATGGTTTTGAAGGTGATGCTTTGCTGCAATCGGTCGATGTCGCCGCTAAGGGGAGGAAATTGCAAAGTGGTGGCCGATGCTGTGTAGCGTGCCTGGACGGACTCTAGGTTGAGTAAGGGCATCAGGCCACCGAAGATAAGTAGGGCTGCAAGTAATGTGTATAAAAGGTATTTCTTCACAATTGAGTGGTGCTTCGTGTGGATTTGTAACTTTGTGAAAAATACGAATAGATGTACACAGGATTACTACACTTACATCACTGGCTACCATTTGTCTACTTATTGTTGATGCTGGTAGTATTGGTTCAGAATTTTCTAGCCTGGAAATCGGACAATGCGTTCACCGATAAATTGGCACGTCAAAATAAAATCGCACTCATTCTAACACACCTTCAGGTGACTATTGGATTGATCATGTTGTTTGGATTCAATATGGACATGTTCTCGGATATGGGAACTTTGATGGGCGATGGTGCATTGCGTTTCAAATATGTGGAACACCCGATGACGATGCTTATTGCTGCGGTGTTGATCACTATTGGGAATTCAAAATCCAAAAGAGGAACTACGGATGCTGAGAAAGCAAAGCCAATTGTGGTTTGGTTTGGTATCGGTTTGTTTTTGATCGCATTGCGATTGCCTTGGGAAGCATTCTTGCAAGGCGCCTAAAGCACGAACATGTTAGAGATTAAAAAAAAGGATTCGCTTCAACGTGAGCGTTGTATCCTCATTGGTATCATCAATAAAGACCAAGATGAGGAGAAGGCTATGGAGTATTTGGAGGAACTCAGGTTTCTTGCAGATACAGCCGGTGCGGATACCGTTCATATTTTCACGCAAAAGCTTTCTAGGCCAGATTCTCGAACCTTCTTAGGCTCCGGGAAAATGGAGGACATTAAAGGTTTTGTTGATGCTGAGAACATTGATCTCGTTGTATTTGATGACGAGCTCACTCCGTCTCAGCTTAAAAATATTGAGGTCTTGTTGGAGGTCAAGGTAATGGACCGTACGAACTTGATTCTTGACATTTTCGCAGCCCGTGCACAAACCAGTTATGCCCGGACGCAAGTGGAATTGGCCCAGTACCAATACCTACTTCCTCGATTGACTCGAATGTGGACCCACCTCGAGCGTCAAAAAGGGGGGATCGGAATGCGCGGTCCTGGGGAAACCCAGATTGAAACGGATAGACGTATCATTCAGCAAAAAATCTCCTTGCTCAAGAAAAAGCTCGAGAAGATTGATGTACAGATGACGACCCAGCGCAGTAACCGCGGGAAGTTGGTGCGTGTAGCTCTTGTTGGCTATACCAACGTAGGGAAAAGTACTTTGTTGAATTTGCTTTGTAAAACGGATGTGCTGGCCGAGAATAAGCTCTTTGCCACCTTGGACACTACGGTGCGCAAAATCAACATCGATAATTTGCCTTTGCTGCTGACGGATACCGTTGGGTTTATCAGAAAGCTGCCTACCCAGTTGGTTGAGAGTTTTAAATCTACTTTGGATGAGGTGCGCGAGGCGGATGTGTTGTTACACGTAGTAGATATCAGCCACCCGAGTTTTATGGACCACATCGGTAGTGTGAATAACATATTACAGGAGATTCAAAGTCATGAAAAACCAACAATCATGGTCTTTAACAAGATCGATGCATTCACCTATGAAGAGGCGGATGAGTTCGATTTAGAATTAACCCAGCGCAACTATGATTTGGATCATTGGAA
>Ga0255774_10001346_pt1 | contig 20285 bp, 13 predicted proteins | sample 101ome_17_FD_179972 | JGI IMG/M metagenome (GOLD analysis project Ga0255774, IMG submission 179972) | Coastal salt marsh microbial communities from the Groves Creek Marsh, Skidaway Island, Georgia - 101407AT metaG (version 2) | ecosystem: Environmental > Aquatic > Marine > Intertidal zone >...
GAGGAATGCAAAAAGGGACGCTCGTGGCGTCCCTTTTTTGTTGCGGCTCCATTCCTTGCGGTCCATTTCATCGAGCCGTCAAGGTTTCTCGGCATCCTCCGCCTCGGGGTAAGGACTTTCAGGAATCCCCGACATGTCCACCTTCTGTGCCTTTCCGCCCATGGCCGCTTTGAACGCTTGTGCGTATTCGGCTTTCAAGGTCCCGTTCTCTTCAAGCCACTTGGTCAAAACCACCATCTTCTCCTTCTTTCCAGGCCGTCCTACCGTCGCGATCTTGCCGTGCACCGTGCGTAGGCGGAAGGCGCTGTTGAGGATGCTCGCTTTGGCAGATTCCTTGCGGTTCTCCGGAATCTTGTGGATGGACATGGCATCGTCGATCAGCTCCTCGTAGCTCATGGGGCGGTTTCGCGCCCGAAGTCGTTTCTGAATGAAGGCGCCCCAGACGCTCTTGGGCCCGCGCTTTTTAGGAGGCAGACCCTTCGCGGTCAGGCCCGGAGCATTCGACTTCCCTTGCGTGCCTTTGCGCGGAGTGACTCCCAACTTTTCGAGCATCAACTCCACGTGTGCCAATTCGCTTGAAAGGCGATTTCGCTCTTTCGTAAAGTGAGTGCGTAAAGAAGAAATTTCTTTCGAAGTAAAATCAATTTTTGACATGATGCATTGCCGCAGGAATGAGATTTGGCGGCTGTTTTAGAAGGTTTGACCCCTCAAAGGTATTGGAGTAAAGGGAACCAAAACAACAAAACTCAATGCCTACCACAATTTCCGGAGTGACGCCGACAAAATCTTGGGAAATGGAGAAGGGAGATGCGTTTCCGCATCTCCCCTCAAAGCTCGGTGTAAGCCGGATTCTGTTCCCCGAAGGGCTCCGCCATTGATCTAATGCGACCTACCCTCTGACTCAGGCGGGACGCCCTCAAACGCCAGTATACATGGTCTTGCAACCCACAAGGTTTACCCAAGCCGCAAGGTCACCCTTGCGCTGGTGGGCTCTTACCCCACCTTTTCAGCCTTGCCTGTGCCCGAGGGCCATCGGCGGTTTAAATCTCTGTGGCACTGTCTGTCGCGTTCCGTTGAACGCGCCTTCCCTTTCGGAAAGTGTGGCTCCCTGTGTTGTCCGGACTTTCCTCCCCACCGAAGTGAGGCGGCGGAGTCAACCGAAAGACAAAAGTACGACGCGACGGCCTCTTGAAGTAGTTTCGCGCGATGCCGCGATTGTACATGTTGCATAAACCGTTTGGGGTGTTGAGTCAATTCACACCTGAAGGAAACCGACCGGGATTGGCGAGCTTGAATTTGGGCTTGCCGCGGGAGGTCTACCCCATGGGACGTTTGGACGCCGACAGCGAAGGACTGTTGATGCTTACGGACGACAACCGACTGAAAACCCAAATTCTGGATCCCAAGAACGGCCACGAGCGCACGTACCACGTCCAAGTTGAAGGCACCCCAAGTCCTGAACAACTTGGCCAACTGGAACTCCCCATGATCTTGAATATCAAGGGGAAAAAATTCGAAACAAGGGGGTGTCGCGCGAAGAAAATCGCAGCAACTCATCCGGATCGGATCCCTCCGATTCGGGTCCGCAAAACGGTTCCTGACGCATGGATATCCGTGACGTTGACGGAAGGGAAAAACCGGCAAGTAAGGCGCATGACCGCAGCCGTGGGTCTCCCCACCCTCAGGTTGATTCGTGTCGCCATGGGGCCGTGGGAACTCGGCGATTTGAATTCTGGCGAATGGCGTGAACTCGAATTTGCGTCTTCATGAATGTCCTCGGTTGGATCCTCGCCCCGTTCCGCACCGTCCTGGTGATTGTGCACACGATTTTCTGCAGCATTGTGGGCCTTGCAGCCATGGCCCTAAACAAAAACAACGGGGATTGGGTCATGTGGAACGTCGGCCGCGTTCTTTGGAGCCGCCCCCTTCTGCAATGGCTTGTCGGTGTGAAGCTCGAGGTGCACGTGTCGGCTGAAGCGCAGGCATTGGCAGACCAAAAAAAGGGCTGTGTGCTCGTGGCCAACCACACCAGCCTTCTAGACATCAACGCTGCATTTGCAGCCAGCCCCACGCCCATTGTGTTTCTCAGCAAGGCCAGCATCCGGAACGTTCCGCTGCTCGGAAAACTCAATGAACTTGCCGGCACCGTGTTCGTGGAGCGCGGAAACCGTGCCTCCTCTGAGCGAGCCGTGAACCAACTCACAGAAACGTTGAAAGCTGGACGCAGCGTGCTCGTCTTTCCAGAAGGCACTCGGTCCAAGGACGGAGCCTTGCAACCGTTCAAAAAAGGCGCGTTTCACCTTGCCCAAGCCGCGGGTGCCCCCATCGTTCCCATGCACATTTCCGGGACCTGGGACTTGCTCCCCCCCTCAGGCTTGTGCATTCGACCGCCTCGAAATCGAGTGTTGATTCTGGTCTCCGAGCCCATGCCATGTGACCCCAACCCCGAAATCACCAAACAGCGCGTGGCCAGAGAAATGCAACTCTTGGCAGATCAATCTGCACGAATGCAGCGTACTGGGAATCCCGTGGGGCGGCCGTAGATGTAATCGCGCGTCAACCCCGTTTTCTTTCGGGAATGCAAGCGATACCAAGCGTGGCTCAACCCTTCCGTAGTGCTCGTCCAGTATCCTCCTCCCTCACCGCTGTCCACAATCTCGCCGTCGCCGTAGCGAATGCCGTAGCAGGATGGGTTGAATTCTTCCCACATGGATGTTCCTTGGGCAGAATCCCACGACCTGTAGCCGCGTTGCCCTAGTTTGTCTTCGGACAACCCCAAGTTTGATTCAAGTTGCAGCCAGTCCGAATCTGCAGGCACTTTCCACCCCACTGGGCACAGCGCCCAATCCTGGACTGCTTGCTGGTTGTAGTACACGCTGAGCACGCGCCCTTCGTTCAAGGAATCTCGAACGGCGTACGCGTGCGCCTTGCCCACGTCCCAAACTTCAAGGTGGCTCTCAAACGGCAGGTACCTCACGTCCTCGGCGAACCAACATTGGCCCGCGAGGGTAACCACGCTGTACGAGGCACCTCTGTAAATGACTTCATCGCGATGCCCGCACCCTTCCAATTCGTCGCACACGCCGTCGTGATTGGAGTCCTTCCAGCACCCCCCACCACACACGCCAAGTGCATCGAAAACGTTGCCCTCGCAATCGCAATCTTCCTCAGGAACGTCGTTGCATCCGCAAGCGTAAATCGCTCCAGGACCGTTGCATCTTCCACATTCATCCAATTCACCCACACAATCGTCGTCGTCGTCGCAGACGCCGTCCCCATCAAGATCCGTTGCACAGCTGCCTCCACAAACGCCGACGGCGTCGAGTTCTTCACCCAAGCAATTGCACTTCCCGTCCGCAATCGAAGTGCACCCGCACTCGTACACAGCCCCGGGACCGTTGCACCTGCCACAAGCGTCTTTGACACCGACGCAGTCGTCCACCAAATCGCAGACACCGTCCTCGTCTGCATCTTCTGAACACATCCCACCGCAAACGCCTACCACATCGAGGTATTGACATGGCGCGGGCGGATTGGCGAGATAATTGCACGCGGATTCGTCTTCGCAGCCCGGCGAGGCCTCCTCTGCCTTGTCCTTCTCGCCTTCGGGATTCGTCTGAAGTGAATTCGAGTCGACTTCCCGCGACCTTCCCGTTCGGATTCCTTCATCCACCTCCGTGAAGAGTTCCTTCAATCCCGATCCGACTGAAATGGCATTCCATTGCTGGGCCGACTCTTTGCAATCGATCAACTTCAATTTGACCATCGACTGGTTGACCAAACACCCCACTTCGCAAAAAACAATGCCCTCAGAGCCTTGAAGGCAACCGGCTTCTACGGCCTCTGACTCGTAGACCAGCCCACTCATTCCAAGTTGCTGTTCCTTCAGGACCATGTCGAGGTACTTGCGTTCCAAAATGTTGTAATGCAGGAGCAACTTCACTTCGGCGTATTGAGCCACGAGCTCGGCTGACAGCTCGTCACCGCGACATGGCTTGGACGTTCCCGGCAGGACGAAAATCCGTTGAATGTCCACTGCATCTGGATTCAATGCGAATTGGATTTCTCCCTCTTGGGCCGAGAATCGGGGCGAGAAAAGCAAGACAAAAGCCAGCAACAACAGGTGCTGAGTTCGTGGTTTGGTCATGTCCGAAAAATAGTGCTGGAGAAGAATTCCTCAACACCCGTTTTTCACCATTCCGTCCACGATGGCACGCTGGGCGTCGAGGCCGCTTGCATCGCGCGCCCCGCCCACCAACACCATGCAGGGGTGCTGCAAATCTTTTGGGACATGGGACACTTGCCCTGCGCAAACCACCACGTGATCGACCGCCTGAACGTGGGGCGTGCCGTCTTCGAGGGTCACTTGAAATCCCTGGTCGTCAATGCGGTCGTAGGACACACCTGTGATTTGAGTGACGCCGCGTTGTTTCAACGTCGTGCGATGAATCCACCCCGTGGTTTTTCCCAAATCGCGTCCCATCTTTCCCGGACGTCGCTGGTACATGAAGACTTCGCGGGCGCTCGGCGTGCGCTTGGGCGAGGTCAAACCGCCTCGGTCCGCCAATTCGGAGTCCACGCCCCACGAGGCCATGAACCCGGCTTCGTCCGAATCGTGTGTGAGGAAATCCGCCACGTCAAAGCCGATGCCTCCCGCCCCAACAATGGCTACGCGATTTCCCACTGCGACCCTGCCCTTCAAGACGTCCACGTAGCTCACAACTTCAGGTCGATCCGAACCGGGAATCCGAAGGGCGCGGGGACGTACGCCTGTGGCCAAAACCACCTCGTCGAAGTCCCGCACAAGTTCGGTTGTCGCCGTGGTCGACAGCCGGACCTCCACGCCGACGAGTTCGAGTTGCGCGGAGAAATACCGAACTGTCTCGTTGAATTCCGATTTTCCAGGGATTTTTTGGGCCATCAAAAATTGCCCCCCAAGGCGGTCCGACGCCTCAAAAAGCACCACCGACGCTCCGAGTCGGCCTCGCTCAAGTGCCGCACTCATGCCCGCAGGTCCGCCGCCGACCACGGCAATCCGCTTGCCTGACCATGCGTTCGAAGACATGCCTCCGCGCTCCGGATTTGGTTGTTCGGGTTGCGGCCGAGGAATCGCCGGGTACTCCGCCTCGTGGCAGGCCCGAGGGTTGACCAAACACGACGCCACTTTTTGCTTGAACACGTGGTCGAGGCATGCCTGGTTGCAACCAATGCACGTGTTGATGTCTTGCGGACGCGCAAGACGCGCCTTTTTCACAAGATGTGGATCCGCCAAAAACGGACGCGCCATGCTGATCATGTCGGCGCACCCCTCCGCGAGAGCTTCTTCGCACGTCGCCGGGTCGTTGAACCGGTTGGTCGTCACCAAAGGCACCTGCACCGAGCCCATGAGCTTCTTGGTGACGAACCTGAAGCCGCCACGCGGCACCACGGTCGCAATGGTGGGAATTCGGGCTTCGTGCCAACCGATGCCGGTGTTGATCATGTTGGCTCCGGCGCGTTCCGCGGTTTGGGCCAATCGCTCAACCTCTCCCCAATCGCTGCCACCTGCCACCAAATCCAACATGCTCAAGCGGTACATGACCAAGAAGTCTGGGCCCACCGCCTCCCTGATTCTGGACAGAATCTCGGACGGGAATTGGCAACGGCGCTCAAAATCACCGCCCCACTTGTCGTTTCGGAGGTTGGTCTCCGCCGCCACGAATTGGTTGATCAGGTACCCTTCCGACCCCATGATTTCCACGCCGTCGTACCCTGCTTCCCGGGCCAAAACCGCCGAACGCACGAAATCCCGGACGGTACGCTCCACCCCCCAAGCCGTCAACTTCCTGGGCTTGAACCTCGAGATCGGAGACTTCAATCCACTGGGGTCCACGCACAGCGGCGTGTAGGCATACCGGCCTGCGTGAAGGATTTGCATGGCAATTCGTCCGCCTTCGGCACGGACAGCGTCGGTCACTATGCGGTGATGCGAAACGTGCCTGCGCTGGGACATCCGAGAACCGCCCCACGCCACCACGCCTTCCAAGTTGGGCGAGATCCCCCCCGTTACAATCAATCCAACTTCCCCTGCCGCCCGCTCCGCATAAAACCGCGCCAGCTTTTCCATGCCGCCCTTCTCCTCCTCCAGCCCCGTGTGCATGCTCCCCATCAGGATGCGGTTGGGCAGCGTCATGAAGCCCAAATCCAAGGGCCGAAACACGTGAGGATACAGGGTGGAATTCTCCATGCTTCCAAGGTAGGTCAGGCACGGCCCGCTTCCCACCCTGTTCAAGTCAATCAAGCGTCATTCGTCAAATTCCCGGAATTGCTCAATGTCCCCGTCACGAAAACTCTTTCCAGGAATCCGCTGGATTTTGAACCTGCCCTTCTCTTGCTTGATCTCCTTGTCGGAATCCTTCATTTCGGCGAGAATGGACTCAAGCGTCGCCTGACCTTCCTCGACAATTTCTTGGGATTGAACAGTCATAACACCTGCGCCCGTCTTCCATTCGAAGTAATACCAATGTTTGGGGTCAAAATGCAAGTAGACGATCACGCGGTTTTTGTCGCGATCAAGAAGCACCTTGCCGCGAACACTCCGCCAGACGTTGTGCTCTCCGAGCGTCGCAATGCCAACCTCACCTTCGCTCACCCACATGTCGTCAAATGTGTCGTAACGCCACTCCATGCCGTGAAACACCATCGCGTGTCGGGCTTCCTTCGGAACGCCCTTCTTGTATTCGCCCAGCAAGTCCAATTCGTTCATGAGCACGGCAGCCTCGTCGACCCCCACGAATTCGTTCAAAATCGTTTCGTAATTGGTCGACAACGGGCCTGAACCGCTGGCTTGATCCGTTGCGGCGAGGACCTCGGAGAGGTGCTTCAGCACCGCATCGGGCATGGGCATGTTCACAACAAGGCCACCGCGCAGGACCATTTGGCCAGAAGACGTAGAAATGTCGCCCACGAAGGTCTGGGTCAACAGGTTTTTGTCCGCAACCGGAAACGACGCTTTTCCTTGTTGGTAGACGTCGCAATTCCCACGCGACATTTGGGTCAGGTTTCCGGGGAGCTCGGGGTTTTTCAATTTTTCGTCGCTGCAGACCACGTAGCGGTCCTTTCTCTTGTCGTACCTCAAAAACCCACGAGGCACGAAGAACGACACGTCGGACCGGACAGGTTTCTTCGTGAAAAAGGTGGAGTACATCGACATGATCCCGCCGTCGTTGTACGTCCACCCCACACCCAAATGGGATTTCCCGAGTTCGGTGACGAGCGAATCCACTGGAATGGCCACGTCTTGCGGGTCAATGACGCCCTTGAATTCCACCCACTCGTTGGCAAACTCGTCGCAGTCAAATTGCATTTGGGCACCTCCTTCGAATTCCAAATCCTTTCGCCCTGCCTCCAGGTGAACTCGCCCCTGGAACGCGAATTGTGGACTCAGAAAGAACTCGTCCCCGTTGCGCACCATTCCCTTACCGTAGGTGCGGTAGGCCGTGTCCACGGCGAGTTCGTTCAGGCGAATCGGCCATTCGATCCCCTGGGCGTCCACGTAGGTTTTGCTTGCCGCACCGTCGTAGTTGAGTCGTCCCTTCACCGAAACGTTGGCGTCGTACAACCTGTGGTAGCGCGTGACGTCGTTGGCGAAGATTTCGGCACCACGCAATTCATCCATCACGGCGTCGCGACGCACCACCACAACCCCGTCTCCGGGTTTGATTTCCGCATCGGCTACGGCAAGCGATTTGACGTCCATGCAACGCACAAAAGCCTCGTCCACCTTGTACGTCGCCCGAGGGCTCAAGAAATGGAGGCCGTCTTGCTCTTCGTGAAGCGAGAAGAAGTTGCTCTGATCGCGATCTGCCAACTCCTGAAATGTCATGGCCGACGGATCAATGAGCGTGTTCATCAAGTCCAATCGCTCTTCGTCCATGAACCACGAAAATTCATCCATCAGACATTGGTAACGGATGGCCGGCAAATCAATCATGGTTGCCCCCTCGCGCGCTTTGAAGTCGCCTCTTCGCAAATCGAAATCCACGTGCGCCACGACGTTGTCCGTCCCAAAGGCGACTTCGTTGAGGTCCGCCCCCTGAAGCTCAAATGCAGCAACTCCGGCGTCCAAGGTGCGCTCTTTCATGACGAAGTCTTGGGAGGCGAGTTCCGCCCGTTCAAAATGAAACACCCCACGACCCGCCATGCCCGGCTCGGACAATTCAAGCTCGCCTTTCAGAAAAACGTCCTCTCCAAAAAACCTCAGCGAATCAAGCGGGGTGGATCTCACGTACAGTCGTTTGCCGTAGGAATGGAGGCCAAAGTCCGTGACATTTGCGCTGACCAAAGGGATGTCGTCTTTGCGGGCCACGTTGTCGTACAACGTCGTCGTTCCGTAGGCTGAATCTGGCACCAAGATGTTGTCCTCCCCCTCCAGGTGCGAAGTCAGGAAATCAATGGAACCGGGACCGTGCAGTCCCCCCAAGTTCAACGTCAAGTCTCCTTTGACGGTTCCCAAACCTTGGTACAGGGGAACCCCTTCAGCCGGGGTCGACCTTGTGAAACCCAAGCTGTAGTCGTCCATCAACCGAAGGGGCTCCACGATGTCCGGAACAATTCCCCCAGCCAACAATTCGCCCGTGAATCGCAGGTCTTCGTTGCTGAAGTTGTCCAAGCTGTCGATGACAAACGGATCCAAAGCGTAGTTGAAATCGTCACGGTGGTATGCGCCTCGACAAATTCTTTCCGCATCGTAGTACACGTGACTTACCTCCCGGCTTGTCAAAATCGGATACTGCGTGTAGCGGTCGCTCTTCCAACCTGACTTGTTGTTGGGGTGGTCCACTTCCAACGTGCCAGTGACCTCCTCAATCGTGCTCTCCACCCACCGCAACTGAGGGTTGCCATACGCATCGTATTTCCCCTCAACTTCAACTTGAAGACGCAGTGATTCGGCCAGGTTGACATTCAATTTGAAGGCCTCGTAATCGAAATCAAACTGGGTGCCGCGCAACTGAAACTTGCCCGCACGAACCACGCCGTCGAAATCGAAGTTCCGATTCTTTCCAAGGGCTACTTCACCGCGATCTGGCGTGATTCGGACGTCCTGAGCCTCGCTGACGCCAAAGGTCCCAATCCCCTTCAGGGCCAATCGGAGGTTGTTCAAACTCAGCAACGCATTCGTCGAAGAACCCACAGGGTTGGAGTAAAAGGCAATTACGTCGTAGTCAATCACGCCCTTCCGGGCTTTGATGTGACGCTCCGCCCTCGGCTTCACTTCGCAATAGCGCGTCGACACGTCCAAGTCGACGTACCCGGCGTTGGTTAACCCGATGAGCATCATCCTGGCTTGCTCTTCTTGAAGCCCCAGGAAATCCGCATATTCCTCGGAGTAAAACGACTTCACCCCCCTGCGAGCCATGTACGTGGCCAATTCCGCAAGAGGGTGAATCGGATCGATGCCCATCATTTGGTCGTACACGTCCGCCTCGAAGCAATTCAAGCTGCGAAATGCTGCAGGCTCTGGGCGATCGCTCGTCAAGCGACGGAATTCCACGGAGGGCCCATCGACCACCCATTCCACGGCCTCCACCTCGATCTCAAGTCCGTGGTAGCTGTCAATGAAGGGTTGTTGCCCTACACCCTCGGTTTGACGAGTTGCTCGGAAAGTCTTTGACTGGTCCAAATACTTCACTTTGATGTCGGGGTGGTAAATGCTGTCTTCCCCGAGCAGGAGCGACAAACGGGCGTGCGTGGCGTCAATGGAGTTGTCTGAAAAGAGAACCTCGTCCGACCAGCAACGGATGAACAAGGTGTCGTGGTTCAGAAAGGTCAATTGCGCCCACTGCCCATCTGACCCCGTCCCTGCCAGCTTCGAGCCCCGAACCTGAAGCCCGCCCTCGTAGGTCACTCCGGGAAACACGTCTTCCAACCGAACGCGCCCCGTACGCGACTCAAAACGCGGGTAGGTGCGCTTTTCCGGTTGGTCCTCGGCTTGCACTTTCACCGACAACATCCCTTCGAGCGGCAAATCGAACATCGAGCTTCGCAAGCGAGCGTTGTCCGTGGTGAACGAATTCCCTTGAATTCGCACTTCAAAGGCGCCGAGCTCTGCTTCCAGTCCGCCCTCGTTGGTGGTCCGTTCCCAATCGACTTTCCCAAGGGTACCAAAAAACCTTTCCTCCATGGGACGGTAGCTTCCCGAAGCTTCGAGAATGCGCGTGCTGTCCCCCTTGGACAAACACACGAGCGTCCCGCCCGTGCATTCGATGACGGGCTCTCCGGATTCGTTGGTTGTCAACACCTTTTCTCCACCTCGAAACAACCAGGTCGCTGCCGTCGACTCAAACAACAACCCTTGAGTAAAAAGCCCCTCTGAAAGGGCCAAAAAGGCCTCCGACTCTTTTCGCTCCTTGGGGTTGGTGAGGAAATAATCGATTTGGCCATGCCAAGCATTCCATTGGCTCCAATCCTCTCGCTCAAGCAGGACGTTCGCCCCACGCAAGTAGCCCATGACAGCCTGACTGAAACGCGTGCGGTTGCTTTCCAAGGCGCGAACCACACGAATTACTTGTTGCCTCCGCGCTTCGCCGGCGACCTCCTTTTCCAAATTGGACGAAAAATCGCGTCTCACCCAACGCGCTTGATCCGAGCCGACCTCGGAGGCCTTTCGTTCCATGTCTTTCAGAAAGGAAGCGACATTTTCAGGCGCCGAATCCGCCTGCCCAAGTGAGGCATTGGGCAACAAGCACGCCCCAACAAGGAACCAGAGCATCAAGCGAACGTTCATGCACCGAAGGTAGATTTGGCCTTCAGTAGGCTTGCAAGTCTTACGCCAAAGGTTTCCAACAATGCATGCACGCCCACCCCTCTCGGGAAGCCACTGCACGCAGGAGCAATCCTTCACGATCGATCGCCGACTGAAGCGCCTTCACGTCCCCTTCAAAAAACCCACTCAAAAGCAACGAGCCACCCTCTTTCAAGGTCCGGGCGTAGGCGTGCATGTCCGCCTCCAACACGTTCTTGTGAATGTTGGCGCAAATCACGTCCCAGCATCCGTCTGGCATAGACTCCATCGAGGTGCCGTCGCCCTGACGGAAGAGCAGGGCATCCGATGGAGGAAGCAAGTCTGAATTCAGCTTCACGTTGTCTTGCGAATTGACGACAGCGTCGTGCTCAATGTCCACCCCAAGCACGGGCGCAGCACCGCGTTTGGCCGCAACCAAAGCCAGCACACCTGTGCCACACCCCATGTCCAACACCGCACGGCCATCCAATGGCAGAGCAAGGAGGGTGGCCGTCATCAGGTGCGTGGTGGCATGGTGCCCTGTCCCAAAACTCATTTGCGGCGCAATGACAACGTCCAAGCCTTCATCAGGCACCTCATGGAAGGGGGCCCGAATCGTGCATCCCACGCGACCTTCTGCGTCTTGTACAACCACCTGCGGGTACTCCGATTCCCATTGAGCGTTCCAGTTTTCTTGTGGAACCACTTTTTTGTCGCAGGTCACTGAAGCAAAACCTCGAACCTCTTCCAACATCCTTTCAGCAAGCGTCAGGTCGACGTCTGCAACGTCTCCATGTGCAACCACGCCCCGGTCGTGAGGCTCAAACATGGAGAACCCGCATTCGTTCAAGTAAGCAACCACCACCTCCCGCGCAGGGAGCACGGGTTCAAGAACGAGGTTCCACGTATGAAACTCCTTCTGCACGAATCAGCGATTCAAAGCCGGGTGACCCTCGAGCACTCCTTGAAAATCCGAGGGGTTCAATGAGGCCCCGCCAATCAATCCGCCGTTGATGTCGCGCTGGGAAAACAGCTCTGCTGCGTTGCTCGCCTTGCAGGAACCTCCGTAAAGCAAAGGAACCTCCGCAGCAACTTCGCCGCCAAACGCCTCCTCGAGCCACTTGCGAATCGAGGCGTGCATGTCCTGGGCCTGATCCGAAGTCGCCGTTACGCCCGTACCAATGGCCCAAACGGGCTCGTACGCCACGACCACCTGGGTCATTTGCTCTGAAGGCAAACGCAACACTCCGGACTGCAACTGCTTCAGGACCACGTCCTCTGCGCGTCCAGCTTCCCGTTCTTGAAGGGTCTCCCCGCAACAGAAGACGGCAACCAACCCTGCGTCAATCAGGGCGTCCACCTTCGAAGCCACGGCGACGTCCGTGTCCCCAAATCGCGCACGGCGCTCGCTGTGACCAACCAACGCCCCGGCCACACCGCACGACTTCAACATTTCAGCTGTGTATTCGCCGGTATGTGCTCCAAAGCCTTCCGCACTGACGTTTTGGGCCAAAACGTTCAATCCCTCAGGAGCCTTCTCGGCACAGACCGCCAAAAACGGCGCTGGGGGAGCCACCATCACCTCCACGCCGCGGTTGACTCCGAGCCATTCCGCCATGCCCTCCATCCATTCCAGGGCCTCGCCCATCAATTTGTTGCTTTTCCAGTTTCCTGCTACAAGGTTCCTCATCACTTTTGTTGTCTTGATTGGGAGGCCAAAATTCGGCAACCCTCTTGTCTTCACCGCATGTCAACGCAAGATTCTTCCAACGTCGTCCCTGAACACCTCTTGGCCTTGCTCAAAGAGCATTGGGGGTACGACCAACTTCGGCCGCATCAAGTGGGCCCGGTGTTGGACTTGGCGGCAGGTAGAAACACCCTCGCGCTTTTGCCTACCGGAGGTGGGAAAAGCGTTTGCTTCCAATTGCCTGCCCTCGCCCGAGGCGGCCTTTGCTTGGTCGTTACTCCGTTGGTTGCGCTGATGGAAGATCAATGCCAAACCCTCCGCAAAATGGGACTTCGTGCAGAGGCTTGGGTCGGCTCCGACGGAGACCGGATCTTGGACAACGTCCGGTTTGGCCCTGCTCAATTCCTGTACCTCTCGCCTGAACGACTGGACCACCCCATGTTCTTGGCGCGACTCGAGAATTGGAAGGTCACCACGGTCGTGGTCGACGAGGTCCATTGCATCTCCCAGTGGGGGCATGACTTCCGCCCTGCTTTCCAGAAGATCGGTTCGCTGAAATCGGCGTTTCCCAAAGCAGTGTGGGGCGCATTCACCGCCACGGCGACAACCGAAGTTTTGGACGACATTGCCACCCAACTCCCGTTGAATTTTGAGGTGCACCGCGCATCGATGCGTCGTGCCAACCTTCGATACGAAGTGGCACTTTGGGGCGACCGAGACGCCGTCTTGTTGCACGACGCAGCAAGACAGCAAGGGCAAGGCTTGGTGTACGTTCAGTCTCGTCACGAAAGTGAACGGTGGGCCCAACGGCTCGAACAAGCCGGGTTGAGGGCAGCCGCATTTCACGCCGGGCTCCCTGCACAGGAAAAGCAGAAACGACAGCGACGGTGGCTTGACGGCAAAATTCAAGTGTTGGCGTGCACCAGCGCGTTTGGCATGGGCATTGACGCCCCTCACGTGCGTTGGGTCTTTCACGCAGGACCTCCGCCCAACCTCGAGTCGTACATCCAAGAGGCAGGCAGGGCCGGACGCGACGGGATGGACTCCTCGTGCATCTTGTATGCCGAACAAAAGGATTTTGAGGTGCTGAGGCAACGCCTCGACCGGCAGTTTCCCGACAAGAAACAGGTCCAAGAGGCCTACCAATGGGCGGCCAACGCGTCCCAAGCAGCCCTCGGCGAACTCCCCTCAGACCCCGTGCTTGTGGAAAAAAAGGAACACCTGTCTGCCCTCAAGTTGCTGGCGTTGAATGGGTACTTTCGATTGGAAGAGCCACCCAGGTTATTTGAACCCAAAGGGCAGGTCCGGGGATTGGGAACTGTTCCTTCCGGAAACGTCCAAGCACGTGATTTGGCTTTGGCTGAATGGGTCGCAAGGAAGGCTCCCCACCGCCTTCTCGAGGTCAACTTGGCACATCTCTCCGCAGAATTACGGGAATTGCACCCACATGACAAATGGGACCGGGATGCCGTTCAAATGTCACTTGAACGGTTGGACGCCATGGGTATACTAGACTGGCACCCCCATGCTGAACTGCCCCGATTGTGGTGGTTGCAACCCAGAATGGCCACGAAAAATGTCGCTGTCCCCCGCGGTCGGCACGCTTTGCTGAAGGACAAGCTCGGAATGGTGGAAGCCTACGTAAAGGTTGAAGCTCCCACCTGCAGAAGCCAGCTTTTGGAGGCCACATTTGGAGACGACAAACACGGTCTGTGTGGCCAATGCGACATGTGTCAGGCGGACAGGAAGGGGTGGCGAACAGAGCTTTCCTTGGCCCTTGACCAAGGTCACGTTGAGGTGGATTCTGCCTTGCTCAGCTTTCGGCCAGGTCACCGGAAAGGCGTTCGAGAACTCCTTGCCAACTGGTACCGCAGCGGCGACATTGTCGCAGACCAGCATCGCATTGCGTGGTCGGACAGGGCGCGCAGAGGTTAGATTTGCCCAATGGACACCCAACAGACCAATGCGCTTTCCACGGTCACCCTGAAAGCCAAGCGCGACGAGAGCATCCGTAGAAGGCATCCTTGGGTGTTCAGTGGCGGAATCAAGCACATTCAAGGCCAGCCACAAGCGGGAGATTGGGTGCGTGTATGCGCCAACAAAGGAGCGGTTTTGGGGTGGGGGCATTACGCGCCCAACGCCAGCATTGCTGTGCGCATGCTCACTTTTGATGAGACCCGACCTGACGATGCTTGGTGGCATGCTCAAATTGCCGGCGCCGTAGCCGTTCGAAGAGACTTGAACTTGTTTCAAGGCCGCCCGCAGAATTCGTGCCGCCTGATTCACGCTGAAGGCGACGGACTCCCTGGATTGATTGCGGATTTCTACGCAGGGGTTTTGGTGGTTCAATGCCACACCCCGGGAATGCACCGAGCACTTCCTGTCTTGATTGAAGCGTTTCGTGAAGCTCTCGGCGATCACCTGCTCGGCATCTACGACAAAAGTGCGAAGACGTTGATGAAGAACGGAGGCGAAGCAAGCGAGGACGGTTGGCTTTGGGGTGGAGCACCTGAAGGTCATTTCGCCTCAGAACACGGGCATCGCTTTTTGATTGATTGGGAACAAGGCCAAAAAACCGGGTTCTTTCTCGACCAACGAGAGAACCGAGCCCTCCTCGGCGCGTTGTCGAACGGAAAAAAGGTGTTGAATGTGTTCAGCTACACAGGAGGATTTAGCATTTATGCCCTGAAAGCCGGTGCCGTAGAAGTGCACAGCTTGGACAGTTCGGAACGCGCCTTGGAGGTGTGCGAAAAAAACGTGGAATTGAATGAGATCCCCAAGGAGAGGCACACGTCCATTCAGGCAGACGCACTGGAATTTTTAAAAACCGACCAGCTCGGAGAGTACGACGTTGTGGTGCTTGACCCTCCTGCTTTTGCAAAGCGCGCCTCTGCGCGACACGCCGCAGTGCAGGGCTACAAGCGGATCAACCTTCGCGCCCTCGAAGGAATGAAGCCCGGAAGTTTGCTGTTCACCTTCTCCTGCAGCCAGGCTGTGGACGATGCGTTGTTCACCAACACCCTCGTTGCTGCGGCCATCCAAGCAGGACGAACCGTGCGCATTTTGCATCGGCTGCATCAACCCCCCGACCACCCAGTCAACGTCTTCCACCCCGAAGGGTCTTACCTCAAGGGATTGGTGGTCCGAGTCGACGACTGAACTCAGGGCTGCAGACGCCCGTGCTCCCACGAACCGTCGGTTGCCCGCCGGTAGCGAATTCGGTCGTGCATGCGGGAAGATCTTCCCTGCCAAAATTCCACTTCCACGGGAAGAATGGCGTACCCTCCCCAATGAGGCGGACGGGGGACCTGACCCTCTGGGTATTCCTGCAATCGAGCTGCAAATGCTTCGTCAAGTGATTCTCGCGATGCGATTAAGCGGCTTTGGTCTGACGACCACGCGCCCAACTGACTCTCCCGTGGTCGCGACGCAAAGTAGCGGTCGGATTCTGCCTCAGGCACTCGAGTCACGCTGCCCCGGACACGGATTTGACGTTCCAAGCTCGGCCAGAAAAACGTTGCCCCTGCCTTTGCGTTCCTCGCCAAGTCTTGCCCTTTTTCGCTTTCGTAGTTGGTGAAAAACACCAACTCCCCTTGCCTTGTGTCTCGCAACAACACGATGCGTGAATGCGGGTAGCCCAATTCGTCCATGGTGGACAATGCGAATGCCGTGGGGTCCTGCATTCCCGAGCCCACAGCCTCGTCGAGCCACGCGGTAAGGAGCACCCAAGGGTCGCTTGGGAGCTCGTTCTCGTTCAAGGAACCCTTGGTGTAGTCCGTTCTTGCATGCAGCCCCATCAATCCAAATTTTGTTTCCAGAGCAACTCCCCTTCCGTGCTCTTCACTTCCACAGTGCACATCCGATCCTTGCGAGGGCCTGCGAACGACAACACTGCGTAGTTCCGTTGCTCGACGTACGTTCCTTCAACGCGAAGCGTGTTGGCCTCGTCCTTGGCGTGTCCTGGACCACTTGTCAACGGACTGACCGTCAGATCGTACACCTTTCGGCCGTTGCCCATGGTGAATTCCGACAATTCTGTCGTGTGACGATCTCCGGATAGAAACACCACACCACGAATGTCCTCGGCTTCAATTCTTTCCAAAATTTGCTTGCGCTCATCCGGAAACTGCGCAACGTTTTCGTAAACCGCGGCATCGCTGAGAACCTGCCCCCCAACGACCACAAATTTGTACGGGGCACGTGACTTCCGCAGGGCTTGAATGAGCCAATCGATTTGGCTTTGGCCCAACACTTGCGGAGCGTTCGTTTTGTTGTAGTGGTTCACCCGGTACGTCCGGTTGTCCAGCAAGAAAAACTCCATGTCGACAAAACGGAAGGCTGTGGAAATGCATCGAGGAGCTTCAGGAAGTCCGTAGCTCGGATTGCTCCAGAACGCTTCGAACGATTCGCGGGACCAATCGGCATGAACCCAGCTTCCATCGCTGTCGTTGGGGCCAAAGTCGTGATCGTCCCAAATCGCATAATTGGGACAACTCTTGAGCAAGTTGGCCATTTCCGGAGTGCTCCGCGTGTGTGTGTAACGGTGCAGAAAACCACTGTACGACTGGAAGTCCACTTCACGGAGATAAATGTTGTCACCCAGCCACAGCATCATGTCGGGTGACTCTTCTGCCATGCTTTCGAAGATTTCGTATCCCCCCCCGTAAGGCCGCCCTGGTCGGTCGTAAGCCTCCTCGTTGATGTAGGCGCAGCTTCCTGTGACGAATTTGAATGCGGGCGGATCGGTGCGGTAATCCCAAAGCGGTTGCGTGGAGACTTGCACTGTCTCTTCCAAGCGTTGGCCGTCAACGACAAAAGCGACCTCGTAATCCGTGCCAGGCTCGAGACCGGTGAGCTCGAGATGTGCGGTGCAGCCAGAAGATTTGACCGTCGACACGCCCTCACTCGAAGTCCAAACGGCGTCCGAGGTGCGATCTGCCAAGGCGTACTCCAAATGCACCTGCGCTGGTTGCGTGGTTTGGACCCAAAGCTGAGCCGATCGCATGCTCACGTGGCCGATCATGGGACCGCTCTGAATGAAGTTGTCTTGAGCCCAGGGTGAATGGGCTGCCGAACTAAGCAGCACGATGCCAAGCAGCAGGCACACTTGAGGAATGTGAAATCTCGTCATGCCTCAAAGATATTCCTGACGCCTCGGGAACAGGCGACCTTTTGACACTGAAGCACAAAAAAAGGGAGACCGCACGGTCTCCCTTTCAAATTCATTTTTGCGATCTCTTAGCGCGTCACCACGAAGGTTTGAGCAGAAGAGAAGTCGGCGTGCATGGCAGACAAGTTGTACGTGCCAGCTGCGAGGTTGTGCTTCACCAAGATGCGGTTTCCGCCAACCACGTCACCTTGAGTGTACTCCTGCGTGAACACCACCTTGCCGCTGAGGTCCGTGGCTTCAACGCGGATGTTTTCTTCACCCAAAACAATCTCCTGGTCGAACTTCACGCTGAAGGTGCTTTCAAACACAGGGTTGGGGAAGATGTTCCACTTCGCGTCAGCGCTGATGCCGGTCAATCCCTGGGCAGCTTCGCCTTCGCACGTGCCGTCGTTGTACGTTGCGTCGGCGTTGTAGTTGGCAGCCGTTGCGTCGGTGCAACCGAAGACTTGAGCGTTCTTGGTGGTGAACGTCAAGTCGTGTTGGCGCCACGTACCGCCTTCGCCGTCGCGGCCTTGGAGGTTCAACACGCCAGTTGCCGTGCCGTCCGTGGTCAATTGCATCAAAAGAACTTTGTTGCCAACGGCAGCTGCAGCCTGAACGTCCGTGGGAACAACGAACCAAGCGCCATCCAACACCGTCAATTCTTGGCCGGCGAGGAAGTCGTTGTAGTCGATGCCAATCGTCCACAAGTTGTTGTCGTTGCTGTTCTTCGCGCCGACGGTCACCCAGCTGTCGTAGGCCAAGCCTGGCTCAAGTGCCACGATGCTCTCGTTGATGTCGAGAGAAGAGTAGCTGCCGTATTGGTGCTGGAAAAACGTGCCAGTGGTAGCCACGTTCAACACGTGATCTTCCGCAGCGAAAACTGCGTGAAGCGAGTGTTGTGCTGAAGGCAAGACCGCGTAGACGCGGTACGTGTTGCCAGGAACAGTGCCGTTGTTGTCAACAGCTTCGACAACCAGCTCAACGTTGCTGGCAGTTGCACCGAAGCCCATCATGAGGGCGGCGGTCATTGCAAAAAGGTTCTTCATGAGAGTAGGTTTGTTTGCTTTCGGATCAGAGGGTGAAATCACTTTTGACCGTGACTTCGCCCTAAAGATAGGAAACCGTTCACAATAATCCCAAGGTATTTGGGCGGAAAAAATCAAAAATTCATCGACGACGACTAAAAATTCATCGATGATTCGTCGTTATCCAAGTTCACATCAGCCGTGGAGCGGGTCAAGTTGAGCAAGCTGCCTGCTGCAACAAGGCGGCTCTCTACTTCATCGAGTTCGAACCCGCTACCTTCGCAACGGCAACGCATTCACAACAACATGAAGAAGCTCGGCAACCTCCTCGAAGGACAATGGACCGTCGGAAACGGATCCGGCACCCCCCTTTTCAACGCCATTTCTGGCGAAGTCATTGCCCTCGCGGACACAGAAGGCATCGCGATTTCCAAGGCGTACACCTACGCACGCGAGGTAGGCGGCCCGGCCCTTCGCAAAATGACGTTTCAGGAGCGGGGACGCATGTTGAAGCGGCTCGCCCTGCACCTCCACGGCATGAAGGAGGAATTCTACAAAGTCAGTTGGGCCACCGGAGCAACGCGTGCCGACTCCTGGATAGACATCGAAGGGGGCATCGGGAACCTGTTTGCGAATGCCAGCCTTCGACGGCGTCTGCCGGATACGCCCTTTGCCACCGACGGCGATTTCGTGCCGTTGGGCAAGGAAGGCACTTTTGGGGGGCATCACTTGTTGGTCCCGAAGCAGGGAGTGGCCGTCCACATCAACGCCTTCAATTTCCCGGTTTGGGGAATGCTGGAGAAGGTGGCTGTGAACTGGCTTGCGGGCGTTCCTGCCATAGTGAAGCCCGCGACAGTGACCTCCTACCTCACCGAAGCCGTGGTCGCGGCCATCCACGAAAGCAACATTCTTCCTCCAGGAGCGTTGCAGCTGGTCTGCGGGCCTGCACGGGACATTTTGGACTTTGTGGACGAACGAGACGTCGTGACCTTCACCGGATCCGCGCACACGGGAAAAAAGCTGAAGTCTCACCCAAGAATTTCGGAGTTTGCCGTGCCGTTCAACATGGAAGCCGATTCGCTCAACTCCGCCATCCTTGGCCAGGATGCCGTGCCAGGCACGCCGGAGTTTGACCTTTTCGTCAAGGAAGTACGCAAGGAAATGACCGTCAAGTGCGGCCAAAAATGCACCGCCGTTCGCCGCATCTTCGTTCCCGAAGCCCTGATGGACGAGGTGCAAGAGGCCCTCGTCGCGCAATTGAGCAAGACCACGGTGGGGGACCCGCAGGTGGAAGGCGTAAGGATGGGGGCCTTGGTCGGGCAGAGTCAATGCAAGGATGTGCTCGAGCAGGTGGCCAAACTTGAAGAAGAGGCCGCCTGCGTGTTCGGAGGTGGGAAGACGGTGGAGGCTGTGGGTGCCGATGCGGAGAAAGGAGCCTTCCTCCCTCCCATGTTGCTCCGCCACGATCGCCCACACGAGGGACAGGCGGTGCATGACGTGGAGGCCTTTGGTCCCGTGAGCACCTTGATGCCTTACCGCGAGCTGGAGGAAGCCGTGGCGTTGGCTGCGAAAGGCAAAGGATCGCTCTGTTGCAGCATCACCACGTTTGACCGTCCTGCAGCGGCGACGTTTGTGCGCGAGGCGGCAGCGATGCACGGG
>Ga0255774_10001361_pt1 | contig 20213 bp, 17 predicted proteins | sample 101ome_17_FD_179972 | JGI IMG/M metagenome (GOLD analysis project Ga0255774, IMG submission 179972) | Coastal salt marsh microbial communities from the Groves Creek Marsh, Skidaway Island, Georgia - 101407AT metaG (version 2) | ecosystem: Environmental > Aquatic > Marine > Intertidal zone >...
GTTGGCCGTCAGCAGGGCAACCTGCACCTCCGGCGAACCCGTATCCCCCTCCGCGAGCTGATACTCCTTAAGAATTTCAGCTTTCGTCTGCGCACTTAGTGCCATGGTGTTGGACTCCGAACATGCTAGTCAGGGAAACGCCCCATGCGGTCCCCTGGGTCACCGCGCATGATTACAGTGACGCTCTTATGTACCCCAAGGGGTACGGTTTTAAACTCTCGTTCAAGCGCGTTGGCGCGCTGCTATTTTCCGACGACAAGGCGCCTCGGCGCAATGCGTCCGTCATCAATAACTTCCCCCACGCCCAGGAAGGTCGGCTCGGGATTTTCCTTGAGCATCAACCTCACCCAACCCTCGCGAGGGGCACCGGGTACCTGTACCGCTTGGCCCTTGCCCAGGTAGTAGGCCGTGGCCTCGGGCAGCAGCACTTCCGGGAAGTGCCCCACCCCCGCCGAAAGGGGCAGGAGAAAAGCATCAACGGCCTCAAAGCCGCCCGCTTCCCGAGCCGTTTCTAGCTGCCCTGGGGTAATCGCATCCTCGATGCTAAAGGGGCCCACCGCGGTACGGCGCAAGGCCGTCACGTGAGCGCCGCAGCCAAGGGCTTCGCCAAGATCTTCGGCGATGGAGCGTACGTAAGTTCCCTTGGAGCAAGCGATATCCAAGGTCACCCGATCGCCCTCGAAGCCGATCAGCCGGTTCTCAAAAATCGTCACGGGGCGCGCTTCCCGCTCCACCGTGATGCCCTGCCGAGCCAGCTTATAAAGCGGCTGGCCCTGATGCTTGAGGGCCGAATACATGGACGGCACCTGCAAAATGTCGCCTCGAAAGGCCTCTAGGGCCTCTTCGAGAAGGGCTTCCGTCAGCGACGGCACGGGACGCGTGTCAATCACCTCACCGTCGGCATCGCCACTTTCCGTGCGCACGCCGAGCCGAAGCTCCGTCCAGTACCGCTTGTTGGAATCCAGCAGGTACTGGGAAAACTTCGTCGCTTCCCCGAAGCACAGGGGCAAAACCCCCGTCGCAAGGGGATCGAGGGCGCCCGTATGGCCGGCCTTCGCTGCCCCAAAAATTCGCTTGGTCGCTTGCAGCGCACCGTTCGACGTCATGCCGGCGGGCTTATCGAGCAAAAGAATGCCCGTGACATCCCGGCCCCGAGGTTGACGCGGCTTGCGCCGCCCTCCGCGAGGCCGCGGCGGACCCTTACGGCCGGAGACCGCGCCGTCAACGCCGCTCATGCGTCACCCTCTCGGTCCTGCTCTCGGGCCCGATCCTCCGCCAGCGCCGTATCGATAAGCGCGCTCAGCTCGCCCGCGCGCCCCGGGAGGCTATCCCAGTGGAAGCGCAGACGGGGCGTCGTTCGCAACGTGCTTCGCTTCGCCAGAGCCGTCCGCAGATAGCCTGCGGCGCCGGCGAGCGCCTTCACGACGTCTTTCTGCGCGGCCTCATCCTGGGCCTGCAGGGAAGAGACGTAGAGGTCCGCGTAGCCCAGATCTCGCGAGACCCGGACCTCATTGATCGAAACCATGGCCACCCGCGGGTCCCGCATTTCGCTCTGCAAAACCGACGCCAGCTCGCGCTGAATAAAGTCGGCGACGCGCTGATCGCGTCCGTATTCCTTCGGCATAGATCCTCGCGGCGCTTAAAGGGAGCGCGCAATTTCCTTCACGTCGAAGACTTCGATCTTGTCCCCTTCGCGAACGTCGTTGTAATTGCGAACCCCGATACCGCACTCAAAACCGTTACGGACTTCCTGGACGTCATCCTTGAAACGCCGGAGCGACTCGAGCTCTCCTTCGTAGATGACGACATTGTCACGCAGCACGCGAATCTTCTTGCTGCGGTAAATCGTACCTTCCGTGACCATGCAGCCTGCCACGGCGCCAAACTTCGGCGACCGGAACACGTCGCGAACCTCGGCGATGCCGACAATTTCTTCCCGCAGCTCCGGCGCCAGCATGCCCGACAGGGCGTCCTTTAGATCATCCAGGAGTTCGTAGATCACGCTGTAGTAGCGCAGATCGAGGCCTTCCCGTTCGATGATTTTCTTCGCGGAGGCGTCGGCACGAACATTGAAGCCCAGCACCACGGCGCCGGAAGCCACGGCGAGGTTCGCATCGGACTCGTTGATCCCCCCAACCCCGGAAGACACAACCTTCACCTTCACCTCGTCGTTAGAGAGCTCGCCCACGGCAGCAATGAGCGCCTCTAGGGAGCCCCGGACGTCGGTCTTCAGCACCAGATTGATGGTCGGTTTTTCGCCTTCGCCCATGTTGTCGAAGAGGCTATCTAGGCGAGCGGCCTGCTGCTGCTTGATCCGCGCTTCCTGGGACCGGCTCCGGCGGAACTCCACCAGCTCCTTCGCTCCCCGCTCGTTCTCTACTACGGAGAACTCATCTCCGGCATCGGGGGTTCCGGAGAGGCCAAGGATCTCCACGGGATAGGAAGGCAGCGCCTGATCAACATTTTCGCCAGCGTCGTTCACCATGGCGCGCACGCGGCCATAGTGTTCTCCGGCTACGATAAAGTCGCCCTTTCTGAGGGTGCCATTGCGCACCAGGACCGTCGCCACGGGCCCACGGCCCCGATCAAGGCGAGATTCCACTACCGAGCCCTGCCCCGGCGCATCTTCCACCGCGGTAAGCTCGAGCAGTTCTGCTTGAAGCAGCAGCGCCTCAAGAAGGGCATCGATCCCTTCCCCGGTCATGGCGGAGACATGCACGAACTGCGTATCGCCGCCCCACTCGTCCGGCACCACTTCCCGGCCCGCGAGCTCGGTCTTCACCCGCTGGGGATCAGCGCCTTCCTTGTCCATCTTGTTGACCGCAACCACGAGGGGGACATTTGCCGCCCGAGCGTGAGCCACGGCCTCTTCCGTCTGCGGCATCACGCCGTCGTCCGCGGCCACAACGAGAATCACGATATCCGTAAGCTTGGCCCCGCGCGCCCGCATCGCCGTAAAGGCAGCGTGACCGGGGGTATCGAGGAAGGACACGGCGCCGTGCCCCGTATCCACGTAGTACGCCCCAATATGCTGGGTAATGCCGCCCGCTTCGCCACTGGCGACGCGGGTTTTGCGAATGTAGTCGAGGAGCGACGTTTTACCGTGGTCGACGTGGCCCATCACGGTCACTACCGGTGCGCGAGGCTTGCCCTCGCCTTCGATCTTCAGGGACTCGAAGTACTCCTGCTCGATGGCATCGGAGGCCACGGTCTTGGCCCGGTGACCAAACTCCTCCACCAGGAGGATGGCCGTATCCTGATCGAGCACCTGGTTGATGGTGGCCATCACCCCCATGCCCATGAGCTTCTTAATCGCGTCCCCAGCCTTAACGGACAACCGCTGTGCGAGATCGCCAACGGAGATCGCCTCCGGCACCTCAATGTCACGGGCCACCATTTCCGTAGGCCGCTCAAAGCCCTGGGTTTTCGGCATGCCCTTCGGCGCTGCCCGGCGCTTGCGCTCCGCTAGGCGATCCCGGGAAAGGGTACCTGCGCGCTTGTTTCGTCCACCATCGCGCACCGGACCATCGTCGTCCATGCGCCGGCCCTTCCGGGACCGGTCGTCATCGTCCCGGCGCTTCACGGGCTTACCGCCGCGCTTCTCGCTCTTCACCGTGGCCGCTTCGGCGTCCACAATGGCTGCCGCAGCCGCCCGGCGGGCCTCTTCTTCCGATACCGGCGCTGGGCTCGACCCCGCCGGAGCCTTTGCCTCGGCTTTTGCCTGGGCTTCCGCCTCGGCCTTCGCCTGCGCCTCGGCCTCAGCCTTTGCCGCCGCTTCCGCCTTACGCCGCTCTTCCTCGGCCCGGCGCTCCAGCTCCGCCGCCTGACGCTGCGCCTCGCGCTCCGCTTCCTCTGCCTTCAACCGAGCCAGTTCAGACTCCGCGCTTTCCGGCGCAGCGGTTGCCGTGACATCGCGCTTCACGTAGGTCCGCTTCTTCCGCACCTCCACGGCGACGGCCTTGCCCCGCCCCCGGTCCGTGCGCAAGGTGCTAACGGTTTTACGCTTTAGCGTAATCTTCCTCGGCCCCTCGTCCGCTTGCCCATGGGCTGTCTTGAGATAGGTCAGAAGGGTTTGCTTCTGCTCCTCGGTCACCGCGTCCTCGAGGCCGCGCTGGGGCAGGCCCGCCTCTTCCATTTGCTTCAGCAGGCGCTCCGGCGGGGCGCCCACGGATTCGGCGAGTTGCTTGACGGTCACTTCTGCCATCTGACTTCTCCGGAAATTCTGTTCCTGCGGAGCGCGAGGGCTTAGGCCTCGCCCGCTTCCTCTGCAAACCAGGGCGCTCGCGCAGCCATGATCAGAGCCGAAGCCTGCGCTTCGTCTAGGCCAAGCTCTTCCAGCTCCACCAGATCGTCGGTGGCCTGCTCGGCGAGATCTTCCTGGGTAATGATGCCGTTCTTCGCCAGCACGAAGGCCAAGCGTCCCTCCTGCCCTTGCTCTTCGAGGAGCGCCTTGAGGTCGTCTGCGGGCGCAGCCCCCTCGAGCGCTTCCTCGGAAGCCAGGGCTTGGGTGAGGAGTGCGTCCTTGGCGCGGTTGCGCAGCTCAAGGACGATTTCTTCGTCAAAGCCTTCAATAGCCAGCATTTCCTCGAGGGGAACGTAGGCCACCTCTTCGAGGGACGCAAAGCCTTCCTCGATCAGGACGCCCGCCACATCTTCGTCGACGTCCAAGGCCCCCATGAAGCGTTCGAGGAGATCGACCATCTCCGCCTCCTGCTTCTGGCCCGCTTCTTCCTCGGTCATGATGTTCAGCGTCCACCCCGTAAGCTCCGAGGCCAGGCGAACATTCTGCCCCCCCCGGCCGATGGCCTGGGCGAGGTTATCTTCCGCGACGGCGATATCCATGGCGTGGGTATCTTCGTCCACCACGATGGACGCTACGTCCGCCGGGGACATGGCGTTAATGGCGAGCTGGGCGATGTTGTCGTCCCACAGCACGATGTCGATGCGCTCGTTCGCCAGCTCTCCGGAAACGGCCTGCACCCGAGAACCACGCATGCCCACACAGGCCCCCACGGGATCGATGCGGCCATCGTTGGTCTTCACCGCGATCTTCGCGCGGGAGCCCGGGTCGCGAGCCGCGCCCTTAATCTCGATGACCTGCTCTGCGATTTCCGGAACCTCGAGCTCGAAGAGCTTCACGAGCATTTGCGAATCCGTGCGAGACAGAATGAGCTGGGGGCCCCGGGCCTCGGGCTCGATGCGCTGAAGCAAGGCGCGCACGCGATCGCTGATGCGGAAGGTTTCCCGAGGAATCATCTGATCACGGGGGAGGACGGCCTCGGCGTTATTGCCCAGATCGACAATGACCACTTCCCGGGTCACCTTCTTCACCGTACCGCTCACGAGTTCGCCGAGGCGCGGGGTGTAGAGCTCCACCACCTTTGCCCGCTCGGCTTCGCGGACGCGCTGAACGATGACCTGCTTTGCCGTTTGCGCGGCGATGCGCCCAAAGGCCTCAGGCTCGATCTCCTCTTCATAGACCGAACCGAGCTCGAGGCTGGGATCAATTTCCTTCGCCGCCGCAAAGCTCAGCTCGGCTGCCGGCGTCTCCATTTCCGCTTCCGATTCGACGATGGTCCAGCGCCGGAAAGCGCGGTGCTCCCCGGTGGCACGATCAATGGCCACGCGGACGTCGGCCTCTTCGGAATAGCGCTTCTTCGTCGCCGACGCGAGAGCAAGCTCCAGGGCCTCGAAGATGACCTCTTTTTCCACGCCCTTCTCGTTCGAGACGGACTCCACAACCAGAAGGATCTCTTTACTCATTTCTTATCCTCGCCGGCAGCGCACGCGCTACGCAAAGGTAGGAACGATGTGTGCCTTCGCAACCCACTCGTAGGGAAGCACGTATTCGTCGTCCTCGACGCGCAATACGATTTCATCCCCTTCCACGGCCTGCAGCACACCGACCAATTTCCGCCGCCCCTCAAAGGGCTGCTCCAAGCGCACGGAGACCTGTTCTCCGATGCTTTCCTCAAACTGCGCCAGCTCAAAAAGCCGCCGATCCATGCCCGGGCTCGACACCTCAAGGGTGAACTTTCCCGGGACTAAATCTTCCACATCCAACACCGCCCCCAGACGACGGCTCACGGCTTCGCAATCATCGATGCTGACGCCATCGGCCCGATCGATGAACACGCGAAGCAGGGGCTGGCGCCCAGGGTTCATTAGTTCGATGCCCCAAAGACGGCAGCCCAGCGCAACGATAGCCGGGGAAAACAGGGTTTTTAAGGCATCTACCCCTAAGCGCTTACTGGTGCTTTGCTCCGGCACGCCCGCTCCGCTTGCTCCAGAAACAAAAAATGGGCACAAGGCCCATTTCCGTGATGCCTAGCGTTGCCGCCGGCACCGAGGCTCCACCTGCAAGCCTCTGATACGTTGGTAGCGGGGGCAGGATTTGAACCTGCGACCTTCGGGTTATGAGCCCGACGAGCTACCAGACTGCTCCACCCCGCACCTAAGGGACGCGGATTATAGAGAACCGCGAACTTTTGAACAACCACCGTCGCTTAGGCGGCAACGGGGTTTTTGTGAATGGTGCCGAAGAGAGGACTTGAACCTCCACGGGCTAATGCCCACTAGCCCCTCAAGCTAGCGCGTCTACCAATTCCGCCACTTCGGCAAGGGGATGCGTATCTTAGGCGTTCGTCTGGCGATTTCAATACCTTCAGCGCCCAATTTCCAAAAATTACGGCGCTTCCGGAAGCTCCCCCGCTCCTTCCACAGCCGGCGCCTCTGATTCGGGAAGCTCGGAGACTTCCGCGGGCGCGGAGACCTTAGGCAGGGAGAGCTCAAGGGAGGCTTCGTTCCGCGCCTTCGCCGACCAGGCCAGGGCGAAGGTCAGCACAAAGAAGCCCACCGCCAGGAAGGTGGTCAGGCGGGTCAAAAAGCCCGTGGCCCCAGCGGAACCAAACATCGTTGCCGATGCGCCGCTTCCGAAGGCCGCGCCCATGCTGGCGCCCCGGCCCTGCTGCAGAAGCACCAATCCAATGAGCGCTAGCGCATCCAGCACCAATAGGACCCGTAGCACCAATTCCAAGGTTTCCATGTTCATTCGTTTGCTGCCCTTGCAATGGCGTTGAACGCCGTAATGTCTAGGGAGGCGCCCCCCACGAGGACGCCATCAATATCCGGCTGCGAAAGCAGCGCCTTCGCGTTCTCTGGCTTTACGCTGCCGCCATAGAGCAGGGGAAGCTCCCCTAGCCCAGCAGCCTCGAGGGTTTCCCGCAGTGCCCGGTGCATGGCCTGGGCCAGCGCCGGCGTGGCCGTCCGGCCCGTGCCAATGGCCCAGATCGGTTCATAGGCTATGGCGCCGAGGGCCGCAAGCGCAGGCGCTGGTGCGCTCAGCACCGCCGCCAGCTGGGCTATCACATGCGCTTCAGCCCCGCCGCCTTCGCGAACCTCTAGGCCTTCCCCGACACAGACTAGGCCGCGGAGGCCCGTCCGAGCCGCCGCCTCAAGCTGGGCAACCACGTCGCAATCCGTTTCCCCCTGGGCGCGGCGCTCGGAATGCCCCAAGAGGGCCCAGCGCGCCCCGGCTTCGGCCACCTGCTCGGCAGACAGGCAGCCCGTATGGGCACCGTCCGCTGCGCCGTGAATGGCCTGCGCGCCGGGAACCATGCCCACCTTAGCCGCCGCTTCGGCTGCACGCTCGAGCAGCGTAGCGGGCGGAAACACCAAGTGCGTCTGCTCCGTCGGCCAGGACAGGACTGCTGCGCCTTCGAAGTACGCGGCTAGGAAAGCGCGATCGCCGTGCATTTTCCAGTTCGCTGCAATCAGCACGACAACCCCCTAGGCGCGGACCCATCTCCGGGGGCGCGTATGGTAGACAAGGGGCCCGGGGGAGGCAATTCGTTCACCCCTGGCTCGCCGCAGCGCTGCGCACCGTATCCGCCAGGCGCGACGCAACGCCCCGAACCTCATCGCCATCAAGGCCCTCCACCATCACCCTTACCAAGGGCTGGGTTCCGGAGGCCCGCAGGAGAATTCGGCCTCGATTACCAAGGGCCTGTTCAAGATCGGCCACGGCGGCCATCACGGATGGCGCCTTTAGCACGGCGCCCTGGGCGGCGACGTTAATCAGCACCTGGGGGCATAGGGTCATGGGAGCTAGCGCCTCGTCCAAACTTTGCTCCGCGGCGCGCAGCGCCACCAGCACCTGCAATGCGGCGATCATGCCGTCCCCGGTGCTATGCGCATCAAGGCAGAGGATATGTCCCGACCCCTCGCCCCCAAGGCGCCAACCCCGGGCCTGGCACTCCGCCAGCACATAGCGATCGCCCACGCCGGCGCGGGCAAAGGGAATGGCAGACGCCTGAAGCGCCTGCTCTAGCCCGAGATTCGACATCAGGGTACCCACGACCCCGCCGGCCAGCGTGCCCTCGCGCTGCTGATGCTGAGCGAGCACATAAAGCAGACTGTCCCCATCCCGCACCGTGCCCGTGCGATCCACCATGATCAGCCGGTCGCCGTCGCCATCGAACGCGAGCCCCAGGTCCGCACCCGTCTCGAGCACCCGCGCCCGCAGGGCTTCCGGAGCCGTCGCACCGCAGCCGTCATTGATATTCAGCCCGTCGGGGCTCACCCCCAGGGTTTCGACGGTCGCGCCAAGCTCCTCAAAGAGCGCCGGCGCCAGGTGATAGGTCGCCCCGTGAGCGCAGTCCACCACCAGCTTTAGACCCCGAAGGTGAAAGCCCTCAGGCGTCGTGTTCTTGCAAAACTCGAGGTAGCGGCCCTCCGCATCGTTCACCCGGGCAGCGCGCCCGAGCTCTGCTGAAGGCCGCGTTTGCAAAGGGGTCTCCAGCGCAGCCTCGATGGCGAGCTCTTCTTCATCGCTCAGCTTGTCACCCTGGGCAGAGAAGAACTTGATGCCGTTATCGTCATAAGGATTGTGGGAAGCGCTAATCACCACGCCAGCCTGGGCCCGCAGGCTTCGGGTGAGGTAGGCGACGGCGGGGGTGGGCATGGGGCCCGTCAGCCGAACGCCGACCCCCGCGGCGGAAAACCCGGCCTCCAGGGCAGACTCGAGCATGTAGCCAGAGATGCGTGTGTCCTTACCCAGGACCACAAGCCCTCCCTCCGGCGCCAACGTGCGTCCCGCCGCATAACCCAGGCGGACCATAAAATCTGGCGTGATGGGGGGATCCCCGACGCGCCCGCGAATGCCATCCGTGCCGAAATATTGTCGTTTCATCAAAGTGGGTCCTAAGCCGGGCCGTCGAGGGCCTGCACCATCGCCAGGGCGTCGCGGGTTTCCGCAACGTCATGAGTTCGAATAATGGCCACCCCGTAGCGCGCCGCTTCCGCCGCCAGCACGGCTCCCGCCACCACCCGCGCCTTCGGAGACTCCCGCCCCGTCAACGCGCCCAGCATGCGCTTCCGGGAAACCCCCATGAGCACGGGAACCCCCAGGGCCACAAAGCGCGGAAGCGCTCGGAACAGGCTTAAATTGTGTGCCAGGGTTTTTCCAAAGCCAAAGCCCGGATCGAGCAGGATTCGGTCCCGGGCAATGCCCGCCGCCTCCGCTTCGCCCATGCGCGCCTGAAGGAAGGCCAGCACCTCCCCCACCACGTCGTCGTAGTGGGGGGCGTCCTGCATGGACGTCGGCGACCCTTGCATATGCATGAGGCAAACGGACGCCGAAGACTCGGCAGCGGCCTCAAGGGCACCAGGCCGCTGCAGCGCTCGCACGTCGTTCAGCAGCGCAGCGCCCAGGGCCGGCGCGCGGCGCAGAATCTCGGGCGTACTGGTATCCACGGAAAGCTTAACGTCGAAGCGCGGGGCCAGAAGCTCGAGGGCTTCCTGAATACGGGCCCACTCTTCCTCTTCGGGCAGGCCCTGGGCCCCGGGGCGTGTCGATTCGGCCCCAAGGTCAAGGTAGGCCGCGCCCTCTTCCACGAACGCTTCCGCCCGCCGCAGCAGGGCGTCGCGCCTCAGCGCGCCCCCGGGGGCGAGCAGCTCGCCGCCATCGGAGAAGGAGTCGGGGGTGAGGTTTAACACCCCCATGATTTCCGGCGCCCCCTGCCAGGTCACGGGCAGGGTTCGCCCATCCCAGGCCATGCGCTTAACCGGAAGCTGAGCCCCCCACGGCGGGATCGGGGGACGCGCCGGTCGCTGCATCAGAGCCTTCCGGCGCACTCGGGGGCCGGCGGTTGTTCGGATCCTCCGGGGGCCGGGGCGGCATGCCTTCCATGATGTCGTTGATCTGATCGCTGTTCAGCGTCTCGTATTCCATCAACGCATCGGCCATGGCGTGAAGCTTGTCGCTATGGGTCTCCAGGAGGGTCTTCGCGCGACCATAGCAATCGTCGATGATGACCCGCACTTCCTCGTCAATCTTCCTCGCCGTTTCTTCGGATACGGCCAGGGATCGGGACGATGCGGACCGGCCCAGGAAGGGCTGGTCGTCGTCTTCGTCATACTTGAGCGGCCCGAGCTTCTCCGAGAGGCCCCACTTGGTGACCATATTCCTCGCCAGGGAGGTAGCGCGCTCAATATCGTTCGAGGCGCCGGTGGTGATGCCATCGGCACCAAGCACCATTTCCTCGGCGATGCGACCGCCAAAGAGGCTGCAGATCGAGCTCAGGATGTACTGCCGGGAGTGGCTGTAGCGGTCCTGCTCCGGAAGGAACTGGGTCACCCCGAGCGCGCGGCCCCGGGGAATGATGGTGACCTTATAAACGGGGTCATGGTCTGGGACCAGTCGCCCCACGATGGCATGCCCCGCCTCGTGGAAGGCCGTGGTGCGCTTTTCCTTTTCGCTCATGACCATGGACTTACGCTCAGCCCCCATCATGATCTTGTCCTTGGCGCGCTCGAACTCCTCCATGCCGACCAGCCGCCGGCTCGCCCGAGCGGCGAAGAGCGCCGCCTCGTTCACGAGGTTGGCGAGGTCCGCGCCGGAGAAACCGGGCGTACCCCGAGCCAGGGCAGAGGGATCGACATCGTCGGCAATGGGCACCTTTCGGCAGTGAACCTTAAGGATCTGCTCCCGGCCTCGAATATCGGGGAGGGGCACCACCACCTGGCGATCGAAGCGGCCCGGGCGCAGCAGCGCCGGGTCGAGCACGTCCGGGCGGTTCGTGGCAGCAATGACGATGATGCCGTCGTTGGCCTCAAAGCCGTCCATTTCCACGAGCAGCTGGTTTAGGGTCTGCTCGCGCTCGTCGTGGCCGCCCCCAAGGCCTGCGCCCCGGTGCCGACCCACAGCGTCGATTTCGTCAATAAAGATGATGCAAGGCGCCTGCTTCTTCGCCTGCTCAAACATATCCCGCACCCGGGAGGCCCCAACGCCAACGAACATCTCGACGAAATCCGAGCCCGAGATGGAGAAGAAGGGAACCTTGGCTTCCCCCGCAATCGCCTTTGCGAGCAAGGTTTTACCGGTCCCCGGGGAGCCCGCCATGAGCACGCCGCGAGGGATATGCCCCCCGAGGCGTTGAAATTTCCCGGGATCCCGCAGGAACTCGACCAGCTCCTGGACGTCATCCTTGGCCTCATCGACCCCCGCCACGTCGGCAAAGGTGGTTTTGATTTGATCTTCGCTCAGGAGCCGGGCCTTCGACTTACCGAAGCTCATGGGGCCGCCCCGGCCGCCCGAACCGCCCTGCATCTGCCGCATGAAGAACATGAAGACCGCAATGATCACGAGGATGGGGAAGCTGGCGACCAGCAACTGGCCCCAGAGGGACTGCTGCTCTGGCCGCGCCCCCTGCACGGATACGCCGTGGGCAATGAGATCGTCCATCAGCTTGGGGTCGTCGACCTGGGGACGGACCGTCTCGAAGGCGTCGCCGTCGCGGAACTCGCCGCTGATCACGAGGCCATCAATCACGACCTCGCGCACCCGATCGCGCTGCACAGCCTCCACAAACTGCGAGTACAGCAGCTCCTGGGACGGGGTTTTTGGGCTGAAGTTGTTGAATACGGTCAACAACACTGCGGCGATGATGAGCCACAGCAGCAAATTTTTGCCCATATCATTCAAGGGAGCCACCTCGCTTCCGTGCGCCGGGGAAAAACCCTGCGCGATTGTGGGGATATGGGGCCCGCCCTCAGGCTTTACAAGGGCAGGCCGAGGCCCGATCTGCCACCTTACTCACTGACGGCGCCCTTCGCCAGCGCCCGCCCGCAGCCCTTCGGCGACGGCATAGACCTCTCGGGACCGGGGACGGGACGCCTTAGGCTTACGGACCGTCACCCGGGTAAAGAGTTCCCGGGCCTGGGCCAGCCAGGGATCAAACCCCGAACCCTGGAAGAGCTTCACCACCAGCACCCCCGGGGGCGCGAGCACTTCCGCGGCCAGATCGAGAGCAAGTTCGGCGAGGGCGATGGCCCGATCCTGGTCCGCGGCATGAATACCGGACAGGTTCGGCGCCATGTCGGACAGCACCACGTCGGCGCCGGCCTCGGGCAGGGCCGCGCGGAGGGCGGCGTAGCCCTCCTCCGTTTCGAAATCCACCTCGAGGATGGTGACCCCGTCGATGGGGTCCATGGCGAGGCGATCAAGGGCCAGCACCGCACCCTTCGATCCGACCTTTTTAGCCGCCACCTGGGACCACCCCCCCGGGGCCGCCCCCAGATCGAGGACGACCTTGCCGGGGCGCAAAAAGTGGTGCTTCTCTTCGAGCTCGAGCAGCTTATAGGTGGCCCGGGAGCGATAGCCGTCCTGCTGCGCCTTCTGGACATAGGGGTCGGATAGGTGATCGTGGATCCAGCGCCCGCGTCGGCCCTTTGCCATGGTGTTCTCCTTCGCCGCTGGGCCTAGGGAGCGAGACGGCGTACACTGCGCGCCCATTCAGGAGACCCAGCATGGCCCCCACGGCATCCCTTTCTGCACAGCGGCAACGCCAACTTCGTGCCCTCGGACACCACCTCAATCCCATTATTCTGGTCGGAGACAGCGGCGTCAGCGAGGGGGTGGTGGCCGAAACGACCCGGGCCCTCGAGGACCATGAACTGATTAAGATCCGCACCCCCGCGGGGGATCGGGATGCTCGGCACACCCTCATTGAGGCGCTATGCGAAGCCACCGGCGCGGCCTGCGTCCAGAAGATTGGCCGGGTCGCGCTTCTGTACCGCGCGGCAGAGAAGCCCAACCCGAAAACCTCAAACCTTCTGCGCTTCGCTCACCTCACCCGCTAGCGGTGTAGGACCTCTTCGATTTCGTATTCAATGGCGCCACTCGGCGCCTGCACCACGACCACGTCCCCCTCTTCCTTACCGATGAGGGCCCGGGCAATGGGCGAGGATACGGAAACCTTGTTCTGCTTGAGGTCCGCCTCGTCGTCGCCGACGATCTTATAGGTGCGGCTCTCGTCCTTCTCCAGGTCGATCAGCTTGACCGTGGTGCCGAAGATCACCTTGCCCGTGGGCGCGATCTTAGTGACATCAATCACCTGGGCGTTCGACAGCTTGCCCTCGATCTCCTGAATACGGCCTTCGATGAAGCCCTGCTCTTCCTTCGCCGCGTGGTACTCGGCATTTTCCTTCAAATCGCCGTGCTCCCGGGCTTCGGCGATGGCCTTCACCACCCGCGGCCGCGCCTCATGCTTTAAGCGTTGCAGTTCTTCCCGAAGGGCCTCTGCCCCTTCCATGGTCATGGGCGTCTTCATGCGTTCAATCCTGCGTGGAGCTCCTGGAGGCGGCGCACCTTATCACCGCTACCGAAGCGCATGGCTTTGCACAGTGCTTCACCGCCGGTGAGGGTCGTCGAATAGCACACGCGATTTTGTAAGGCGAGGCGGCGGATCACCGCCGAATCGGCGATGGACTGCCGGCCTTCCGTGGTATTCACAATGAAGTCGACCTTGCCATTCTTCAACATATCGGCAATGTCCGGACGCCCTTCCGTCACCTTGTTCACCACTTCAGCGTCGATGCCCGCGCTTTGCAGGCACTGCCGCGTCCCGCGGGTCGCGATGATGCGGAAGCCAAGCTCCCGGAGCTCCTCGGCAAGCGGCGCTACGAAGGGCTTGTCTGAATCCTTGACGGACAAAAAGACCGTACCCCCCTCGGGCAGGCGGATCCCTGCCCCCTGGGTCGCGCGGGCAAAGGCCTCTGCGAAGCTGTCCCCAACGCCCATGACTTCCCCGGTGGATTTCATCTCCGGCCCCAGGATGGGATCCACTCCGGGGAACTTTGCGAAGGGGAAGACCGACTCCTTTACGCTGACGTAATTGGGAATGATCTCCTCCGTAAAGCCCTGATCCACCAGGGACTGACCCGCCATGCAGCGGGCCGCCACCTTGGCCAGGGACACGCCAATGCACTTGGAAACGAAGGGGACGGTACGGGATGCCCGGGGGTTCACCTCGAGCACGAAGACTTCGCCATTCTGCACCGCCAGCTGCACGTTCATCAGGCCGATGACGCCCAGCTCCCGGGCCATAGCCCGGACCTGCTCCCGGATCACATCCTGAAGTTCGGGGGAGAGGCGGTAAGGTGGCAGGGCGCAGGCCGAATCGCCGGAGTGCACCCCGGCTTGCTCGATGTGCTCCATGATGGCCCCAATGACCACGTCCTTGCCGTCGCTCACCGCATCCACGTCCACTTCCACGGCTTGGTCGAGGAAGTGGTCGAGCAGCACCGGGGACGCCGCCGAGGCGACCACCGCGGTGCGCAGGTAGCGGGTCAGTTCAGAGGGCTGGTAAACGATCTCCATGGCCCGGCCGCCCAGCACGTAGGAGGGGCGCACCACGATGGGGTAGCCAATGCCTTCCGCGGCCGCGAGCCCTTCCGCCTCACTCATAACCGTCTTATTCGGGGGCTGCTTAAGACCGAGCTGGCGAATGAATGCCTGGAAGCGCTCCCGGTCCTCGGCCCGGTCGATGGCGTCAGCGGAGGTTCCGATCACCGGCACCTTCGCATCCTCCAACGCTTCCACAAGCTTCAGGGGCGTTTGCCCCCCGAACTGAACGATCACCCCCGCAGGCTGCTCAAGCGCCACAATCTCGAGCACGTCCTCGAGGGTCACGGGCTCAAAGTAAAGGCGATCGGAGGTGTCGTAGTCCGTGGAGACGGTCTCCGGATTACAGTTCACCATGATCGTTTCGTAGCCATCTTCGCGCATGGCGAGAGCCGCGTGGACACAGCAATAGTCGAACTCGATGCCCTGGCCAATGCGGTTCGGGCCGCCCCCCAGCACCATGATCTTCTGCCGATCCGTGGGCGCCGATTCGCAGGCCGTCTCGTAGGTGGAGTAGAGATAGGCCGTGGCGCTGGGGAATTCCGCGGCGCAGGTATCCACGCGACGATAGACCGGGCGAAGGCCGAGGCCGTGGCGATGGCTGCGCAGTGCCTGCTCCTCCACGCCGAGCACCTTCGCTAGGCGCGCATCGGAGAAACCTTTACGCTTCAGCCGGCGCAGCTGGCTTTCATTGACAGCGGAGAGGGGCACGCCCTTGAGGGAGGCCTCCTCCCGGACCAAATCTTCGATCTCTGCGAGGAACCAGGGATCGATGCGGCTGGCCTCGAAGATCTCTTCTAAGGTCAACCCTGCGCGGAAGGCATCGGCGAGATACCACATGCGCTCCGGGCCCGGCACGGTCAGCTCTCCCACGAGCCGGCGGCGCAGCTCGGGCTCCGCGGGATCGATCTTTTCGTCGAGGCCCGTGGCTCCCACCTCAAGTCCCCGAAGTGCTTTCTGCAGGGATTCCTGGAAGGTGGTCCCAATGGCCATCACCTCCCCCACGGACTTCATCTGCGTGGTGAGGCGGGCATCGGCCTGCTCAAACTTCTCGAAGGTGAAGCGAGGAATCTTCGTGACCACATAGTCGATGGTGGGCTCGAAGGACGCCGGGGTGCACCCCGTAATATCGTTCATGAGTTCGTCTAGGGTGTAGCCCACGGCCAGCTTCGCGGCCACCTTGGCGATGGGGAAGCCCGTGGCCTTCGACGCCAGGGCCGAGGACCGGGAGACCCGAGGGTTCATCTCGATCACCACCATGCGCCCCGTGTCCGGGTCGATGCCGAACTGCACGTTCGAACCCCCGGTCTCCACCCCGATCTCCCGCAGCACGGCGAGGGAGGCATTCCGGAGGATTTGGTATTCCCGATCCGTCAGGGTTTGCGCCGGGGCCACGGTGATGGAGTCCCCGGTGTGCACGCCCATGGGATCCACGTTCTCGATGGTGCACACGATGATGCAGTTGTCGTTTCGATCCCGCACCACCTCAAGCTCGTACTCTTTCCAGCCGATGAGGGACTCATCGATGAGGAGCTCCTTGGTGGGGGATAAATCGAGGCCGCGCTTACAGATCTCTTCGAATTCTTCCGCGTTGTAGGCGATCCCGCCCCCAGAGCCGCCCAGGGTGAAGGAGGGACGGATGATGCAGGGATAGCCCATGGCGGCCTGCACCTGGAAAGCCTCTTCCATGGAGTGGGCAATGCCCGACCGCGGCGTTTCTAAGCCGATGGACTTCATCGCCTTATCGAAGAGTTCCCGATCCTCGGCTTTGTCGATCGCATCCCGGCTTGCGCCGATGAGCTCCGTGCCGAAGCGCTCGAGCACCCCTTCCCGGGCCAGATCGAGGGCGCAATTGAGCGCCGTTTGCCCGCCCATGGTGGGCAGGAGCGCGTCCGGGCGCTCCCGCTCGATGACCTTGGCCACCGTCGGCCAGTCCACGGGCTCGATGTAAGTGGCATCGGCCATGGAGGGGTCGGTCATAATGGTAGCCGGGTTGGAGTTCACCAGGATGACCCGGTATCCCTCTTCTCGGAGCGCCTTGCAGGCCTGGGCCCCGGAGTAATCGAATTCGCAGGCTTGGCCGATCACGATCGGACCGGCGCCGAGGACCAGAATGCTCTTGATGTCGGTACGCTTTGGCATGGTCCTAGGCTCCCTTTACCCGGCGCGCTTCGGTCATGAGCGCGGTGAAGCGATCAAACAACCCTTCCGCATCCTGGGGACCGGGGCTCGCTTCCGGGTGGCCCTGAAAGCCAAAGGCCGGAGCCTCCCGGTGCACAAGGCCCTGGAGCGTCCCGTCAAAGAGCGACAGATGGGTCGCCTCAAGGTGCGGCGGCAGAGAGTCGAGATCCACGGCAAAGCCGTGGTTTTGGCTGGTAATCATGACCCGGCCCGTTTGCAGATCTTTCACGGGATGGTTCGCCCCGTGGTGCCCAAGTCGCATCTTCAAGGTTTGCGCGCCACTGGCCAGGGCCAGCAGCTGGTGGCCCAGGCAAATGCCAAAGAGCGGCATTTTCACCGCGAGGAATTGGCGAATGGCCTCGATGGCGTAGGAGCAGGGCTCCGGATCTCCGGGGCCGTTGGACAGGAAGACTCCGTCGGGCTTCATGGCGAGCACGGCGTCGGCGGGGGTTTGGGCCGGCACCACGGTGACGTCGCAGCCCCGGTCCACCAACAAGCGCAGGATGTTGCGCTTCACCCCAAAATCGTAGGCCACCACCTTGAAGGGACGCTCAGCGCTGCTGTGATCGGCGAGCCCCTGACCGAGGCGCCAGATGCCTTGGGTCCAGCTTTCCTGGGCCGTCCGACTCACGACCTTCGCCAGATCGGCACCCTTCAAACCCGGAAACGCCCGAGCCTGGGCAATGGCCGCTTCGCTGTCGCGAGCACCCTGCCCCGCCACAATCACCCCGGAAAGCGCACCCTGCTCCCGGATATGACGAGTAAGGCGACGGGTATCGACATCGGCGATGGCCACCACCCCCTGGCGCACGAGGAAGGCTTCGAGGCTTTCCTCAGCGCGGAAGTTCGACACGCGGCGCGTGCCCTGGCGAATCACCAGCCCCGCCGCCCAAACGCGATCGGATTCGCTGTCCTCGGCGTTGCAGCCCGTATTACCGATTTGGGGATAGGTGAGCGTCACAATTTGCTGCGCGTAGGAAGGATCGGTGAGGATCTCCTGGTACCCCGTCATGGCGGTATTGAAAACCACTTCTCCGGCGGAGACGCCGTCGGCTCCCAGGGAAATACCGGGAAAGAGGCTGCCGTCTTCGAGGGCGAGGAGGGCTGGCTGAGTCACATGCGTCCCCTTTTTATGTGTTTCACCCCTGGCGCGCGCGCTCCTTCGCCTCCGCAGCCGCCGTCGGCGTTGCGGTTAGCGCGTCTTACGCTGGGTGAAGAGATTTAGGGTGATGCAGAGACGGCCCGGCGTGAGGTTGAAAAAAAGCGGGGGGAATTGCTTCCGCCCCGCTCTTATCGGGCCCACGCACAGGGTTGGCCGCTTGGTCTGGTCATCCCGCGAATGATACCCGCTCGCGCCGACCTTTGTCCAACGGGCTGCCCTGATGCACCGGCCCTAGAGCGCCGTGGCCTGCCCCCCGCGGCCCGCTAAAACATCGTCCATGGTGTAGGTTCCCGGAGCCCGGCCCTGAAGGAACTTCGCGGCCGCCAGGGCACCACGGGCAAAGAGAACTCGATCCTCGGCCTGATGCCGCAGCTCAAAGCGCTCCCCAGGGCCTGCAAAAGTCAGCGTGTGGTCCCCGATCACCTCACCGACGCGCTGGGAGACGATGGGCACGGAACGCCCAGCTCCCTCCAGGGCATCGGCGAGCGCTCGCGCAGTCCCGGAGGGCGCATCCCGCTTATGACGGTGATGCACATCTAAGATTGCCGCATCGAACTCAAGCCCTAGAGCGTGCGCGGCCTCCTGCGCGAGGCGCTTCAAAAGGGCGATCCCAAGGCTAAAATTTGGGGCGAGGAGCACGGGAATCTGCTTAGCCGCTTCCGCGAGGGCCGCCTCCGCAGGCGCATCGAGACCGGTCACCCCCACCACGAGGGGCCAGCCCTCCGCCGCTGCCTGCTGGGCGTGGGCGGGTAGGACCTCCACCCGGGACAGCTCTAGCACCACCGTCTCCGCCGGCATGGCCGCAGGCTCGAGGGCCTCGCCAAAGCGCACGGCCCCCTCCGGCTCCACGGAGCGCCCCGCTAGATCGCTTCGCGGCGACACCGTCGCCCCAACCACGGAGCAGGCCGGGGATGCCAGGGCCAGCTTCAGAACCGCCGCGCCAAGGCGCCCTGCCGCGCCATGAATCGCCAGGGAAAGAGGGGGAGCATCATTCATGGGCTGATTCCTCTGCGGCCCCGAAGGGCCGATGATTTTCTCCGCAGGCGGCCACGATGGACCGCAAAAGCTCCGGGGATTGTTGCACGCGGGCGAGTAAAAGGGCGCCCTCCACCATCGCTAGGCATCTCAGGGCCCGCGCCTCCGCCACCGCAGGGGCATCCCCAGCCGCCACAAAGAGCCCGGCGAAGACGGCTCGCCAGCTGAGAAAGGCCGCCTGCCCCGCCGCCTGAAGGCGAGGCTCCTCGCTGGCCGTCTCCAACATCACCGTCGCCAGAGGGCATCCATCGCGGAAGTTTGACCCGACCATCCAGTCCCCTAGCGCCTCCCCATAAGCCCGAAAGAAGGCCTGCGGCGTAGGGTGGCGCGCCGCCAGGCGGAGCAGGTGGCGGCGGACCGCTGCGCCGCTGGCCTCCACCGCGGCAGCGGCGAGGGCCACCTTGCCTTCGGGAAAGTGATGATAAAGCGAGCCCCGGGGCGCGCCGCTCAGGGCCAGCACGTCCGCTACGGCCATGGCGCGAAAGCCGCGCTGGCGGAGCAGGTCCTGCGCCGCCCGAAGCAGGGCACTGCGATGCTGTGTTTTTCTGCCCAATTTTATAAACCGACCGGTCTTTTATTTAAGACTATCGCGCTCTTGGGCATAAAAAAAGCGGCCTTTCGGCCGCTTTACGGGGACCCTCATGAGGCCTTGGCCTCCAACGGGGCTTTAGGACGCCAGATCGCCAAAGAAGTCCTTCACACTCGCGAACCAGCTTTTCTCCTTTGGCGCATGCTCGCCGCCCTTCAGCGTGCCCCGGAGCTCTTCGAGAAGCGCTTTTTGCTCACCGGTGAGTTTCACCGGCGTCTCCACGACGACCCGACATAGGAGATCACCGACTTCGCCGCCGCGCACGGGCTTTACGCCCTTCCCGCGAAGGCGAAAGGCTCGGCCCGTTTGCGTCTCCGGGGGGATCTTGAGCTTCACTCGCCCATCCAGCGTGGGCACCTCAAGTTCACCGCCCAGGGCCGCATCGGGGAAGCTGATGGGGACTTCGCAAAACAGGTGCCGGCCATCGCGCTTGAAGAGTGCATGCTCACGAACCATCACCTGAACATAAAGATCGCCGGAGGGCCCGCCATTGGGACCGGCCTCTCCTTCTCCGGTCAAACGGATACGATCGCCGTTATCCACCCCCGGCGGGATTTTTACCG
>Ga0255774_10001368_pt1 | contig 20182 bp, 9 predicted proteins | sample 101ome_17_FD_179972 | JGI IMG/M metagenome (GOLD analysis project Ga0255774, IMG submission 179972) | Coastal salt marsh microbial communities from the Groves Creek Marsh, Skidaway Island, Georgia - 101407AT metaG (version 2) | ecosystem: Environmental > Aquatic > Marine > Intertidal zone > Salt...
CAGTTCCCCGCCGTCGCCGTCGCCGCCGCCCATCGTCGTCCTCGTCGTCGTCGTTCGAGCGATGAATGGATGGTTGGGCCGGGCCAGTCAGTGCGGGGACGCCGTCTCGAAAAGTGCGTTCGATCGGTCGAGTGTGTTTGACGTGCCCGTGTTTGACGAGTGTGACACCTGTCCCGTGTTTGACGACCTGTGTGTCCGTGTTTGACGTGTCCGTGGATGGATGACCATGGATGGATGACTGTGGATGGATGGATGGATGCTGGGACGGGCGTTCGCCGACGACGTCACTCGACGACGACTGACGGCGGAAGATGGCGATGGCGACGGTTTTACCGCGCGACGGGATCGTCGATGGCGGGCGCAAAGAGGGGTGGGTGACGCGACGGTTGACGCGAACCTCGTCGACGAGAAGGACGAGGATGACGATGACGATGATGACGAGGAAAACGGCAGCGTCGGCGTCGACGTCGGCGGCGCACGAATCGTTCGTCGGGACGTGGAGCCGGGACGCGGCGGGGAATCAACACGTCGTGGCGTACCTGGCGGCGCACGGAATCGTGGACGACCCGGTGGGGCGGTCGCGGGCGGAGTACACGCAGACGTGGGAAACGGCGGAGAGCGGACGAGAGGGCGAATTCGTCGTGCGGACGACGTCATCCGCGGGCGTGGATCGCACTTTGACGTACTCTCTCGGTGCGCCGTTCGTGGAAAAGTTTCAATCTAGCGATATTTATAGCCAAGGACCGGGGGAGGTGACGCGCGTGGCGACGTTCGACGCGTCGACGGCGACGCACGAGGTGAAGACGGAGTCGCCTTTGGGATTTGAGACGACGACGCGCACGGTTTCCGAAGACGGCAAGCAGATGAAATGCGTCAGACGGTACGTCGCGAAGAAGAGCGACGATGGAGAAGTGGATGTGACGAGCGTGGAGAGATTCGTTCGCGTCGAATAGTCGCGTAGGCGATGTCCATTGTCGTTTACTTTTTTATTCGTCGATTCATACAGTACCTACGCGTACACGCTAACTTTACTTTGTAGAATTTCTCGCCTCGACGATGAGTTCAGCGAGTCGCTCGCGAATCCCCATCGTCGCCACGTCCAGAGGTGTCTCCCCGTCGTTATCCTTGGCCTCCATGTCCGATCCTGCCTTTGCCAAGACGTTTAAACACTTCTTCTCGCCTTGCGCGCACGCGTAGTGCACCGCCAGGTCCCCATCCGAGCACCGGGCGTTCACGTCCACACCGAGCTCGAGCACGCGTTTGAGCATGACGTGTTCACCGCTGTACGCCGCTTGATGCGCCGCCGTCCATCCATTCTTGTTCACCTCCTTGACGCACTCTGGGTCTTCTCGCAACAGGCGCTCAAACTCCTTCGCGTCCCCGTCCTCAATCGCACCAAAGAGTTCCGATTGTTCCGTCGACGACCCAGAACAGTCCGAGCCATCCGAGTCCGAGTCCGATTCGGCGGCGACGGCGCGTCCAGTTTTCTTACTCGACGTCCGTCCTCGTCTGTGCGTTCGTCCCGGCATCGCCCCGGCTCACGCGCGCGGTCAAAACTGGAGACTGCGCGTTTGTTGGACTCGAAGCGCGAGGTCCACGCCGAGCTCGGGCGTTCACGCCCACACAGAGCGACGCGACGACCCGCGCGCGCGCGCGTGAAACCGAAGCGACGCGAAAAAATGACGGAAGGGTTCATGAGTACGCCCGTGTCCATGGGGGTGAGTGCGCGACGACGCGAAAAACGACGCGACGACGCGAACAAACGACGCGATTGATAACCGGCTGTTGAGCTGATGATGACGACGGGCAGATCGTCAAACGAAGTGTTCTTACTGTTCGTTATCGAGAGCGAGAGACTGACGAAACGTTAAGACGACCATCATGGCCGTGCGATACGCGGATGGAGTCATCCTCGGCGCGGACTCGAGAACGTCGACGGGGACTTACGTAGCGAACAGAGCGAGCGATAAAATTACCGAGATTACGTCAAACGTGTGGATGTGTCGAAGTGGAAGCGCGGCGGATACGCAAAACGTGGCTGCATACGTCTCAAGGTTGGCGCACGAACACGCCGTATCGATTTCGAGCCCTGCAGTCGATGCCCCTGATGCTGGTTTCACGTGCGACGTGAAGCTCGTAGCGAATATTACAAAGAAGATTGCGTACGAGAACAAGGAGAGGCTCCAAGCGGGAATGATCATAGCGGGGTGGGATCGCAAGCTCGGCCCTCAAGTGTACGGGATTCCTCTCGGTGGGTCCCTCATGGAGGCCCCTTTCACCGTCGGTGGAAGCGGGAGCGCTTACATTTATGGTTTTTGTGACAATACGTTTCGAGAGAACATGACGCGCTCGGAAGCCGAAGCGTGGGTAGCGAAAGCCATCTCTCTCGCAATCGCTCGCGACGCCTCAAGCGGTGGCGTGATTCGTCTAGTCGTCATAGATGAGAAAGGGGCGGAACGAAAGATGTTGCAGCCGATAGAGCACAGCGTGTGCGATGACGAGCTGCGACCGATCAAACGCTCTTAGTGGAATTGTAATCGGACATATGGAACCCTAGGCATTCTAGTGCGCGCGATTTTCGTCGGTTGAAAATGTGTTGAGTGTTGCAAGTCGCGCGTAAAGTGCGCTTCGAACGACGCGAAGTGAAGCGACCGGTGAACGGGATGAGACGATCATCGTTAAAGATAGTCGGCGAGGGTCCCGCCCTCGAGACACTGTACGTTTTCGGCGTTCGACCGCAAGACGGATTTCACTTTTCCATCACACGGATCAAACTGCGCGCCGTTTTCCTCGGTACATCGTTTCAGGACATTCTCCATGACACCGTCGATGCCGCCGTCGCACGGGACTTTCAGGGTGTCTTTGATCTCGAGCGATCCTGCGACGAGCGCCTCTATGCACTGCTCTCCGCATAATCCAGCGTCATCGGCAACACACACTTGGAGTATGGCGACTATTTTGTCCTCGTCAAATTTCGGGCACTCCCAAGCGTGCGCGACGGTGAAAGCAGACTGAAAGCAGAGCAGAGTTGTCAAAGCGGTGGCGAGAACGAAAGTCTTCATGATGAGCGACTGGTTGTGAGGACACGCGTGGTTCCGGCGAATCGTGAGCGACTGGTTGTGAGGAGTCGCATACACACATTCCCATCGCATACACATGATTCCCATGTGACTTGCCGCCGAATCACAGAGATAAAAGTAACGCTGTCCCGCGTTTCACCCAGTGGTCAGCGGTAGCATCACCAGCGTCGAGTTCAACCATCGTTATGAACGATGGTCGCTCGCGTGTGCCAGTCCTAATCGGATACATGTAAAGCGGGCACTCATATACATTCAACCGCCGTTTATTGGAGCGTTTGCGCTGCGTCGGAATGAAATGGACCACTGGCATGTTGACTATCAACTCCATCGCGTTGGGCTCGCACAAGCATTTACAATCTTTATCCCACCCGGCGCCTTCGAGATACAGACCACGAACATAAACGCCTTCGTCTGGTGGAGAGCTGATATCACTTGCGTCTTGCTCGAGAATGGAGAATGAAAACGTGAGCGTATCAATCGGTATCCCGTGACGACGCGCACTCGCTTGCAAAACCGAGGTGAGGAAACACGAGGGATACGTAAACCCTGCTAACCAAAAGGTTTCCGGGGTATCATCTCGAAGCGCCCAAGATTTAAGCTGATTCACGCGGTGACCCAAATCAGTCACCCATGCAAACAAAGACTTCACCGACGGATACGCCTTGAGATATCTCGAAGGAACAGAGTTCGCCGCGAGTGCGTCAAATATCTCATCCATGTCTCTAGACATTACCACTAAGCCCTTTATACCGTTGCTCAGATTTTTAAGCGACTCGTGCACGTCCAACAAAAGTACATTGTACCGCTGTATCTCTTGCATCATGTTTACTGTAAGCGGACACTGGGTGTCGTCCCCCAGCTTTGATTTTCGAATCTTGGCGAAATCTAGTGGCTCTGGCGCGATTGCGAGAAGCTGATCGATTCGTGAGCTCACTTTTGACTCTATGGATTCAAAGCCCTGCTGTGTCGGGTCTGCACTCGAACCGCTCGTCAATTGAATATTTGCGCAAGTGCGCAAAATTGCTTCGCTCTCCACAATCAAATACGACATGTCGGCGTTCGCGTGTTGACCGAACGCGCCAGCTTGGTCGCTTAACGGTAGCTTGTTGACAAAGTCGCGTTGGCGTTTTAGCTCGACCGCCCCCGCGGGTATATGATACGTGCTCGCCAGAGCTCCGTGAACCAATCCAAAGCCATCCACTTGCAAAGCGTCTTCGTTGAAAAACTGCAACAAGTATGCCCTGATGATGCGCCGGTCTATCTCGTCGGTGATTCGCCCTCCGTAATTCGCTTCACCTATCAAGTACCTTAAAGATTCCCATGGTGTTTCCTCGTAACCATCGAGGTATGATTTTAAAATGTCATCGCTGACTGAAAAGTCAGTGTCGTTGAAATCATATGGTATGTTCATTCCGAGTGTACCAAATTTCTTTCGCTCCAGCAGCAAAGCATGGAAGAATGACAGCGCAAATAAAAGTTTTCCATATTTCTCTCGCTTGTTGCACTGAGTGAACGATTCTTCAGAGATGCACGTCGTATAAATTCTTGACAGGTTTGCCCGCAGCCCCTTGGGTGGCTCGGTGGTGATTTTTAAACCTCTCTGTAAAATGTATAGAGGAAACGAGGACGTCGGTGTCGATGACAACCACAGTCTAAAGTCTGTGTGTGGTTTCTCAATATCAAAGTCCTCGATGATCGTTTGTAAATCAGGCAGCCAAGACAACATTAAGTGGCAGTTTGCGAGAAACACCCAATGTCCTTCCTTGCGACCGCGAGCGATCAACTCTGTAGCTGTCGCAGCCTGACCCTGACCTAGAGCAACGGTGTGCAGTTTATCTGACATCTCCTTTGAAATTGCCAACTGCCGTAGATTAGCCATAGGATCGACACCTGCGCTCAGAACGAATATGCATGGTTCTGTGCACGTAGAATCGTTGAACACTTCATTCAGGTTGAGCACCGGCGGATCCACAAACTTTTCGCCGAGATAATCAGAAACGTAGGTGCGAATGGCGATTTCGACGCGGTCTAATCTGAGTGCTTTGAGTAACAGAAGCTTTTGCAAACTATCCAACGAATTCTGCCATTTACCGGGCAGCTCTTGCGTTTCCGGCTTGGCGTGCTGGTACCAATGTCGCCATTCGTCGTGGGATTCCGAGTCGATTGATTCTGGAAGTTCCGCAAATACCTGCGCAAAGTCGAGCGCCAAGCGGCGCACATTTGACCAACTTTCGGAAGGCAGCCAATCGATTCGAATGCAGGGAGACGTTTTGCTCGAGTCTTCTGTGTTACCCTTATCTGTGCCTATCAAGTAGTTCCACTCGCGCGTCGAAATTGTCTTTGCGGCCATCTGAATTCTCATGCAAATTTGCAAACTCAGCAAAAGTTTGTGTGATTCAAAAAGTCCACGAGAAGCGTATCGATACACAGCGTACGTGTGATAATTATTCAACTGATTCAACCGTTCTTCAATGTCACTCGGATCTGAAAGGCTTTGTCTTTTGGACTTTGTGATTGATGAATCAAACAACGATGTATACGAGTCCAAACTAAACTGATACATAGGATCGACATCTGCGAATGCATACAGCGTAAAGTATAGCAAGGTCGCTCTTTCTGCCGCAGGCGCGTAAGCAGCGGCGGTTTTCTCAATTTGCTCGCCAGTTTTCTCCGCAACCCTTAAGCTTGCAGAAACTTCTTCGCTTGTGGCTTTCGAGTACGTCAGAGAATTAATGAGCTCGATATTGTCCAACAGAGACCCCGTGGCTTTACTCAACAAATCTAAAATCAAATCTTCAAGCTCAACCAATTTTCGTTTACCTCTAGCCACTTTGACGACGAGATCATTCTTCTCTGAATCCAGATCTGGACGTTCGCGCCTCACAACGAGATCTCTCAGTTGCGCGTTGAGCCCTTGCTCCTTCACCGTGAAATTTATCACGGCGAGCCTTGTACTGATTTCGGGTGTGTAGTGTGGATTCATAAGCTTTGACGTAAAGTATAGCCTGAATTTCGGAGAAACTTCGACATTTTTGTCACCTATTTTCACAGTGACTGATCCACCTTTCTTGACGAATGACTTTGCAGCCAAATGTTCTAAAATTGGGTCAATGGATTCTTTCACGTCTTGAATTAACACTGGGGTACCGAATTGAACCGCACGTTCGATGTTGCGGACCATATCAGGCGACGTCAAAGTGGTCACCAACAAATCATTGCTTCCCTCCATCGCTTTGATCCATTTATTACCTTGTCCCTGTGGGTCAATCAGCAGAGGCCAACGATTCCCGCGCGTGGCGAGCACTCCGTTTTCTGTACTGAAAGAATCAGAGGGCAATCCTTGAATATTCCAATCTCGAACATCCGACGGATCTGCAAGAAATTGCGCAAACATGAAATCAGAGCTATGGGGTAGAGAAAGTTCCTTGACAGTTGGCATCCAGCAGTCGTCGATGAGGACTTTCCTGTATTCAGATGGAAAAGCGCCAGCGTAACTCATAAAGGCGGCTGCAATGCAAACATCGCCTGGAAGTCGCGAAATTTTTTGTTCAAAATCTTTCACAGCCTGCTTCCATCGTGTCTTCTCACCAGATAAACCTTCGACGAGCGCTTCAGCGCGTTCGAGTTTGATTTCTAGTTCTGCATATTCACTCTCAAGAGCCGCTTTTTTGGAAGCAGATTTCTCATACTGCTCCTTAAGCGCGCTGACTTTGGACATGACATCTGCCAAATCTTTCTGGGTCAATGTGAGCGCCTCTTGTTTCAGCGCCAATTTATCCTGTGCCTGCTTTAACGTGGCTCTCTTCGGTGCGATTTCACGCGCGACATTCCCATAAGAAAACATGGCGTGTACCCATTTACACAATCCCTCAGCCGCGCTGGACACTTTTCCAATGGTTCGGGGTTGGTAATCGACATGATTCACATACTTTGCTATCTTTGCCAGCAAAGCATCCGACAATGAATCTTTGTCGAAATGTAGTAACCGATCGAGGAATCCCGAATCGCCCAACTGTTTCTTGGCTTCTTCCCAAGTGGTCGGTCTCTTTAAAACAGTCAACACGCCCTTCAAGCAAAGTTCGACTAGTGCTGGTGGTTTGACGTAAGATTTTAATTCACCCAAATCTTTCTTTGTCAACACATTCAAAGCCGCTTCAGCTTCTTGTAACGCTGGTAGAGCTTCGTTGAGTTTGAGTTTACATTCGTCTGCGATTTCGTTGGCTTTCTGCGCTTCCATCTCGACGCGTCCGGCTTCGGCACTCACCTTGATACTCTGCTCGTCTGCAGCTCGCTTATCTTGTACGATCACCTTGAGCAGCTCTTCACAGTCTCTCTTTGCATCCGCTACGACCTTCGCCTTGTCCTTACAAACACTTTGCATTTGTAAAACTTGAGTTTCTGTTTCATCGAGTTTGGAAAGTCCGCCTCTAAGCTTTTCCATCTGATCATGGAGAGTTTGTGTTTTCTCCGCCATTAGAGATTTAAAAAAGTTGACAAACTCGATGAAGTTCGTGGGTGTGATGTACACCTTTCGCTTCAGGTGTTTAAACATGGAATCAGCCACGCTTATCGTTGATTCATGGATTTTTCCAAAAGCCATGCACAAGTGATGCTTCATGTCGTCGTTCATGTTGTCATTACTCAACTTTTTAGCTGCAACCTCAATCAAGGCGTCCGCAGGCCAGTCGGTGAACCAATCTATCGTACAACAGTTGACTAAACCGGGAAACATTCTTACGCGCTCGCGAAATGTATCACCGATCGGAGACATGCACAACACGATGTGCAGATTCTGCAGTACGCGTTCCATGAAAAACACATACAAATCATCGTGCGTCACTGCCTGCACACTATTCGACTTCGCCACTTTTCTCATATCCTCGCAAATCGCGTTGTGTTCGTCTTTGCTATACAGACCTGGAATATCCCCAGAGGTGAGAGCGTTGTTTATGTCCTCTAAAAACGATTCACTCACAATCTGCGTATCATCGAGAATCAAAACAGTCTGTACGCCAACCACGCCCGCCTGACGATACAATGATTTCAGATCTTCTCGAAACTCGTTGATTCTATAATTCTTAGTGATTTCGATAGAAAACGTCTTCATCTCGGCCACGTATGCCGCCAATCGCGCGAGCGACTTCCGACCGCTTCCACCGACTCCAACAAGCAGTGCGTTGCCCTTCGGCTGAGTCAAGATGCGGTGAATGCGGCAGACGTGCATTACAGCATCCTTGAATAGCACCAGTTCCATTTCACCATTGCCAGATTCCAAAGCGTAATCTTCGAGCTTCTCTATCAGAGACTCTTTGAGCGTTTGAGTGTCGGTTATCACTTCGTAAGGGGGACTGTCCATCGCAGGCCGCATGAATGATACAAACGGATGACACTCCTTGAGTCGAACGTTGTCGTCGCTCGCATTCAAACATACCAAATTATCTGTCGAAACGATTTCGTTCCATGAGGTGGAGAAATGAATGCGTAAATTCGTGTCAATTTGTCGCTGCAACCACTGAAAGTCTTCAGGATCCCAAACTCGATCGCCAAAGACCCGTAGATTCTCGTGTATCCACAAATGCAGGATGGATTCGCGTGAGTCATAAAACTGCTTCGTCGCGCGGGTTACGCCCTGTATCACTTTTGACAAATCGCGCGTGTTGAAAAGATAATGACACTTGGTTGGTGTCGGTAAGAGTTCTTTGACCAGAACACTGTACACGCCGATGCTTGCTTTCACGATTGCGTTCCCTACCGTCGAGATCGACTGATCAAACCCCTGTTGCATTTGTCCGAGTATGGTGCTGTAAATTCGTTCCAGTTGCGCCTCGGATGGATCGACCATGTTTACGACGCCAAAAATTGACATTACCCGTTGCGAAAACGCATTTCGACCTCCTCCTGGCGGGGCCATGGCTGCTAGAAGTTTGACGTCGTTCACCTGAACGGGCTCTTGCTTGACTCTGTCGTACCAAAAACCATTGTCGTGCCACATCTTGAGTAGTTCTAAAGGTGGAATGAAGCCAAATTCACTCTTCTTCGGCATGTTGAAGTCATCGATGGCGAGAATCAGTTTACGTCCACCACTTGGCGCGAAAACGCCCTTCGATCGCCGTTCGAGCTTACCTTCGATTGTATCTTGTAGCGAATGCGAGCTCGTCTGCGCGCTGAATGTAATTCGACCGCCTACGTATCTGTCTGGAAGCTCTTCCAAACAGGAATTGACAACCATGGACTTGCCGACTCCGACATTCCCCACGATGAGCACGTTTGTATTTGACTCGATTAGAAGCTGAGTAATGTGTTGAGTGCGCACTGTGTCCACCGTTGGGACCATGAGCTTAAAGAAGGGCACTTCAGACACGTTCGGCAGATGGCATGCCGGAATTTTCTGCGACCATAATACAAACTCCCGGCGATCGAAGTCGTAGTAATAATCGAATACTGTCACGTCAGTGAGAGCAATCGCTGGTGTGTGAGGCAACATTTTCAAAGGTGCCAACTGTTGTAACATGTTGTCGAATCGAACACGGCTAGCCATATCGATGGATGCACCAATTGACCAGATCAAACAAAACACAAAAACAGCCTCGACGTGATCACACGTGGGGACGTCGTGCGCGTCAAAGAGAATCGTCAACTGACGGACAGCTGCCAATATATCCGTCTTGACAAGTTCGGTACACTTTGTCATTTTGCATTCTACAGCCTCATGTAAATATTTGTCGACACACGCCGACAGCGACTCCTCGATGGTCGAATCTCGTATTTTACTCTCTCGTCGACGAGTGAGCCAACTCGCGATGAAAGGTTGCCAACCAAGGTCTTCTACGTTGAAATAAATCATACCCGCTCTCGACACTGTAGCCGGAGACGCCTGAGACAAATCTTCAACCTCAAACAAAATCGAAACCTGTTGACTCATCATTATTCGTTCTCCTGAGAGTAATGTGAGGAGCTTGTTGTCGTCGAGAAGGGTGTTCATGCTCTCGATCCAAAGAGTGTCTACAGGCCCATCCATGACAATCCACTTTTGTGTGGATGAATCGTCTTTACAAACATCACGCATGATTTTGGACAAGACGCCGTCTGTCCATTCGTGCGTTGCTTCGTCGAATGAACCATAAAGTTCTTCGTTCGACAGCGAAAGCGGATTTATTGTATACACTTCGACATTTTGGAAAAGTTCGGAATCCGGATGACTTTCCTTCAAACTCTTCATCGCTCTGACGAGTAGCTCTCTCGCTGTCGTCTTGCCGGATCCTGTTTTACCCACTATCATATTGCCATGTCGAGCGCACTTGCAATCAAAAATCTGAATAATTTTTGATATCCACGCCTCGACGGGCTGTACATTGCACAACCTGCACTCCCGAACCAGAGCGTCGCGGAGCAACGCATCATCCGCGTGACTAGTGCTAATTTCTGGGAATAAGTCGGACAGCAGATGCTTAAAGAGTGGAATATCTTGGTACACGAGTTTTGGAACTATCAACTCACTCATCGCGTTGAACAAAATCACCTGCTCTTCAGTTTGTGGAGATTCGCGCTTCTTCGTTCCCGCCGCGCGCGAGATTGGGATGATAAAAGAACGCAGAGTGTAATCGTAGTGATCTTGCTTACTAAGCTGTTGCTGACTCATCTCCATGATGGCAACCATTTTCTTTGCCAATGGCTTGGCGTTTGTGAAACCTTCGCTGAAGAGCATGATTTCGGCGATGAGGCAAAAGTCAGGTACCATCATCGAGACTGGGCGTACGATAGCCTTCAGATTATCTGGCAACTCTGCACGACCGGCATACCCCGGATTCATCGTTACAAAAACTCCACACGATGGAATCAATCGAATACGTTGACCTTCAAAGTCGAACATCTTTGCATTTTGCTTTACGGCAGCCATCACAACGCTTATCTGCGTTGCTACAACTGAAAGTACTTCGACGGTAATTCTGTTGAACTCATCGAGGCAAGCCCATGCGCCAGTCTGAGCCAATCCACTAAACATCTTACCAGTCATTTTGTAGTCGACGCCGTCAGAACAGTTGAATACAATGACATATCTCGCTAGAGCCTTTCCAAAGTCTTTCACCGTCTCTGTCTTTCCAGTTCCCGCCGGTCCGAGTGGATTACCTCCACGACGCGTATACATTGCAGCTCCAAGAGTCATATAACAGCGATCTGTTAAAGGCGTAACGACGAGGCGCCCATTATTACCTTGATACTCGTATCCGTAATCGAAAACACTAAGGACTTGTCTAACCGTGCAATGTTTGATTTCGCTCTCCCAGTAGAATCTTAACTGCGATACCCATTCAAAATCATCTCGCGCGGTACAGCCATTTTTAATCAGTTTTTCAATCGTATCACGAGCGTGAACCTCTATGGTTATCAGTGCAGTCAGCTTTTTCCTCGTCACCTTGTCCAACGTTGAGCGTGTCATGGCGACGAGTTGGTTCAAGTACTGAATCCATTTTCTTCTCAATTTTTTCAAGGCTTCGTTAACGTCTTCAGCGTCCGCTAGAGCTCGCTCGCACTGTGAAGTCCAGTAAATACAACCTGACGTTATCGTCACCTGACCCGGATTATCTTTAACCCATTTCTCCTTCTTCGTACCTTTGGCGCGACATTGCTCATATGCCGCCGCTAAGTGCGTCTTGGTCGCTGCGTACATCTCAGCTTCGACAGTGTTCAACCAATGCTCTGGCCTGCCTATGTGATTGACAGGCTTGTCAAACGAAATGCGTTCACCATCTGAGGAAATCATCGCTACAGACTGCCAGTGACGTCGAGCGCACAACGGATCTGGCGGATGCATCTCCAACCTTTTTATGCCCTCGAACATTCCCTTCAGGTGCGGTTGAATGGCTTCCGGATCCTTCACCTGGCCCAAAATCTGCAGCAAATCGTCGTTGCTTAAAAAGTAAAAGCGCGGGAATGTCTGACGCTTCAACTCGAGATAGTTATCGAGTGACTTTTGGATGCGTTCGAGATCGTTATCCATAGATGTCAGTTCGTTCAGGATGGATTCATCAGGAGCGTTGTAAATCTCTGCGGCACTCACCGAGGCACATGCGGCGAGTGCATTTTCTGAACAGTGCAGGCGATGCATGGTGCTGATAAAGTTCAAATTTATTTCATGAAATAGCCTCGTCTCTTCTGGAAGCTGCTGAGCGATGTCTTCGCTCCCGATGAAAATGCTTTCCAGATACATCCATTCAAGTTGCACTTTCAGTACCATCTCGATGACATCGTTTACCATTCTCAGCGCTCTTTCCCAGCAGGTGATGACGTCTTCAAATACGGAAAAAAACTTGCTCGCTTTCAAAGTGCTCAACGTCACCGTGTGGTCTTCTAGAATGGAGAAGATTTCGTCGGCGCTACGCAGTTTCATGACGTCGTTCCTTTCCTCCTTGTAAGGTCCCGTGTCCAATGAAATATGTTTCCAGCTATCGGAGATGCTTTCGAGTGTCTTATCCACCGCGAGTTCTTTGGTAGCATCGTCGCTTATTTCTGATATCGTTTCTGCACACTGATCGAGACCGAGCTCGACGACTCTCGCCAAGGTAAAATTTTCGCTGGCGTAATCGAAGGATTTCCCGCACGCATCCATCACAAGCAGCCAGTGACGATCGCGAATCGCCGGATTGCGCATGTCCACTATGAGCGGCATGAGGCGTCTAAAGCTATCGACATTCTCTCTCAAGCTTACCCATGTTTCCCAATCCTTTACGATGCCTCGACCGACTTTTGTAACTCTTTTACCGACCATCGTGGCTTGGCTCTCCATCAACTCCACATCGAGATCGTGGAATTTGCCATCTTTCCATTCTTCAAAAAGAGTGTTCCAGTCTCGCACAATCTCCCACAAAGATTTGAGATGCGTCAGCATCTGACTGGTTTCATCGATATCATTTAAATCTGGCTCGTCAATATCTTTGAAAACTTGCAAACCGGTGTCAATGGTTTTGATCCGAGCTTGAAACTTCTGTATCGCACCATCCGATGCTTCAATGTAAAACCAAGCTTGCTCGCACGCCTCAGCCGAGCACGCCGGATGGATATGTATGGGTGATAGGCGCAAGAAGCCCTCTTTGTACGATCGCATGTCTTTCTCAAGCGTACTTATTGCGACTTGAAGCTCGTTTCTGAACGAAGACTTCGTTTCATCAAGCTTGTCTTCGATGGAATCGAGGCATGCTTTGAAATTCTCAAACTCTTGAGCAACGCTCGAGAGCTTGTCTACACTTTCCACATCTAGCGGCATGAATGACCCGAAAACTTCAAAACTATGCCTAGGTTTGATAAACATGTCTGGAATTGAAGGAGTAGCAGAACGAAGTGTCTGGAGTCTGTCCAAGTGGGTTACCAGCTCATCAATGTCGGTGGGTGGAGTTGCAAACTGTCGCAAATTTGTGGAAAAATAGTCCAGGACATCATCGACGTCCGATATCGCTATTTGCCTTAGAAGAAATATGGACGACTCCAGCCGAGACTTGGCCAAAGCGAGTAGACTTTGTTTCATCTGTCTACAATCAATTCTCAAAAAGCCGACAACGTGTGAATGGTGCTCAGCCTGAATGCTTACAATTGACTCTCGCAAGCGCAAAACGTAGCTTTTTACTTCTTCCGTGTCAGGCGATTCATCGAAGGTACTAGTCCACAAATATTCGTACTGGCTTCTGTATTGCTGCATGATCGCGTTCGTATCACTGAGTGTTTTCCCAAGGCCAGCGTTGATGTTGGATCGAACTCTCGCAATAATCCCACTCATTTCGCACATTGATCTCTCGCACAGTGACATTTGCACAGTCGGGTCAGTTATCAACGAAGATATCTGACGACTAAAATAATCCACTGTTTCGTCAAAATGTTGGCGCAGAACATCCATCATCTCGACGAGAGCTGGATTTGTGCAAATGACATATTCTGATTCTCCAGGCTGCAGCAAGTCTGCCCGCGTAACCAAAAATGGTTGTTGACGCGTCGCAGAGAGATTACACTCGCCATAAGTGTTATTCAGTTCACTAATCAACTGTACGAATAATTTCTTCAGTCCCTCTTCGATCGAAATCTGAACATCTCTGGCGTATTGTGTCCAAGCCGAAAGAACTGCGGTGGAGCTACACATCACTTCCCGTCGGTCTCGCAGCAACGCCAAAATCGTGTCCACTAGGGAGTTTATCTGCGCCTTGAGTCTACTAAACTGATCACGATATTCAGCATCGAAATCGGTCATAGTCTTCAAGCTTTCAGTCCGAACTTTTGGTCGAATCAGTGTATCCAGCAGGTTGCACGCCTGTGATATTTTGGTGTTTGTGTTTGTAAAATCCGAGAGCTGCTTTCCGAGAAAGGCGCAGAAATCATCCACTTCGGCGCAGAATGATACCACGACGTCGAGGTCAGATTTCCACGTGAGCTCTACAGAGGCTGCTTGGAACAAACTGCGAAGGATTTCAACATTCTCTTCAAAAAGATTAATCCCATGCGGTGCTGCTTGTATGTCGCTGAGTAAGGCATCACTCCTATCTACCACCGACGCCAGGCTTTCGTACATTTTTCTCAGAGTCTTGCTAAACTCTGGTTGAGTCAAATCAACGAGTCCTTTCGGAACGTCCATGGAAATAGAGATGAAACCCTCCGCATTTTTGAGCGCAACTTGTAAATCCAACGGCATCGTCACAGCGACGGTACGATTGTCTCTCAGCTCTAGTACAGGGTGGCACAGATATTTGTCTACTTGAACTCTGCTCGCACATGAAAACCATTCTTGGTGTTTTTCCTTCATGAATTGCTCTATCTGTGGAATCACCAAGCTGTAGGTGGCGACCAAATCCTGAAGCATCGGTGACTGCGGCACAGTTCCAGATGACGACGCCAGCGTTAAACTTCCAAAGATGCTTTCTAGCCTATACAGAAGAGACGCCGCCCAGCGAACGCAACCAAACGATTTGGGACTTTCTCTTCCTATCGGTGGACGCTGGCGTTGCGTGTCAAACTGATGTTTGACGAATTGGAGCTCGCCCGCAAATAAGGCATACGTCTGCGCGGCGCACGCCTCAACTTTTCTTCGAACACCATCTCTTCGTGCTATTCTAGAATACAGCAAGCTCAATAACTCGACACGACTCGTCAGTTGTAATGTCTTATCTAAGGCTTGCTCCAAAATCTCGCAAAGCTTGGTTTCAAGTTGTTTCAATTGCGTTTTGAATGCGGCGAATTCATCGTGCCATTTTACTGAAGACATGTCCAAGGCGCTGTGCCGCACGTTTCGCAATCTCTGCATGACACCGCTGAAGAATACATCTTTCATCGCCAATAATCGCTCATCCACATCATGGTGCGTGAGATTGTTCGCATTCGGAAACGAACGCTGTTGTGGTGGTGCAAACTGTTCTCGGGCGTCACATACCTCCAGTAAGTCCTTGCAGCGATGCGTGAAAGCGTCCAAATGAGACAGCGCGGTTTTAATGTCAAGACCAATAAATGGATTACTGGCGTGAGATTCATCAGATGAACAGATGGATTCTCGTAATCCTTCCCAGTACTCAGCAATAGTTGAACATTGACGCAACGTACTGACTGCGGTGTCGTAATCCTCCGTGTCCACGATGTCTGGCTGGAATATCGTTTCCAGTTGCACTTCAGCCTTACAAGTGGCTATGATTTGGTCGCTCACCCGCCTCAACAGATCGATGTAAAGCTCAAATGTCGCTACTCGGTCATCTCGCGGCACGTTTTGCCAAGTACCCCAAATTTCACGCGTCAAGTGTTCCAGAGCGTTTGTCGAGGATGTCAATCTGGCATTGATGAAATACTCGTACGATGTTTCGATACAGTCCAGTAACTCGCAGACTCTCACGGATCGATGAAGCTCATCTTCGATGCTGCCCGACATCGAATGCACATCTCGGCAAATGTATTCGGCGTGCTTTCGCTTTTCCAGCTTGCGAAGCAAAATCTGAATCTTATCCGAGCCGAGTTGAGCGAGTATCCCTCTCAAGTTGGCGGCGCGTTCGCACCAATACTCGCGGTACGACGAAAGCGGACTCTGACTGACTTTGGCGGCATCTTGCTCATCGTTCCAATCGTTTGACAGAACTTGGCGTATTTGGCGCATCCAAGTCGACACGATGGTCTCAACGTGCAGACGACTGGTTTTTTCTTCAGGTACATAGAGAACGGTTCTGTTTGAGTCCACGGCATCGATTATCTTTGCGATGAATGGATGAATGTTGCCAAACGTTTTATCGGAAGACGCGATTCGGTCGGAATCTCCAGCGACACACTCGCCGGTATACCGCGAAGAGTCCTGGCTTTGCTCCGCGGCGCTGGAATACACGCCCGTCATAAATCTGCCTAGTGAAGTCAAACTCGCCGAGCCAGATCGTACATTCACGACGCTCGAATAGATATCGTGACCCGCGTCCAACTGACGTCGAGTTGGCGATCGTGTTCGAAGCAATGCGGATATTCGTCCAATTCCACAAGGCATTGTCTGAGAAAGACGCACTACGACGTCAGAGTCTTTCTTGCTCGCCACCTCCGCATGCGCAAACAAGACGGACCATTCCAACTTTTCCAAAGAGTAATCATCATCGACTCTCTTCAAATCAAAAAATGCGTCCAGAATACCTACACGCTCCTGCGAGTCGAGAGATAGGATGTGGTCAGTCAATAACGCCGAGTCAAACAGTTACGTCGGCGAGACGCACCTCTTCAATTACGGTACGCCGCAGTACTGCTTCAAAGTCGTTCTGCGACAAATGGCTCATGATGTCGTCAATGCATGCGTGCAAACTAATATCGCCACCCACTTGTTCCATCAAACCGCCGAAAAGATGCCCAGCCACGCGTTCCACGACCCAACGCGCCTTGGCATCTTCGCCGCAGACAGAGGTCTCTTCATCACAAGTCGACGCTTCTAATTCCAGCGGCGAACTCCAGCGCGACTCACAGACGTCTTGCGGCGTGGCGAGCATGCCGACGCCCGTCGCGAATTCCTATTTTTTGCGTCGAGTCGTTCGCCGCGATGTGTTTTCCTTTACTCTCTCGTCGTCGTCGTCGTCGTCAGATGTCGTGAGCCGCTCGCCGCGTCTATAAATGGCGACACACACACAAACACACAAATGTTGTCGGTCGGTCTAACTCTCTAACTCTCTCAACCTTCTTCGGTCGTCCTCGTTGACTTTTGGCAACCGTCGACACCATGTCGACAACCGTCAGTCGAGCGCGCGTCGTGCCGTGCCGTGCCGTGTTGCGTCGCGTCGCGTCGCGTTGAGTGGACGACGCGCGTAAGTATGACGACGCCGGAAGTCGACGACGACGCCGACGACGACCCGCCGACGTGTAGATTTTGCTTTGAGCCGGCGAAACCGAACGACGACGACCCTTTGCTTTCGCCGTGCGCGTGTCGAGGTGGACAAGCCTTCATTCACGCCTCGTGCTTATTGCGATGGCGACGCATGGTTGTGGTCAACGCGCCGACGCACCCGGCGTATTGGAACGAAGACACCCGACACAACGTGTGTAACGTGTGCGCGAGCGAGTTTACCACGGAAGCGCCGTCGAGGTTGACGCTGATGCGGTCGTTCACGGGGGCAGAACTTGCGGCGATGCTCGACTGCGGCTTTTTGTTAGTTAGTCACCAAGCTTTTAGCGAGCGATTGCGAGAAAAGCTCCGAGATCTCACTCCTGGGTTGCGACGGGTGTGTGGATACGAACACTGGATAGATGGGTGTTATCTCATCACGGATGTGCGACCGGATTCGGCTGATGACGAAGACGGGGAGGGAGGTGATGGGGGGGCGGCGGCTCACGACGCGGGGGAGGACATCATCACGGCGGTCAATCTTCACGGACAGAACGAGTTGGAAGAGGTTGTGCGAGGTGAGAGTCGATTGTTTGAGCTCGTGGATGGGTCCACCGAAGATGACGTCGATGGTGTCGGGGAAGGTCGTCGAGTGCGAGCGAGAGTAGTCATTGGAAGGGACGGAACGGTTACGACGACTCGGTTGAGCGACGACTCTTCAGAACATGAGAACGAAAGTGATGGAGAGGACGCCGTCGGTCCAGAAGATGGAAATGAAGAAGAAACTGACAATGGAGAAGATACGAGTGAGGATTCCGACGATGACGAAGACGACGAAGACGACGAAGACGACGAAGACGACAACGAAAATGAAGAAGAAGAGGACGCGCGCGAAGGCGAAGAGCCGCGAGGAGGTCGCGATGGGCGCGCGTTCATGGGACACTTGAGACAGTTACTCTCTCCTTTCGGTCCAATTTACGAGGTATATCAGCGTTATCGCAGACGACACATCGTCGCGCAAGCGTTCAACGCCGCATCTGAAAATCTCGGCGTGTCGATTGAGCAAGTGAAGGATGCGGTTACTCTCGAATCTATGATTGGTGGGCCGTGCGATGACGATGATATTTCTCTGTGCATCGTGCCCGGATGTGACGACGAACGTGGTTACTCTGTGATCCAAGAAGATTTAGCCTCTGCTATAGCGCTCGCGTACAAGAGATACGCCGACAGCTTCAAAGACGGCGAGCTGATGAGTGGAGCCGTCGTGAAGGTTGCCGCATCTGAATCGAATATTCCCGGATTCGTCGGAGTTGCGGTTTCGTACGACGCCGCCTCGGCTCAATGGAAGGTGGCCGTACCGACAGGTTTGGTCGAGGTGAAGCGGGAGGGTATCTCTGAGATTATCCAAAAAGGCGGCGCCAGAGTCCTCATGTTCTGGGGCACGGCGAAGTGGTCTCGAACTCAACTGCTCGGTGAAATCGCGAGAGGTCATTGGGGTTTGGGCAAATCAGAGCCCCGTGACTGCGCGCAAGCGGCTGCCGCGTACAAGCGAGTTTCAGATGCTGGGCTCGTATTCGCTCCGCTGACCGAGATGACCGAGGCGTTCATGCGGGATTCGATAGGAGAGATGAACAGAATTCGTTCGACGGGTCAACTAGAACGAGCAGCTTCACCCGCGCCACCGCGCTGATATCTCGAGAAGTGTGCGTTACAGTTGTTTTTGATTGAAATGTATAAAATGAAGATGCTGTAAAAAATAGATGATGTGACGTCTCTCATCTCTTTTTTCGGCGACGCGGCTTGTGCGCGACAAACGTTTTCACTTTCGCGCGCTGGTGACTTTCGTGTGCCTTTTCATTTTTTTCCTCGTCCGCTTTGTAGGATGCCTCTGCCTCTTTTGCGCTCTCTTCGATCTCTCGGTGCACCTCTTCGGCCGAGAGACCAAAGCAATGTTCCCAAAACGTCTTCAGCGGAGCAACCTGGCCTTTTCCGCCCCAGAGACCACGTTTGACTGCCGCGAGACGCAACATTTCAACGCATTTGCCGTGCTTGGCCTGCAGTGCCCAGTCCACTGGGGATTTCGACCAATCATCTCGGGGTTCTAATTCGCACCCGCGTTCTAATAGCTCTGCCGTGACCTCTTCACGGCCAAATCCGCAAGCGAAGTGCAACGCCGTCCTTCCGGCTGGGTCCACGCTCTCCAATTCGAAGGCCCCTGAGTCGAGGAGCGCGCACACGCTCTCGAGATTACCAAGACGAGCATTCTCGTGCAAATCCGGCGCCTCGAAGAGCACTCGGCCGCCCGCACCTCGAGTCGCTCGATCTATACCACCCGGAGCAATCCAGCTCCACTTTGACGTCCAGTTTGGTGGAGGCGTCCGCGCGTAATCGGGCTTTTGGGCCGGATCCTCTTCCCGCACAGTGGCTGGAGACGCCCCACCGTCGTCCCGTTGGATCACCTCCACCATGTGGCGCGTCGGAAACTGAAGAAAAGGAGTCACGCGTCTTCACCGTACCCGAAACGAGCGAAAAGTAACGCCTCGTAACGCACGTTTTTTTCTTTTTTTTTCGCAGTCACTTTGATTGGCTCCAAGAAAGGCTCCAAGAAAGCTTTCCAACGACCGTGGCATGGGTTGAAACTAGATTTTGAAAACGAATATGCGTATCACTAGTACATCTCTGAGCGCGAGTCGTTTACGTGCTCGTCAGGCAGTCGCGTCTGCTTGGCTACGACGAGTGATTCGAGCTGAAGAACGTAAAATGGAAAGTGGCGTAAAGGCGGCGACGCAGTCGTCCT
>Ga0255774_10001375_pt1 | contig 20157 bp, 20 predicted proteins | sample 101ome_17_FD_179972 | JGI IMG/M metagenome (GOLD analysis project Ga0255774, IMG submission 179972) | Coastal salt marsh microbial communities from the Groves Creek Marsh, Skidaway Island, Georgia - 101407AT metaG (version 2) | ecosystem: Environmental > Aquatic > Marine > Intertidal zone >...
AACTATGTTGTTTAAGCGTCTTCGCGGCCTTTTCTCAAACGATCTTTCAATTGACCTCGGAACAGCAAATACGCTGATTTATGCCCGCGATAAAGGCATCGTTTTGAATGAGCCATCGGTAGTCGCGATTCGACAAGACCGTGGCCGCGGCGGCAATAAATCGGTTGCAGCGGTGGGTCATGCGGCTAAGCGTATGTTGGGCCGTACACCTGAGAACATCACCGCTATTCGTCCGATGAAAGACGGCGTTATTGCTGACTTTACTGTGACCGAAAAAATGCTTCAGTACTTTATAAATAAAGTTCATGAAGCAAAGCTTTTACGCCCAAGTCCACGCGTTTTGATCTGTGTGCCTTGTGGTGCAACATCGGTTGAGCGTCGTGCGATTAAAGAATCAGCAGCTGGCGCTGGTGCTCGTGAGGTTTATTTAATTGAAGAGCCAATGGCTGCTGCGATTGGTGCTGGTCTTCCTGTTGACGAAGCTCAAGGCTCAATGGTCCTAGATATCGGTGGCGGCACCTCTGAAGTCGCAATCATTTCGTTGAATGGTATTGTTTACTCAGCGTCAGTGCGCATCGGTGGTGACAAGTTTGACGAAGCGATCATCAACTACGTGCGTCGCAGTTACGGCACGCTGATTGGTGAAGCTACCGCTGAGCGCATCAAAAAGAAAATCGGCTCAGCCTATCCGATGGATGAGGTGCTGGAGCTAGAAGTTAAAGGCCGCAACTTAGCCGAGGGAATTCCTCGCAGCTTTACCTTGAACTCTAATGAAATTCTTGAGGCACTCAGTGAACCATTAGCGGGCATCGTTGATGCGGTGAAGAAAGCACTTGAGCAAACCCCACCCGAGCTCGGCGCTGACGTTGCCGAACGCGGTATCGTGTTAACTGGTGGTGGCGCCTTACTTCGTGATCTTGATCGTTTGTTAGAAGAACAAACAGGCCTACCGGTTATCGTTGCAGAAGATCCACTAACTTGTGTGGCTCGTGGTGGCGGTCGCGCCCTTGAGTTAATCGATGAAAGCGGTAGCGACTCTTTTACTGTCGACTAATTTCTTAAGGTTGTCTTACAGGAGATAAACCATTAAGCCCATTTTTGCACAGGGTCCATCACAGCCAATCCGACTCGTGATGGCTCTGATCGCATCGTTGGTTTTGATGGTGATGGACTTTCGCTTCCATCAACTGCAGTACTTAAGAGACAGCCTCACTGTGGTCCTGCATCCGCTATACCTGATAGCAGACTTTCCTAAGACCGCGGGCAACTGGTTAAGTGATACCGCTAGCACCCGTCAGCAGCTACAAAGTAGTAACGCATCTCTCAAAGAAGAAAACCTTCGTTTACTTGCACGACTGCAAAAGTTTGAATCACTCCAAGCGGAGAACAAGCGTCTACGTAATCTTTTAGATGCTTCCCTCAAAGTAGATGACCGCATCCTGATCGCAGAAATCATTTCGGTTGATCTTGATCCTTATCGCCATCAAGTCAGAATTAACAAAGGCTCTGCATCAGGCGTTTTTGTTGGCCAAGCCGTGCTTGATGCGGATGCTGTGATGGGACAAGTCATTCAAGTCACACCTTTAAGCTCAACCGTACTTCTGATTAGTGATGCGACTCACTCTATTCCTATTGAGATTGTTAGAACCGGCGAAAGAAGCATCGCAATTGGCACTGGCAAAATTGGCTCACTTGACTTACCTCACCTACCCTCACACAGTGATATCGAAGTGGGTGATTTTTTGGTGACTTCTGGCTTAGGAGGAAAGTTTCCTGCCGGCTATCCAGTTGCGAGCATCAGCTCGATCAATCGCGACACCAATTCAGGCTTTGCACAAGTCAGCGCAACACCAACTGCTTATTTAGAACGTAGCCGACAAGTCTTGCTGGTTTGGCGCAACGATCAGAACACAGCGGGCAATTAAGATGGCGCAAGACCAAAATCGCATTTGGGTTATTTGGCTAAGCTTACTGGCTGCAATGCTTTTAACTATTGTGCCTATTCCAACGGCAATTGAAGTCTATCGCCCTCAATGGCTAGCACTGTTTTTAATCTACTGGGCTATTGCGCTTCCTCAACGCATTAGCGTCGGCCATGGCTTCTTGTTTGGCCTTTTGCTAGACGTCTTAACAGGGACAACCATGGGCGAAAATGCATTTAGCCTGTCACTTATCACGTTTATTGCTCATCAAGGTCATGCGCGCCTAAGGAGCTTTCCTTTTTCCAAGCAAGCTTTTGCGGTTATAGCCTTACTGCTTATACAAAAGGCTGTGAGTTTTATAGCTATCGGCATGACACTTGGCATAACAACCCAAAATTATTTCTGGCTAACGCCATTAATAGGCGCAGCACTTTGGCCATCCATCTTTTTCATATTACGCAAAACACGACGCCGCATGCGCGTGCGCTAATCCGCCATCATGCGCATCAGTAATCACTATCAAGAACAACGTCAGTTTTTTAGTCGAGCTGTTATTGCAGCCGGCATTGTGTTTATTGCTTTATGTGTCATCGCAGGTCGCTTGTACCAGCTGCAAGTTTTAGAACATTCGCATTTCAAAACACTCTCACAAGATAACCGATTAAAACTTGAGCCAATACCACCGGTTCGCGGCCTCATCTATGACCGTAAGGGGCGCCTACTTGCCAATAATCGACCCGCTTACAACCTTGAAATTATTCCTGAGCAAGTACCGAATCTCGATCAAACCATTGATCAACTCGCATCGTTAATTACATTATCTGAACGCGATATCGATCGCTTCCATTCTTTACGTAAACGCTCTCGCCGCTTCGAAAGCCTACCGATTCGCGTCAACCTTTCGGATGAGGATGCTGCAAAATTCTCAGTCGAATCACATCGCTTTCCAGGCGTCGGTGTACGTGCTCATCTTTTACGCGAGTACCCCTACAGCGGTATCGCGGCTCACGTGCTTGGCTATGTCGGTCGCATCAGCCTTAAAGATCTTGAGAAGCTAGATGAAGCTAATTATTCCGGCACCTCACACGTCGGTAAGATTGGCCTTGAGCGCTCTTATGAAGGTACGTTGCATGGCACTGTGGGTAATCAACAGGTCGAGGTGAACTCTGTTGGCCGTATTGCACATGTTGTTAATCAAGAAGCACCGGTTAATGGCCAAGATATTCACCTGCATCTTGATATTGATTTACAAAAAATTGCTGTTGATTCGCTCGGTGAATTTAATGGTGCTGTAATTGCGATGGATGTGATTGACGGTGGCATTCTTGCGATGGCCAGCAACCCAAGCTTTGACCCCAACCTTTTTGTCGAAGGCATTAGCACTAAGGAATACAGCGCATTACAAAACGACGAAAATCGTCCGCTTTATGACCGGGCACTCAAAGGCGTTTATCCTCCAGGCTCAACCGTAAAACCCTTTATCGGTCTTGCAGGCTTAGAGACGGGCAGCATTCATTATCACGACAACATTTACTGCCCGGGCCACTTTAAATTACCCAATCATTCACACAAGTACCGTGATTGGAAAAAAACCGGTCATGGCGCGATGGATCTTAAAGGGGCGATTACTCAATCATGTGATGTTTACTACTACAAACTCGCCTCAGACATGGGCGTAGATTCGCTGAGTAAGTATCTTGAGCAGTTTGGCTTTGGTGAAAAGACCGGTGTTGATTTGATTGGTGAAGCAAGCGGCATCTTGCCTTCGCGCGAGTGGAAACGTGCTGCACGTAATCAACCCTGGTATGCCGGCGAGACGGTTATCATGGGTATCGGGCAAGGCTATTTCTTAACCTCACCTCTTCAACTTGCCACGGCGACGGCGGCCTTTGCGAACAACGGTGACCGCTTAACCCCTCGCTTAGTCAAAAACGTATCCGACGCTAAAAACAATAACGAGCTAACTGTTGATACCGAGCATCACCCCGTTAGCATAGCTAATAAGCGTAATTGGACTGAAGTGCATGACGCGATGGTGAATGTCACCGAAGGAAAGCGCGGCACCGCGAAACGCATTCGCACCCCGCTTTATCGCATTGCAGGTAAAACAGGTACCGCTCAAGTTTTCTCAGTAAAACAAGACGAAGAATACGACGAAGAAAAGATCGCAAAGAAATTTCGCGACCATGCTCTTTTCGTTGCCTATGCGCCGGCTGACGCACCACAGATCGCAGTTGCTGTCATTGTGGAAAACGGCGGGCATGGTGGCTCAACTGCTGCACCAATCGCAAGAAAACTGATGGATGCCTACCTGCTACCTAAACTTGGCATGTCGTTAAATCAATCAACCAAGATACCTGCGGGCTTTATCTTGGGTGAGGAATAAACATGGGCTTTAGTCGCGACCTCACACCAAGCAATCCAAATAAGCGTCAAGGTAGTCTTGCGCACCTGCATATCGACCTGCCACTACTGCTTGGCATTCTCGCCTTATGTGTTTTTGGGCTTGGTATTTTGTACTCAGCCTCCGGCGGTGATCTTGGTCAAATCAATCGTCAGCTGATTCGCTTTGGCTTAGCTTTTTTTGTCATGGTGATTGTTGCGCAAATCAACCCACATACCTTGCAACGCTGGGCGCCTTGGGTCTATGGCTTAGGTGTTTTATTACTGATTGGCGTGTTGTTGTTTGGTGATATCGGCAAGGGGGCACAACGCTGGTTGAACCTAGGCGTGTTCAAGTTCCAACCCTCTGAGATGGTAAAGCTTGCGGTGCCTTTAATGATTGCTTGGTACTTAGCTAAACAACCCCTGCCACCGAAGCTCAAAACCATCGCGCTCACCTTTATCTTGATTGCCATCCCTGTTGGCTTGATCGCAAAACAACCCGACCTTGGCACCTCCTTGTTAGTTGGTAGTGCGGGGATTTTTGCGCTTTTCCTCGCGGGGATTAGCTGGCGATTCATCATCACCTTGTTCGGTCTTGCCGCTGCGGCAGCACCGGTCGTGTGGATGAATATGCACAACTATCAAAAGCAACGGGTACTCACTTTTCTAGACCCCGAAAAAGATCCTCTTGGCTCGGGCTATCACATCATTCAATCCAAAATTGCGATTGGCTCTGGCGGCTTATTTGGCAAAGGCTGGTTCAACGGCACGCAATCTCAGCTCGATTTTTTACCTGAGCGTCATACCGATTTTATTTTTGCGGTGCTATCGGAGGAATTCGGCTTAGTAGGCGTACTGCTTCTTCTCTCACTCTATCTCTTTGTGATTTTGCGAGGCCTATATATCGCCTCACAAGCTCAAGAAACCTTTGGCCGCCTTCTGGCTGGCTCGCTGATCTTAGTCTTCTTCGTTTACCTTTTCGTAAACACTGGCATGGTTTCAGGCCTTCTACCCGTTGTTGGGGTGCCGCTACCGCTTGTCTCATACGGGGGAACCTCCTTGGTGACCTTAATGGCCGGCTTCGGTATCCTGATGTCTATTCACACACACCGCAAACTACTACCGCGATGAAAAAACAACTGAAAACATTACTTCTCACAGGCGCTCTTTTTAGTAGCGCTGCTTTTGCCAACACAGACGAACAAGCCTTCATCGATAAGATGGTGAAAGAGCATCAATTTGATGCCGCTGAAATCAGCGCATTGCTCGGTCAGGCAAAGAAACAGCAATCTATTATCGATGCGATGTCACGCCCGGCTGAAAAACGATTGAACTGGGGTCAATACCGCAAAATCTTCATCACAGATAAACGCATCAAAGGTGGCATGAAGTTTTGGAAAGAAAACCAAGACATTCTTGAGCAGGCAGAAAAGACGTATGGCGTCCCAGCGCAAATCATCACTGCCATCGTTGGTGTAGAAACCTATTACGGCCGGATTACTGGCAAGTACTCAGTACTCGATTCTCTCTACACCCTTGGTTTTCACTACCCACCACGCGCTAAGTTTTTCCGCAGTGAACTTGAAGAGTTTCTCCAGCTAGCACGCGAAGAAGGCGTATCGCCGACTGCACCCCTTGGCTCTTACGCCGGCGCGATGGGCCGACCACAATTTATTTCTTCAAGCTTCCGTGCCTACGCAGTAGACTTTGACAAGGATGGGAAACGCGACATCTGGGAAAACAATGCCGATGTGATTGGCAGTGTGGCGAACTACTTCAAACGTCATGGCTGGAAAGCTGGTGAGCCTGTTGCACAGCTAGTCACTGGGGTAAAAAAAGGTTTCGAGAAAGAAATCAAAGCCGGTTACAAACCTAGTTTGAACGTGAACGCCTTAATCAATAAAGGCATTATCCTAGGCAGCTCCCTTGATAAAGATACCAAGGTTGCGCTGCTCGAAATGGGATCGGATGATGGCAATGAATACTGGGTCGCTTCACCAAACTTTTACGCTATCACTCGCTATAACCACAGCCCACTCTATGCGATGGCTGTTTTCCAGCTAAGCGAAGCCATTCGCCAACGCATGGTTCGTTGATATGCGGCATTGGCTGAGAGCTAGCGCACTACTTGCGCTAGTTTCTGCACTCGGAGGTTGTAGCTTTGGCTTGCCTTCCATGCCCTCTATCTTTGACGAGAGTGACAGCGCGCCTAGCGGCCTGCCAGACATGAGCCATGTGCCCGACGCTGTACCTAAAGTTGAGCGTATTTATCCTTACAGTCTTCGCCCGTATAAGGTTTTAGGTAAGCACTACACCCCACTACGCACAGCGAATGGTTACGTCGAAGAGGGCGTGGCCTCATGGTATGGCAATAAATTCCATGGCAATAAAACCTCGATCGGTGAGCGTTACGACATGTACGCAATGACAGCAGCACACAAAACCCTGCCGCTTCCGACTTACTTGCGCGTCACCAACCTAGAAAATGATCGAACGGTGGTGGTGCGTGCCAATGACCGTGGTCCATTTCATGGCAACCGCATTATTGATCTGTCTTACTCGGCTGCCAGCCGACTCGGCATGCTTGGCAAAGGTACTGCGCTCGTTGAAGTGCGTGCCATTGATCCACGCAACCCAGAAGCGAGCCAAAAAGCTGCGAGCAAGCATGCAAAAGTCAGCAAATCGACCCGCCTGTATCTTCAGATCGGTGCTTTTAGTGACCTTGAGAACGCTCAACGACTACAAACTCGACTTAAAACCCATCTCAATCGCCCCGTGCGACTTGAATCCGCAGAAACCGCCAATGGCATGATTCATCGCGTTCAAATCGGCCCCCTTGTCTCTGTTGAGATCGCAGACCAGGTAACCGCCGAGCTTGAGCCTTTGAATATTTACAACATTCAACTGCTGCTTCGGTAGCGCATCTATTGGCAGAAGCACGTAAACTAGTAACTATTGAAAAACAAACGAAAACAGGCCCTTTTATGCAACTGTTCCGCACGCTTTTACTTTCTCTCTTTTTAATTTCTACCGCACAGGCAGTTGTGCCGGAAGCACCAGAGCTCAATGCCTCTGGTTATCTTTTGATGGAAATGCACAGCGGCAAAGTCTTGGTTGAAAAGAATGCTGATCAACGCTTAGAGCCTGCAAGCTTGACTAAGATCATGACCGCGCATGTCGTGTTTGAAGAGATTGCAAAAGGCAAACTCAAACTTAGCGACATGGTGCACATCAGCGAAAAAGCTTGGAAGACCGAAGGTTCACGCATGTTTGTCAAAGTAAACTCAGATGTTTCTGTTGAAGACTTGCTGCGCGGCTTGATTATTCAATCAGGTAACGATTCAGCAGTTGCACTTGCAGAACATATTGCAGGTAGTGAAGATGCGTTTGCAGGATTGATGAACGCACACTCTGCACAGCTTGGCATGACAAGCACCAACTTTGTTAACTCTACGGGTCTGCCACATCCTGATCACTACACAACGCCACGTGACATCGTCAAGGTAACTGAGGCGACAATTCGCGACTACCCTGACTTTTATTCGATGTATGCGGAAAAACAATTTACTTATAACGAGATCAAGCAGTACAACCGCAATAACTTGTTATGGCGCAATAAAGCTGTTGATGGTGTAAAAACTGGCCACACTGAAGCTGCAGGCTTTTGCTTAGTCTCATCGGCTAAATACGATCAAATGCGTTTGATTGCTGTGGTGATGGGCACTGAAAGCGCCAAAGCGCGCATCAAAGAAAGCCAAGCCTTGTTGGCATTTGGCTCACGCTTCTACGAAACACATCGTTTATATGAAGCCGGTCAAAAACTCACCGAAAACCGCGTCTGGTTTGGTGATCAAAAAACTTTAGCACTGGGTATTGGTGAAGATGTTTATGTGACGATTCCACGTCGCGATTACGACAATCTAAAGCCAACCCTTGAGGTAAAAGCCAAGCTTGAAGCGCCTATTAATAAAGGTGACTCAATGGGCACCGTGACTGTGATGTTAGGCAATGATGTTGTCATCACTCGCCCCTTAGTTGCACTGGCACAAGTTGAGAAAGGTAGCTTATGGCGTCGCTTCCTTGACTTCATCTATCAGTTACTTGGCATTGAATAAACTAGCGCTGATGACTGACGAGCAAGAACCAGAAGGCTTTGTTTTCCCCTGCGACTACCAAGTCAAAGCCATGGGATTAGATGATGGTTTATTCAAAGATGTCGTGGTGGAAATTTTAAGCAAGCACTGTCACAAGATAGACTACGATAGCATCGAATGTGTTGCGAGCAAAAACGGTAAATACGTTTCTGTTCGTGTGACTATCCAAGCGCAAAGCAAAGAGCATCTCGATTGCATCTATGACGAACTAACGTCTCACGAAAAGGTCTTGATGCGTCTGTGAGTGACGCGCACACCCTGCTCGTAAAACATCTAGGGCAAGTTGAGTACGAGCCTACTTGGCGCGCCATGCAGCAGTTCACAGAATCACGTGAGCAAGGCTCAACATCCGAAGCCTGGATCGTTGAACACCCCCCTGTTTTTACCCAAGGCCAAGCAGGCAAGCCCGAGCACCTTTTAGCGGTGAGTGAGATACCCGTGGTGCAAAGTGATCGTGGCGGCCAAGTCACCTACCACGGTCCTGGTCAGGTGGTGATTTACTTGCTTCTCAACCTTCGTGATACCGGTATGGGTATTCGCGGCCTCGTCACGGCAATTGAGGACAGCATCATTGCGATGCTTGCCGAGCACCATATCGATGCAGAATCTCGCCGTGACGCCCCAGGCGTCTATGTCGATGAAGCAAAGATCGCAGCACTTGGATTACGCGTAAAACGTGGTTTCACCTATCACGGGCTCTCTTTTAACCTCGATATGGACCTCTCGCCCTTCCAGCAGATCAACCCCTGTGGCTACCAAGGTCTAGCCGTCACTCAAGGGGCGGAATTGGGCTTATCTCTGCCTTTCGACCAAGCCGCTAAGGACATCATTGAGCAGTTATGCTCTCGCATCAATCACCAAGCGAACGTCGTGGAATAAACATTAAAACTCTTTTGTTTTCTCCTGCGTAGAAACCGCTAAACTGCCGCCATGTCAGAAAAAGAGCTCAACGCGCCTTCACGCGCCACACCCGAAACACACCAACGCGGTCACGACAAAGTGAGCCGTATTCCTGTGAAAGTCGAAAAGACAGGTGAGCTCTTACGTAAACCCAGCTGGATTCGCGCCAAGCTACCTTCAGGTCCTGAAGTCTCACGCATCAAACGCATTTTGCGTGATCGCAAATTAAGCTCTGTCTGCGAAGAAGGTCAGTGCCCAAACCTAGGCGAGTGCTTCAGTCACGGTACCGCCACTTTTATGATCATGGGTGACATCTGTACGCGTCGCTGTCCTTTCTGCGATGTGGCACATGGCAAGCCCCAGCCACTCGACGAACAAGAACCCAAGCAGCTCGCTGAAGCCATAGCTGACATGTCTTTAAAGTATGTTGTGGTGACCTCCGTAGACCGTGATGATTTGCGTGATGGCGGTGCTGCACACTTTGCTTCGTGTATCTCAGAGACACGTCGCTTATCACCACAAACAACGATTGAAGTCTTAGTACCTGATTTTCGCGGACGCATGGACGTCGCTCTAGAAGAGATGGCGGTAGCCCCGCCTGATGTTTTTAACCACAACCTAGAGACGGTGCCTCGCTTATACAAGCAAGCCCGTCCTGGCGCCGATTACCAGTGGTCATTAGACCTGCTAAAGCAGTTCAAAGCACAGCATCCTGAAGTGCCGACCAAATCCGGCATCATGCTTGGCCTGGGTGAAGAGATGGATGAAGTCAAAGCGGTCATGCAAGATCTTCGTAACCATGGCTGCGACATGCTGACGCTTGGCCAATACCTTCAGCCAAGCCGAGATCACCTGCCGGTAAAGCGTTACTACACCCCAGAAGAATTTGATGAACTTCGTGTGCTAGGCGAAGCGATGGGTTTCTCAAATGTGGCGAGTGGCCCGATGGTACGCTCGTCTTATCACGCCGACCTTCAAGCTAACCCGCTACTCGGTAGCTAAGCCATGGATCTTGTTGAGCTTCTCAAGGCAATCAAGCCTTTGCTCAAACTCATGCTCGAATTACCTGTCCCTTTTTTACTCTTGGGACTGTTTGGCGTCTTTTTTTACAAACACTGGATTGGCAAATTATCAATTATCAGCAGCCTTGCTTTGTTATATGCCTCATCGATACCAGCCACTGTCCAATGGCTAGGTGAAAAGCTGGAAACAATTACTCCACTGACCAACGAACAGCTTAGCGACTTCAAACCACAAGCCATCTTATTGCTCACAGGTGGCAACACCGGCAGCAATCCTGAGCTCAACGGGGCTGCACGTGTAAATGCAGCCACCATGCAACGTGCCAGCTACGCCGCACGACTCCATCGCGAGACCGGCTTGCCTATCATTGTGACCGGTGGCGTTGTGTACAAAGGCCAAACCCATGAAGCTCGAAGTGCCGCCCGATGGTTACTTGACGTGGTTGGTATTCAACCGATTGCGATTGAGGATCGCGCAACGAACACTCTGGAAAATCTTCAGTTCAGCAAACCAATCATCGAGCGCCTTGGCTATCAACGCGTTGTGATTGTGACCCATGCTTATCATATGCCACGTGCTCTTCAGTCCGCAGAAAGCGCTGGCGTGAATGCTATTGGGGCTCCTTTCGGTTATCTCGCACGATACCCCTTCCCAAATGATCACCTACCCACTTGGAAAGCCTTTGTGCCTGAGAGTGTGCACATCAGCTCGACCGATGCGCTGCTGCATGAGTGGATTGGACAATGGTGGTATCAACTAAGCCAATAACCAGACAAATTTGTCGGTCATCACATTGTGTAAACATCATTAGGATTGATCTTGCACAAATACCGTCCGAATTTGCGGTATTAGTCCAAACTATTTCAGTATCCTTCATCAAAATAATTCAGGAACACTTCAGTGATCAGACAAGACACTATCGCTCACTTCAAAACCCAGCTCGAAAATCATCCGATTTACGATGCGGTTTCAAGTCTCGAGGATTTACAAATCTTCATGCAGCACCATGTCTACTCGGTATGGGACTTCATGTCGCTGATCAAATATCTGCAATCGCGTGTTGCGCCAACAATTTATCCTTGGATGCCACAAGGCGATCCCGACGTACGCCGTTTCATTAACGAGCTAGTGCTTGAAGAAGAAAGTGATGAGCGTCCTGACGGCAAAGGCTTCACCAGTCACTTTGAGCTATACCAACACGCCATGAAGGAAATTGGTGCGGACACATCGGTTATCGAGAGTTTTATAGCCGCGCTTCCAAGCCAGGACATTCAGTCTGCTCTTGCATTACCGGGAATTCCAACCCCCTCTGCCAAATTCACAGGATTGACCTTTAGCTTCATCGAGGCAGACAAGCCACATAAGGTAGCAGCTGCTTTAGCACTGGGACGTGAACACATCATTCCGTGCATGTTCCGATCGATACTTTCCAAGACAGGTGTTACTGAAGCTCAAGCACCAATATTTCATTGGTATCTTAATCGCCACATCCATTTGGATGAAGATTTCCACGCGCCACTCTCATTGCGCTTACTAAACGGCTTATGCCAATCTGAAAGCGATAAAGAGGAAGCAATTGAAGCAGCTGATCAGGCCGTTAATGCTCGACTAGCTTTTTGGGATGGTGTGCTCGAGGCTATCGAGCGCTCGCGTTGATCTCTGCAAGTCGCTCTGGCGTACCTACATCCGTCCAGATACCTTGATGATGTTGTCCACTGACCGTGTTCTGTGACATAGCGTTTCGCAGCAAAGGCGCCAAAGGAAAACGCTCTTCCGACTGACCGGTAAATAAGTGTGGTTGATAAAGCCCGACGCCACTGAAGGTCAACTTATCCAAACCATCAACTGCGACTCGACCCTTGTTTAACGCAAAGTCACCATTTGGGTTATGGGTAGGGTTATTCACCAACACGAGATGCGCGGCATCCCCTTCATCTAGCGCTAGCGCTTCGTAGTCGATATCCGTCCACACATCACCATTCACCACCAAGAAAGGCTGCTCACCTAATAAAGGCAAAGCGCGAGCAATCCCGCCACCCGTTTCTAAGGCCGTCTCTTCGGGTGAGTACGCAATGCTTACGCCAAACGCCGAACCATCGCCAAGTGTGTGCTCAATCTGCTCGCCGAGATACGCATGATTAATCACCAACTGAGAAAAGCCTGCCTGTTTTAATCGCTCTATGTGCCAAACAATCAGTGGCTTATCGTGAACCGTCAGCAGGGATTTGGGAGTGTGATCAGTTAAAGGCCGCATGCGCTCACCACGCCCTGCGGCCAAGATCATCGCGACAGTCGGTTTGATCAACATCGCGATAGGTGCAAATTACTTCGACTTCATCGCGTCGAAGAATTCACCATTCGTTTTCGTTGCTTTGAGCTTATCGTACAAGAACTCCATTGCAGCCAACTCATCCATTGGATGCAGAATCTTGCGTAGAATCCAGCTCTTCTGCAGATCTTTCTCACCGATCAAGAGTTCTTCACGACGCGTGCCAGAACGATTGATATGGATCGCAGGGAAGATACGTTTTTCAGCGATACGACGATCCAAATGCACTTCCATGTTACCCGTGCCTTTAAATTCTTCGTAGATAACATCATCCATACGAGAACCGGTTTCAACCAACGCTGTGGCGATAATGGTTAATGAACCGCCCTCTTCAACATTACGCGCCGCACCAAAGAATCGCTTTGGCTTTTGTAGTGCATTTGCATCGACACCACCGGTCAACACCTTGCCTGATGATGGAATAACCGTGTTATACGCACGTGCCAAACGGGTAATTGAGTCGAGCAGAATCACCACATCACGCTTGTGCTCAACGAGACGCTTCGCTTTCTCAATAACCATCTCAGCAACCTGAACGTGGCGCGCCGCTGGCTCATCAAAGGTCGATGAAATAACTTCGCCGCGAACAGAACGCGCCATCTCGGTAACTTCCTCTGGACGCTCGTCAATCAACAATACGATCAAGTAACACTCTGGATGATTCATTGCGATGCTTTGCGCAATATTTTGAATCAACATGGTCTTACCCGCTTTTGGTGGAGCAACGATCAAGCCACGCTGACCTTTACCAATCGGCGAAACCAATTCGATCGTACGTGCAGTAATGTCTTCACTACTACCGTTACCCATCTCAAGATTAAACTTTTTATTGGCGAACAACGGCGTGAAGTTTTCAAACAACACCTTGTTCTTGGCATTTTCTGGTGTGTCGTAGTTGATCTCGTCAACTTTCAACAAAGCAAAGTAGCGCTCGTTATCTTTTGGCGGACGAATCTTACCGACGATCGTGTCACCGGTACGTAACCCAAAGCGGCGGATCTGGCTTGGAGATACATAGATATCATCCGGTCCTGCTAGATAAGACTGCTCACCTGAACGCAAGAAGCCAAAACCATCCTGCAAAATCTCGAGAACGCCATCGCCACCGATGTCTTCGCCTTTTTTAGCGTGTGACTTCAAGATGGCAAAGATAAGGTCTTGCTTGCGCGAGCGACCCATATCCTCAATACCCATAGACTCAGCGAGCGCTTGCAGTTCTGGAACGGGCATTCTTTTCAATTCAGTAAGATTCATAGTTGGCCTTTGTAAGAAATTTATGAGGCGTGTCTGTTAGATAAACAGATCAGGTGCGGGATAAAAAAGTTTGAAAATGAATTCAGCCCCTCAAAAGGGGCTGATGAAATGTTAGAGATTGCTATCAATGAATGCGGTCAATTGTGACTTAGATACTGCACCAACTTTAGTTGCTTCGACGTCACCGCCCTTGAATAACATTAAGGTTGGGATGCCACGAATACCATAGTTTGGTGGAGTCTTTGGGCTCTCATCAATGTTTAGCTTCGCGATCTTTACTTTGCCGTCATATTCGTCAGCAATCTCATCGAGGATCGGAGCGATCATTTTGCATGGACCACACCAGTCTGCCCAGTAATCAACTAAGACAGGTAAAGACGACTGCAAGACTTCCGCATCAAAAGTGTCATCGGTCACATGAACGATTTTGTCACTCACTAGAGTTTCTCCAATTTTTCTTAAAAGGGGATGTCGAGGCGGCAAATTCGCTCGCATGGATTGGTTGGAATACCAATTTCGACAACTGATGATGTCATTTGAGCTCATAAGTCATTTATTTTCAAGCCCCTGAGCGCTGCAAAGCACTGATTTCCGGTATGCTTCGGCCCCATGAGTAAAAAACACCTAACAGAAACCCGTTTCGACAGCTTTTCCCTACCTGAAAATGTGCTCCAAGGCCTGAAAGACGCCGGCTTTGAATACTGCACTCCGATTCAAGAAGCGACCCTACCGCACATCCTGAATGGCGAAGATATCGCTGGCCAAGCACAAACAGGTACCGGCAAAACTCTTGCCTTTTTAGTCGCTACCTTACAACTACTCGCTGAGCGCCCAGCGGCCGAGAATCGCAAGATTAATCAGCCTCGCGTGATGATCCTTGCCCCCACTCGCGAACTGGCTATCCAGATCGGTAAGGATGCCGAAGTGGTCACTAAACACACCGAGCACAAAGTGGCGGTGGTCTATGGTGGTACCGGCTATGAGAAACAGCGTAATCAAATTGAACAAGATGGCGTGGATATCCTGATTGGCACCCCAGGTCGTTTGATCGATTACTTCAAGCAGCACGTCTACGATCTTCGCGCACTGCAAGTTTTGGTCATGGATGAAGCGGATCGCATGTTCGATCTGGGCTTTATCAAAGATATTCGTTATTTATTACGTCGCTGCCCTCAACCCGCAGATCGTACTAGCATGCTGTTCTCAGCAACCTTGTCATATCGCGTACTTGAGCTCGCTTACGAGCACATGAACAACCCAACCAAGGTGACCATCGAATCTGAGCAAGTCACCGCTAAAGCAATTCGCGAAGTCGGCTACATGGTCGCCAATGATGAGAAGGTTAACCTTCTGATTGGCCTGATGCGCAAAGTTGGTGAAGCTCGCAGTATTGTGTTCGTTAACACTAAGCGCCAAGCCGAAAACGTTTGGGGCTTTCTTGAAGGTAATGGTTTTAAATCAGCCATCCTTTCAGGCGATGTGCCACAGAAGAAACGTGAGCGCTTGCTCAAAGAATTTGCAGCCAATGAATTATCTGTTTTAGTTGCCACTGACGTTGCTGCACGCGGACTTCACATTAATGGCGTCAGTCATGTGTACAACTACGATCTACCGGACGATCGTGAAGACTATGTTCACCGTATTGGTCGTACCGCTCGCGCTGGTGCAGAAGGTGATGCAATTTCATTTGTTTGCGAGACCTATGCGTTCTCACTTCCAGATATTGAAGATTACATCGGTCATAAGATCCCAATGGAGCCTGTAACGGGCGAGCTGATCGCTGAGATTGACCCAGGTAGCAAGGTTAAGATGGAGCGTAAACCTCGCCCACCTCGCAATAACAATCGCTCGGGCGGAAAAGGTGGTAACGGCCAAAAACGTCGTCATCACAATAAACCGCGAAGCGATAAGCCTGCGGCTTAAGCTTAGCCATCACGCATAAAAAAGCCCGGCAGTGCCGGGCTTTTTAGTTCTTAAGAGCTTATTCAGCGTGATATGACACCAAACGCTCAACTTCATTCTTAGAGCCCAAGATCACTGGTACGCGCTGGTGTAATGACTTTGGCTTAAGATCCATGATGCGCTCATAACCAGTGCTTGATGCACCACCGGCCTGCTCCACAATCATCGACATTGGGTTTGCTTCATACAACAAACGCAACTTACCTTCAGTACCGTTATCTTTCATTTTCTGATCGATTGGGTACATGAAGATACCGCCACGAGTAAGAATACGATGAACTTCTGCCACCATTGAAGCAATCCAACGCATGTTGAAGTCTTCACCACGTGCGCCTGTCTTACCAGCCAAACATTCCTCAACATAACGCTGAACAGGCTTTTCCCAATGACGCATGTTCGACATATTCACTGCAAACTCACGTGTATCTTCCGGGATCTGCATGTTTGGATGGGTCAGGATGAACTCACCAATGTTCATGTCCAAAGTAAAGCCATTAACACCATGACCGGTGGTCAAAACCAACATGGTTGATGGACCATATAAGGCATAACCTGCTGCAACCTGCTTGGTACCTGGCTGCAAGAATGCACCTTCTTTATCACATGTGCCTTCTTCACCATCACAACGCAAGATTGAGAAGATCGTACCGACCGACACGTTAACATCAGTGTTTGAAGAACCATCTAGCGGGTCGAAGGTAAGCAAGTATTTACCACGTGGGTACTGCTTCGGAATCATGTAGATATCATCCATCTCTTCTGATGCCATTGCCGCCAAATTACCTGACCACTCGTTTGCTTCAATGAACACTTCATTAGTCAGGATATCGAGTTTCTTCTGTGTCTCACCTTGAACATTCTCGCTTCCGGCAGAACCGAGTACGCCAATCAGCTCACCTTTGTTAACTAGGTTTGAGATCACCTTACAGGCGGTCACAACGTCACTGACAAGCTCTGAGAACTCACCGGTCGCACCTTTAATTTGGCGCTGCTCTTCAATAAGGAAATGGGTAATAGTTTGACCCGGCTTCATATTCATGGGGAGGACTCCTTAGTCGCTGCCGAAGCGGTTGCCACTGCAACCACATAGGAAATTTATGACGCGATAGTATATAAGTATTAGCTTATTAATTAAACGCTAATAAAGGATTAATTTAAGCCTTCAGCAACCCAGGAAGCAGCTCAGAGAACCCTTCAACTGGAATAAAATCAGTTACTTGGCGTTTTTCTTGTCGCGAATCAGGGAAGGTAATTGCCACGATATTTGCAATGCCATAGCGTTCTGCTGACTTCAGTACATGCAACGAATCATCAACAAAAAGCGTTCGATTTGGATCAAACGGCTCAATTTGTTGTAGCGCTGGCCAAAATTCATCAAATTCTTTCGCATGACCAAAATCATGTGAACTAATCAAGCAATCTAAATGCTGATCGAGATGGGTTTTACGCATTTTTAGATCAAGCGATTTACGGTGTGCATTGGTCACCAAGACACGACGTTTGCCTCGCGCAGCCAATGCATCGAGGAATTCAGTCACATCCGGTAGGACATTAATCAGGTGAGCTACCTCCTCTTTCAGCTGCGGAATATCTAGCCCGAGTCGATCTGACCAGTAATCCAGACAATACCAATCGAGGGTACCCGCAACCGCCGTGGTTTGAGCCGTACAGTTAGCCTTAGCTTCTTCTATGCTTAGACCCTTAAGCTCGGCATATTTATGCGGGACAAATTCAAGCCAGAAATGGTTATCAAAGTGTAGATCTAGCAGGGTGCCATCCATATCGAGCAATACCGTATCTATCGATTCCCAATCCAACATTTGATCTACCTCACTTGCAATTAGGCCCACTCTAGCGAACACTTAGAAAGAGAAAAAGAAAAACCTAACACCCTGAAATGTTGAACAAAATCGTCTCGCTGATTTTCATTCTTGTGCTCTCACTGACCGTGAGCATGGCACTCGCTGCGGGTGATGATTTTAGTTTTGATGACCAACCCACTAGCGATCTTGTCACTTATCCTGACTGGTTTAAACAAAACTTTCTCGAGCTTGATGAAGATCTCGCCGAGGCAAATAAGAATGGGAAAGTTTTGGTGACCTACTTTGGTCAGAAGCGATGTGCTTACTGCAAGCAGCTCATGGAAACTAATTTCAAGCTTCCAGATATCGTGAAATACACGCGGAAACATTTCGACATTGTTCCTTTAGATATCTGGAGCCCTGAAGAGTTAACCACGCCTAAAGGACAGGTTATGAGTGAGCGAGATTACTCAATCAGTCTTGATACTAACTTCACGCCCTCTTTGGTTTTTTATAAACCTAACGGTGATATCGCACTACGATTACGTGGCTACTACCCTGCGTATCAATTTAGAGCAGCTCTCGAATATGTTGCTGACGAACATTATCTGGTCGAATCTTTTCCAGACTATCTCGCACGCGGAGATTCAACCTTACGCTTTGAAGCTGAAGACATGGTCGAAGAACCCTTCTTTGAAAAGCCACCCTTCCATCTGGATCGAAGCGTTATTCCTGGTTCAAGACCACTAGCCGTGTTTTTTGAACAAGGCAATTGTCATGCCTGCGACATCTTGCATACCGATCCGCTGCGTAAACAACAAATTCAGCGTCGCATGGATCAATACTTTGATTCTGTACAACTCGACATGTGGAGTGATGTGCCAGTCGTAACGCCAAGCGGCAAAGCGACAACAGCAAAAGACTGGGCTAAGGAGTTAGGGCTTTTCTACGCCCCTTCAATTTTGTTCTTTGATGAGAAAGGCAAAGAAATTTTGCGTATTGATTCGGTTGTACAGTTTGTTCGTCTACGCAATGTGCTTAACTACATCTCTAGTAAAGCGTATTTGCGTGAAAAGAACTATCTCGTCTGGAGCGCAAAAACCCGTCGTTTAATTGATGAGATGATGCCGCGCATGCCAAACCCTCTTTCTCAGCCAACGCAGCCAGTCGCACCAACAAAACCTCAGTAATGCTTGACGACGAACTGCAGGAACTCATCATCAAGCACCTGGAAGAGCACCGCTCTGCATCCATTGGTCAATTAGCCGAAGCGCTTGGTGAGTCTTTTTTCAGTATTGATCAGGCTACCGATGAGCTCCGTGATAAGAATATCGTTGATAAAATCGGCGTTATGGTGATGCTCGAAATTCTTTGATGTTCGCCCTTGTTAAAAAGCTACTCACACTAAGTCTTGTTGTTTATCTTGGCGTATGTGCCGCCTTATTCTTTGCTCAAGAGTCCCTGCTTTTTAAACCCGACTCACAGGTGGCAAATAAAAGCGCGATATTTCCTGAAGCTACTGAATACCGCATTCCAGTAAATGACACTCTGTCCCTACAAGCTTGGTTTAGACCCCCCAGGCATGCAGATGCCATTACGGTTGTCATGCTGCATGGCAATGCTGGCAATCTGAGTACTCGCAAAAGACACATCGATAATTTTCGTGATACTGAGCGTGGCTTTTTGATCTTCAGCTGGCGCGGATATGGTAACAATGCTGGTATTCCATCCGAAGCTGGCCTCTACGCCGATGCCCAAGCAGTACTGGATTGGCTCAATCACAAAGGCATTCCGGATACGCATATCGTGCTCTATGGAGAATCACTAGGTAGTGGCGTGGCACTTGAAATGGCAGCCCATCGCCAATTCAAAGGCGTGATGCTTGGCGCGCCCTATACCAGCATTACCGAGATGGCGAAGCGTGATTATCCGTGGATGCCTATTGAGTTATTACTCAAACACCCTTTTGATTCACTCTCGAAACTTCCCCAGGTGACCGAGCCATTAGCGATATTGCATAGCCGTGATGACCGCGTGATTCCTTTTGCACTTGGCAAAGAGCTCGCCGAGCACGCACAAGCACCGAAACGCCTCTATGATTTTAGTGATCGTGGCCACACCGGATTTACCAAAACCGATCTCGACACGGCTTTAACGTGGATTCTTGAACAATAAGCCTGTTTCGGACGCGCGAATCGTTCTGTGGCGCAGGCTGTCCGTTATAATTCGCTTTTAGATTTCACCCACGAGGAGTTTATTGTGGCTGCGAATATTGGACGCGCTTACTTTGGCATCTACGGTTATCACTTCGACCCGGCGCAAGTGACAGAATTCATTGGTTTAGAACCAACAGCCACCAATGACGGAGGCACTCGTGGCAGTCTTGATAAGCCCGCATTGAGCTCTTGGGAGTTCTCAACCAAAAC
>Ga0255774_10001379_pt1 | contig 20137 bp, 19 predicted proteins | sample 101ome_17_FD_179972 | JGI IMG/M metagenome (GOLD analysis project Ga0255774, IMG submission 179972) | Coastal salt marsh microbial communities from the Groves Creek Marsh, Skidaway Island, Georgia - 101407AT metaG (version 2) | ecosystem: Environmental > Aquatic > Marine > Intertidal zone >...
TCGGGGCGAATTGTTGACGGAGTTGCGGGGCGCATTGCCTTCGCTCCAGCGCTGGACGCGACGCCGCCTTGAAGCAAGGCATTCCGGCGCCACCGGTGATTTCTTGCAGGATGCGTTGGCCTTGGGCCAGGCCCTCCATCGCATCCCTGGCCTTGGACGGCCCGTGCCGTTGGAAGCCGACCGTTGGCCGTTGCCCTCTCACATGGGCGATCTGGCTACAGAGGTCAAGCGATGGGTGCGAACAGCACAACCACCAGCAGCGGGCGGCGTGCGCGGCTGATCAAATCAGATCGTCCCACAACGCATCCTCAGCGCTGTGAACCGCAGGCGAAGGAGGCATCGGCAACGGTGGCAATGGAGCCGGTGGAAGCACAGGGGGGTTCGGTGGTGGAAGAGGAGATCGTGGAGGAGGCGCTGGAACGGGCAGCGATGCCGGTGGACCGGGTGGATTGACTGAGGGTCCGGGTGGCAGGGTATCGACGGTGGACGAAGGCGGTGCCTTGTTCGACGCTTCAGAGGTCGAGGGCGTGGGCTCTTCCATCGGGGCGTTGGTCGGAGCCGGCCCGTGGGCCATTTCCGAGGTGTTGGATGTTGCTGCAGTCTGGGGCGTTGGGGGTGCGCTTGGCACCGGTAGGGCACGTGGTGCACCTGGTAAGGCTCCGGTGCTGACCGGCAACGGGGTCAACACCACCGCTTCCGTGGCAAGTGAAGCGACCACGGCATCGATGTGGGCGGTTTCGAGCTCACCGTTTCGCAAGAAATCAACAAAGGCGGGGCCCAGGAGTGCCGTGCTGTTTCGAATCAAGTGTGGGTCTTCGCCCCACCCGGACAGGTAGAAATCGTGACGCCCGCCATGATCGGAGAAGGACAACCGGTGGAGATCCAACTTGGCCAACAGCATTCCAGCGAGTCCGGCAAACGCAAACAAACCTCCGCTCAACGCGAACCAACCTTGGACCAGACCGGTTGACATCAACAAACCCGCTGCCAACGACGTCCACCACACCGGCATCATGCGTTGAAACAGGTCCAGATGTGTGTGTGAATACCCCGAGAGGTGCGCCTTGACCAAGGCCATGCGCACATCAAGGCGCCGAATCCCATCGTCGTCCAAGCGTGCTTCCACAAGACGTAGAAGGTGGTCGTCCATGACAAGTGACGTTGAGACGCGCCCCGAGCGGTGCTGGCTCAGCGGGAATTCGACCACGGATTCGCCTTGCTCCGACAAAATGGGAGCGGCACGCACCGGCAGGGACCAACCGGTTGGCTCAAGCCCTGTTGAGGACGCCTTGCCCACAGAGGAAACAGGTGCATTGACATCCAGAGGCGGGTCGCCAGTGACATCGTTCGTCGCACCGTCTCCGCTCGGGAGGTCCACCATGCCTGCAAAGGTGCGGGTGTGGATTTAACCCATCCGCTTTAACGGTGGACTTCTGAGAGCCAGACGGTCTGGTCGTCGACCGGGCCGAAGTCTTTCCCTTGCTTGGTACCAACGATGACCCTCGCCGTGGACTGCCCAACATAGGATTGGACCTTCCCCGTGACAGCGCCGTTGAACAACACGGTCTCGGCTTCTTCAGCTTCTTGCATGGCCTTCTCCAGTTTCGACGGCCCGATCTCATCGGAGTACGTACCGTCTGCGAATTGAATCTTGGCCTTGTTGGTTCCCATTTCCTCAATCACATCGAACAGTTCCTGAATGTCGGCTGGAGCGGTCTCGGATTCGTACGTCTCGTCCATGTCCTTGTCCCAGTCCTTGTCACCGCCGAATTTTTCATCATCTTCGGCGATTTTCTTGTCGAGTTGATGCTTGAATTTCGCAGCATCGACCTTCTTTTGCAAGCACATCGTGACGGTTTTCTGTGGGAGCAATTCCCATTCTTGACCGACCGGAGCTTGGGCGACAAAGTCGACCTTCATCATGTCGTACAGTTGCATGAACAGCATTTCACCGCCTCGGTCGCCGTCAATGGCCACCGTCACGCTCTCCTTGCTGTTCGCCAAATCAACGAGTTCCTGCTTGATGTTGCCAGCGCCGTCGGCACTGATGGCGTTCTTCAGGCCACAGTTCAACAGGTTTCGGACGTCGTTTCGGCCTTCCACCACGATCAATGAAGTGGACGATTCAACGTTGGGGCCGCAGGTCAATCCGTGGAAATTCTTGGCCGTGCCCACGGTCAACACCGAACGCACTTCTTCAATGACGGTCTTGGAGGCGGCCTCGCCCGAATTGACCAACGTCAACAGGAGTTCTTTGGCGCGGTCCACCACAGCGGTTCGCTTGGTAGCACGAATGTCCTTGATCTCAAGGACCTTGATGATGGCCTCGCAAGGACCGATGCGGTCAATGGTTTCCAGCGAACTGGCGATGATGGCGGTTTCGACGTTGTCAAGGCTGGACGGGATGATGATGGTCCCGTGCACTTTGCCGTTCTTGGTCTCCATGTCGACATCAACGTGGCCGACGCGCGCCGTGCGCTGCAACTTTCGCAGTTCCAGTTCATCGCCGAGCAAGCCCTCGGTCTGGCCCATGATGGCACCGATGATGTCCTTGCGTTGGACGGTGCCGTTCACCTTGATATCAGCCTGAATTTGGTACTTCATGGCCTTGCTTTTTCCTTTGGATCCTTTGTTAACTTGATTTCCTTGGTTTCCTTGGTTTCTTCGTGACATGTTGTGTCCTCCTTGCGCACAAGTCCGGACGACGGTGTTCCCGAAACCGGGACACGTCGCAACCGCTCTGAGGAGCGGAGTGAATGTGAACAATACGCCCACAACCAACTTGCATTTCAACCCTCCCCCAAGCGGGAGGAGCCCGATGCAGGTTTCCGACGGTTGCTTCAAGAAGTGAACGACGCTGGACAATATGTGGCGTCGGCGACCGTGGGAGCCTTGGAGGTGTTTCACTCCACCGTGGAGGTGATGCTGATGGACGGCGTGCTGACTCGGGAAGAGAAACGCCTCATCATCAAACTCGCATCGGCGCTGCAACTGAACGCCGATGAACCCGCCGAGGTGTACAGGGCCATCCAAGAAGGGCGCACTTCCGGAACGGGGCGCATCATTGAAGCCGATCAGTTTCGCCACATCTACACACAGGTGTTTGAAGTGGCCATTGTGAACGCCTCCTTGTCAAAGGATGAGTTTCGAGTCTTGGCACATCTGCGTTCGGTCTTCAACATCGACAACGAACTGCACAGCGACATCGAACAGGAACTTCGGGACATGGTTCAAGAAAAATACGAAGACAACGCCATGATTGACACCCTCATGACCACGCTGCGAGATTCGGTGGGCATGGTGGGCGACCTGTTCGACTCGCTTCGGCGACGCACCAACGACGGTGACCGACGGTGAATCCGCACCTCGACGATTGGTTGGAGCAGCAGCGGCAACGCAACCTTCGTTCCCATCGGCGGCTGTTGCGTTTTCTCGATGAGGGTTATCGCGTGTGTGTACCGGACTACATCAACCGCCCCAAGACAGACCTCACCTCCTCGAAACAGGAGTTTCGCTTCCACCACGGCGTCCCCTTGTCGGACTTGCGAACCATGGTGTCTTGGTTGTTGACGCACCACCCCCGCCCTCGCCGGTTGGCCACCCTCATCCCGAGGTTGTGGAAACGTCATGGGCGGGAGGACTTGACCGTGGCAGGTTTGTTGCTGGCCAACCTTGACCCGCCCACCCTTGGGCAAGATCCTTGGATGGCGTTCATCCATTTGCTGAAGCGGACCGAACCCTTGCTGGCTGTCCTTGAAGTGGCCGAAGAATTGGTGCGGGGAGGGCACTCGGTGCCCGATGATGCATGGATCTTGGCGGCAGGCCGGCAGAGTCCAGCATGGCACCAATACACGGTGCTGTTCCTCTCGCTTCGAGCGTCAACATCGGAACACCTGCGGGCGCACATCGTCGATGCCCCCCAGGGAGGAGAATTGTATGAGCGCATTCGTCAACGGCTCCTCGTATCGGAGGGTTGATGGGATGATGACCTTGACAAGGCATCATGGTTGAGCGCTTGCTGCCCACCGAGGACCCGGTCCTTGAATCGGTGTTGCAATGGACGGTTGACCGTGACGCTGTTGATGTTCGTCGTTTGCTGGAGTGGTTGCCTGAGGCTCGTTCGAGTCGGGAACGGAAAGCGCTGCTCGACCGGGTGCGCGGATTGCTTGATGAATTGGAGTCCGCCCTCGATGCGTTGGAACGGTTGCATTGAGGGAACAGGATGCGGGTGGCGATTCTGGCCGGGGGACAAAGTCAACGGATGGGGATGGACAAAGCTCGGATGTTCAACACGGTCCCAAGACTCCAACACATGGTGGATGCCTTGGGTGCCGGCCCAGCCTTGGTGCTCTGCGGTTCTGCGGACCGCCAAGCCCTGTTCAGCGGTGAAATCATCGCTGACCCGCCGCATTGCAACGGTTTACTGGACGTCGTTCGTTGGTTGGTGAACGAAACCAACGAGGGGCTTCTGTTGCTCCCTTGCGACGCGTTTGCTATGGAACACGACGCTTTGGCGTGGTTGTTGAACCAAAGCGAAGGCGGGGTGCCCGTCGACCCGCAGGGGCGGCGCCAACCCACCATGGCCGTGATCCCGCATGGGCATCGTCTGCCCATGAACGCAGCTTCCTTGATGGAATTCACCGCCAGCCTTCCGTCGCTCCACAACGAACGGTGGGCGCCCTCCTTCGCCAATTACAACCGGCCGGAGGATCTTCGCAACCGCAACTTCTGAACGTGCACCGTGCGGTCACTCGCCCGAAACCAACCGGTCGAGAACGGCCGGATACAAACGGTGCTCCTCAAGCTTGACGCGGTGACTCAACGTCGCTTCATCGTCATCAGGAAACACGGGCACCGGCACTTGGTCGAGGATGCGTCCGGTGTCCATCCCTCCATCCACCACGTGAACGGTGCACCCGGTGACCGAGACCCCAGCGGAAAGCACGTCCCGGTGGGCGTGAGCGCCGGGAAACGCCGGCAGAAGCGACGGGTGAATGTTGACGACAAGCCCACCCCACGCCTCCAAAAAGGCTGGACTGAGAAGACGCATGTACCCCGAGAGAACCACCAATTCCACCCGGTGACTCGCCAACGCATCGAGCAAGGTCGCTTCATGCATGGCCCGGGCGGAGGGGCCCGTGTGGTCGCGGTGGTCAAGACACAGGGTTGCCACGCCCAATGCATCGGCCTTCCCGAGACCGGCTGCCTCCGGTCGATTGGAGATGACCACAACCGAGGTGTGACCGCAGTCCGGTTCGCGCTGCTGATGCTCAACGAGGGCCACCATACCGCTGCCTGAGCCGGAGATCAACACAGCGCATCGAACCGGGTCCCCCGCAGAACCCGGGCGGACGCTCGGCCAATCCCCTGTCATGTGTGAAGGCTTTGGCAAGCAGATTTCAAATGTTTTCAAACAACCAAGGGTTATAGGAACGCTTCCGGTGGGAGGTTTGTGCCTGAAGCGGTGTTGCCCGACCCTTCGAAAAAGGGTTCGCGAGTCGCTGCTGCAAGGGATTTGGCGATTCACTACAGCGTCATGGACGATGAGGCGGTTGTCGAAGCCGTTCTCTCCGAGCACAAGCCCAGCGCCAACCCGCTCGTGAGAGGGGCTTGGGTCGCAGCGGGCAGTCTCTTTGTGGTCTTTGCAGGCATCGGGTTGATTCTCCCCGGCTGGCCAACCACCTCTTGGCTGGTGGCCGCAGGCTATGCTTACGGTCGCTCTTCACAGCGGTTGTTCAGGTGGTTGCTCACCAACCGACTCTTTGGCGAGCTGCTGTTGAATTACTACCGCTCGGGACGGGCGTTGCCGCTTCACTCAAAGATCGTCATTTGCGGGTTGATCGCTCTGGTCTCGGTGATCTCCATCGTGTGGATCACGCGCTTGGGTGACCCCGGATTCGGACAAACGACCATCGCCATCATCGCCATCACGGGCATCTGGTGGGTGGGCTGGCACGTGCCATCCACATCACAGGTGAACCGTGAGCCGGTCAGTGACGGAACAATCGGTGCCCCGTGAACACCATGGTCATCCCTCGCGCGTCAGCCTCGTCAATGACCTCCTGATCGCGAATGGAGCCCCCGGGTTGAACGATGGCTCCCGCACCTGCTTCGGCGGCTTGTTCAATGCCGTCCTTGAACGGGAAGAAGGCATCCGAGGCCAACACGGCGCCTCGGGCTCGTTCGCCTGCGCGACGGGCGGCGATTCGAACCGCTTCCACGCGACTGGTTTGTCCCGGTCCGATGCCCACGGTGGCCGTGCCTTGCACGAGCACGATGGCGTTGGATTTCACCTGTTCACACACACGGACGGCGAATTTCATGCTGGCGATCTCCTCAGGCGTTGCATCTCGCCTTGTCACGGTCCTGGCTTTCGACCAGTCGATGATGGGGGGTTCCTCGGTCTGCACCAAAAGACCACCTTCCACCGGTTTGTGAACGAGGCTTCGCTTCAACGGCGCCAAGCGTTGGTTGGGGGATTCGATGGTCAGCAACCGACGCTTGTCCTTGGCCGTGAGAATGGCGTGAGCCTCGGGCGTGTAACCGGGCGCCATCATCACCTCGACAAACAAGTCCCCAACGGCCTCTGCCGTGGACGCCTCGACGGGTTCATTGAAGCAGATGATGGAACCGAACGCTGACTCGGGGTCGCTGGCCAACGCTGCTTCAAACGCTTCACGCTGTGTGGCACCAAGCGCTGCGCCGCATGGGTTGTTGTGTTTGACAATGACACATGCGTGCGGTGTGTCCGGCCATTCGTCAGTGGACAAGGAACGGCACAAGCGGAGGGTCGCATCGGCATCGGCGTAGTTGTTGTACGACATCGCCTTGCCACCTTCAACGGTCGCCGTGACCAAGGTGTCGTGAGCACCGAGGTGGTGCGGCGACGTGTACAGTGCGGCGGCCTGGTGCGCATTTTCACCGTAGCGCAACGCACGCCGACCCGTGTAGCCTTCCAAAACCTGGTCGGCAAGCAACGGTTGTTGCGCTTCTGCCCCTTGCACCGTCGATGCATCACCCACATACCGGCGGTGAAGCTCGGCGGCGATGATGGCGTCGTACATGGCGGTGTGTTGAAACGCTTCCAACGCCAAAGAACGACGGAAGGCTGAATCAACGGCATCCACATCACCGGCCTCACGCAGCGTGTTGAGAATGGTCTCGTAGCGATCCGGATTGGTTGCCACCAGTACATGGCGGTGGTTCTTCGCCGATGCCCTCACCATGGTTGGGCCGCCGATGTCGATCATTTCCAGCAACGCAGCGTCCTCCATCGGTGGGTATTGTGTTGTGGCCTGAGCAAAGGGGTACAGGTTGCAAGCGACGAGGGCAATACGCCCGTAACCGAGGCGGCTGAGTTCGTCGGCATCCTCCGGTTGGTGGAGGCGGGCGAGAAGAGGGCCGTGAATCGCTGGATGAAGCGATTTGACGCGGCCGTCAAAAATCTCCGGATGGCCGGTGACTTCAGCGACCGAGCGAACGGATAAGCCCGCTTCCGTGAGCGTACGCGCCGTTCCGCCGGTTGAAATCAGTTCAAACCCCAGGTCAACCAAGGACGTGGCGAAGGGCACAATCCCTGTTTTGTCCCATACGCTGAGCAATGCTAGCGGTGCTGGAGATGCGTCGCTCATACGGTTGACCCGTTATCGTACTTCCCCCATCCATCGTCTTTCAACATAGCGACGGGTCACGATGGGCATCAGTCGCCGCGTGCCGAAATGACCTGGTCAACACGGAGGAGGCCGCAGGCTGTTTCGCACGCCAATTCAAGCCCGTGAAGCACCGTTTCTTGCGGGACAAGCACGCCAGACATGGACGTGACCTCACCGTTACGCGCGATCCCATGGTCACCCGATCCCGTCCGATGCGCTGCGCGATGTGCCAACAGCGTGTCCAACCGGTCGACGCCTGCGTTCTGCGCAAGGGTTGCTGGGACAATTTCCAAGGCACGAGCAAACGCTTCCATCGCCAGACGTTCCCTGCCCGGTTGCTGCTCTGCGGCCTCTTTGACGGCAAGCGATGCCCCCATGTGGTAAGCCCCACCGCCCACCATCACGGCCTTGGTCGATGCGGCGAGTGCCGTGGAACGCAACGCATCGTGCAATCCTCGAATGGTCTCCTCCACGGCGACGCCATCACCGCCGCCGACGTCGAGCGTCGCCAATCCTGCCCGGTCGCCAGCGTCGAGGATGATGCGTTCGCGCCGCCCGTCGAGGTCCTCAGAGGTCTCAATCCACAACGACTCACAGGCCCCAAGGTCAGCGACCTCAAGGTCGTCAAGGTGGTCGCACACGTGAGCCCCAGTGGCTTTCCCAATGTCGTCCACCGTCGGGCGCTCCAACGCACCAAGAACAAAGCAACCCTTGTCGGCCAAAGCATGCAGCACCCTCGGATCGATGGCTCCAGCGCAAAACACCGCACGGGCGCCGGACGCCAGAATGGCGTCAACTTTAGCCTTCAAGAGCCGTTCATTGGCTTCGATGAAGGCGGTCCATTGCTCGGTGGTTTCCACCTCGATGTCAGCATCACGGGAGGTGGACTCGAGCTCCAAGGGGCACGACAACACGACCACCTTGACGCCGTCCAGACGGCGTGGTAAACGATCGAGGACCAGCGGGGTTTCGAGGACCATGCCCTTGATCAGCATCGTGTCGTTGAGGTTGCCGAACGTCCGCTTGGTCATGCGCACGTCTTCGTAGTGAACCGTGCCATCGGGGTGTTGGACGGCGTTGACGGCTTGGACTACCAAATCAGCCAGGCGATCGTCCATCACGTCCGCCGTTGTGCCTGCCATGGACGTACGGGCCACGTCGAGCAGGTGGCGGTGGTCATCCAAAGGAACCGCCACACGCTCGCCGTGTTGAAGCGCCACCTCAAGGGCGAGTTGAAAGCCGCTCACGCACACGAGTGGATGAAGCCTGCGTTCCAGTAGGCGGCCTGCCTCACGCATCAGTTCGCCTGCAATCAGCACACAACCTGTGACGCCATCGCCGCAGGATTGCTCCTGAGCTTCAGCAAGTTGAACGAAGGCTTTGGCGGCAGGATGTTTGACCAACAACTCGGCGATGATTTTGGCCCCGTCGTTGGTCACCGCCGTTTCTCCATTGGTTTTGTAGAGCATTTTGTCGAGGCCTTGCGGCCCGAAGGTCCCCTGCATGAGGTTACCAAACGCAACCGCTGCCGTAACCAACTTCTGGGTCACGCCAACGCCGCTGGTGACAGAGGTTGTCGGACGAACGATGGCCACAGGAGCGCGCCCGCTGCCGTCGTTGGGGGTGGCCATCACCCTCAACCGGGTGGTGCCTCACACTTGAACCCCTTGGAGGAGGGGCGTCACTTCTTCTTTGCAGCGGTCGTTTTCTTGGCGTACTTGCCCAACTTGTGCTTCTTCTGCGCTTCGTTGTTGGACCAGTGGTACGCCAACTTCAGCAGGTTGAGGTAGTGCTCGTTGCCGTCTTTGGTCATCTTGTCGTGAAGGACGGTGTTGGACATGAACACGTCGCCCCAGAGTTGAGCGGCCGTGCCTTGGTCGCCCTTGGGCATGTCGAAGACTTCCTCAGTGGTTGGCTCAAGGTAAGCCTTCCAAACACGAGCGGGGTTCACGGCCATCGTCACTTCAACGACGATCTCGTTCTCACGGATGCCCGTGCCGGTCTGCCAAGTGTCTGCACCAAGGTCGGCGAGGAACGGCAAGCACAGGTCCTGAATGGACAAGGTGGTCATGGGGTCGGCGTTGGTGAGGGCTTGGTAGGCCTCACGCATGCGGCCGCGGTCAGCACCGCGAGCGGAGGTTTGGTAGCGCAACTTGTCAATGGAGGTGGGCACAAGGAAACGGACGTCGGTGTAGTACACAAGCGGGTTGTCGTCGCCACCGCTGAAGATGTGCTCAAACGGCGCAGATCCGGCGGATTCGCCCAAGAGATCCATGGGGTACACGGTCTTCAAAGCGTTCGTGGCCACCGATTGAATCACACGACGCATCAAGCGCTCGGGAGCGGCCGAGACATCGTTGAAGGTGTCGAGGTACTCCTGCATGTTGAGAATGTCGTAACCACGCACGGAAAGGATGGAGTGGACGTTGGGCCCGATGACTTTCTCGCCATCGATCTCAGCTTGGCTGATCCATCGAGCACCACGGGCCACGTCACTGGCGGCAACAAGGTCGGCGTAGGCTTTGAATCGACGGGTCACGCGATTCATGAAGTCGGCTTGGTCCAGCTTGGTGAACACGGTGGCACCGTAGTTGGACTTGAGGGCGTGGTCAGCCACCTGACTGGCGTTGGCACAGGTCAAGAGGTTGCCTTGATCAGCGGGGTACAACAACAAGCGTCGGCGCTTGGAAGCGCCACCGAGCGTTCCGATGTTGGGGTCGGTGAGCAGGTACCCAAGGGTTGCACACACCTCAAAGAGGCGGCTGTACTTGTCTTCATCGCTGGAGTTGGCGATCCACTCGTCAAGACCGGGTTCAATGCAGTGCATTTCCAACGGCACCATCTCTGAACCGGCGCCAAAGGCTTGGCGGACGGTGGAGGAGGACATCATGCCCATCATGGTGTAAAGGGAGGTCTTACCGGTGGTCAGGAAAATATCCGAAATGCCTTCTTCACCGAACGAAGAACGGCGGTCGGGCAAGTTCACGAGGAGGTTGAAGGCCGTAGCGGTTTCACGGTTGCCGTTGACAGCTGGCCAAATCCAGGTGGAGGGTTTGGTCATGAGGTAGCCTGAGGCGTCCTTTCCGAAACCAGCGGGCGAGTAACGAATCCAGCCCAATCGGTTGTTGAACGACACGTTGCGGTGCATCAGCGACGGGTAGTACACGCGGTCGAGGGGGTCTGAGTCAGGGACAACACCGCGGTGGCCGAGGCCCCAAAGGATGGTTTCCCACTCAGCGAATTCACGGTCGGCGGTGCCCAAGAAGGGGTGGTCTTCACTTCGGGTGTCGCCTTCGAGGATGGCCCCGCCCATTCGGTCTTCGTCCCCGGTCGAGCAGAAGAAGAACGTCTGCGTGGTGAACAGTTGCTTTGGTGTCCACATGTTGGCGTTGATGATGGTCTTCTGCTTCAGGAAGTCAGCCACACTTTCGATGCGGCGCTCAAACTTGAAGCGGTCGGAGTCGATCCACGTGGAACCCAGGATGATGTTGGTGTTGAGCAACTTGGCTTCAGCAGGACCGATGTAGCGCTGACGAGCGTCCGCCATGGAGTGGTCGGATGCGGGAATTTCTTCCCAAGGGCCTTTCCGGGGGATGTAAGACATGAAGGTTTCAGCATCAAACTTGTCCGTTTGTGCGTCGGAGACCACGGCCTCCACTTCGTCCATCAGCTTGACGTACGTCTCGGTTGGCTGCGTACGGCCGGTTTCTTCGAATAGTCGGTTCGATACACTACGATGTTCCCACATGTTTTCACCTCAGAATTTCCTTGCTTTGTTGGAGGGTTCTTCTTCCTCTTCTTCAACGGCCTCTTCAGCGGACGGTGTGTCCTCGGACACTTCCGCCGCAGGTTCGTCTTCTTTTGATTCTTCGCCTTCGTCGGCGGATGGCGCTGGCGCCTCTGATTCGGCGGTTTCTTCAACCGTTTCTTCAACCGTTTCTTCGGCTGCATCAGCGGCTTCGTCTGCATGTTCTTCGCCCGATTCAGACGCCTCTTCGGCCTCAGGTTCGGCCTCGGTGTCGCCGGCCTCCTCTTCCGTTTCGGATTCGGGGGTTGCCTCTTCGTCACCCGTGACCTCTTCAGCAGCATCGGTTTCCTCCGATGTTGGCTCGTCGGCTTCGGTTTCTGCTTCAGCTTCAGCTTCTGCTTCCCCGTCTTCGTCCCCGCCTTCTTCCTCATCAACGAGGTCCTCGTTGTTCGATGCTTCGAGCATGTCGAAGAGGGTGTCCTCGGCCGTCTCACGTGCGACTTCGGTTGCAGCAGCGGTGGCGGCTTCAGCGGCGGCGATGGTGGCTGCCTCGGTGGCTGCGGTGGCAGCAGCCTCTGCAGCGGCTTCAGCGGCAGCCGTGGCTGCAGCGGCAGCAGCCTGTTCGGCCTTAGCGATGATCTCCTCGTCCCGGGCTTGAGCGTTCATGGTTTGCTCAAGGATGAGGGAGGCGGTGGTGCGCATGGAAGCGTCAACGATGGGGGCGCCCTGGTAGATGTACTGGATGCCCAGGCCAAGCAAACCAAAAACAGCACCGGTGGCGATCACCCAGCCGGCGTTGTTGCGCTGAAGGTCGTTGGGGTCAATGTTGGTGGGCGTCCCCGTATCGACCAAGGAAAGCCCTTGCAAACCGTGGAGCCACGTGTTGGAAAGAACTTCAATCACGGCCCACACAGCGTAGAGCATCATCAACCACGACATGGCGTTCAACCACGATCTGTTGTTCAGGACAAACGCAGCGAGGCCGGAGGCTTCGGGGGCTGCTGGTGCGCCGGCTGCTGGGGCAGCAGTTCCAGCGGTTGAGGTGGCGGCCGGTGCAGCCGCAGCGGGTTCGGCCTCGGGTTCTGAATTCGTGGGGGCTTCTTCTTCTGCAGCTGCCTCAACGGGCTCAGCAAGTTCAGCAGCGACTTCGACCGCCTCATCGGACGTGCCCTCTTCGCTGGAGGTCACGTTCAACCACTCGCCGTCGTCGGCGGGTTGATTGGCGTCCTGTGCAGCGATTTGTTCCACCACTTCGTCTTCGGTTCCTGCCGTTTCCCCATCCGACATGAGAGCAACCTCTGCTTGGATGGCCGTTCCTTTGACATTTAAAGATACTCCACTTCGGGCTGCAGAAAACGCGGTTCAGTTCGCGGTTTTGGGGCTCAACGCTTGTTTCGTTGCTTGTTGCGACGCTTGCCGGAACCGCCTTTGTTCTGCTGGCGGCGATCGTCGTACCAAAACCGGTTGGGGCGTTCCATGCCTTCGGGCATGTTTTCGAACGCATCAATGGTCAATCGCAGCCCTCCGAGTTCATCTTGCAGTTGACGAACATTCTCTCCACCTTTGCCGACCAAGGTGGCCACCATGTTTGATGGCGCATAGATCGTGGCCGACGAGGTCCCCGAAAACACCACTTCGCACTCCACGCCCACCCATTGGCGGACCGTGTCGACCACGGTTTGCTTGGCCATCGCTTGCAAAGGACTCGTGCCGTTGTTGACCCGCCCTTCGACGGGGACCACGGCGATCTCGGAGCCGAACGCAAACATTTCGTGCGTGAGTTTCCCGCTGGGAAATTCCACCACTTCAATGACGGGACGGGCCAGTTCCTCCTGCATGCCAGTGGGGGGCTTGACCGTCATACGAAGTTCAAGCACCTGTTGAATGGCGCCTGACTCAACATGTAGAATAGTGTCCAGCACCTGGCTGACCAAACCCAGTTCAACCTTACCGATGAGGCGCTGGATGGCTTCGAGGGCCGAGTTGGCGTGGGTCACGCCCAACAAGCCCACACCCGCAAGGCGGACATCGGCGAAAATTTCGAAGTCGCGGGCTCGGCGGACCTCGTCAAAAATGACGAAATCTGGCCGTACAAGAAAAATGATCTCGGCTGTTTTTTCCAAGTCGCCCTCGAGAGGCGCGTATTGGGTGATGCGCCCGTCAAGTTGCAGGTCACGCGGCGCCTCCATGGTCTTGACCAGCGCGCCCACCTCGGTGTCCAAGTATTCCGCAATGGCTTGTGCTAGGGTGGTTTTTCCAGAACCGGGTCGACCGCAGATGAACACGCCGCGATGGTGGTTGCGCAGTCGATCGATGAGGCGCTGGTCGAGTTCATAGTCACCGATGCTCAATTTGGCCACCGGCCGAACCACGGTGATCTCCCGTGCATCGGAAAACGGCGGCCACGCCGAGGTGATGCGAAGGTCGCCCAGTTGGATGACCCGGCATCCGGTTCGATCGATTTCAAGAAAACAATCACTCCGGTGACGGTTGTCCTCCACCAAATCCATCAACCGTTCTTCAAGGGCTTCAAGGGCCAAGGTGTCCCAGGCATCGGGTGCTTCGTCCACCTCAACGAGTTTCAGCTGGCCGATGTTGCCGCGCTTCACACGTGCGGGGCAATCGGCCTTGAGGAAGACCGTGTGGACGTCGCTCATCAGCAACGACTCGAGGCTCTCGGGGAGTTCGGGGTGATCGCCGTGGGTGGCCATGAGGTGATGATGTGGTCGCAGCCCTTGACCCTTCGCTCTTGAAATCGCACCAAAAGGGTGGCCGCCATCAGGCGCCGTTGGGTTGCATCATGTACCCGGTGACCCAAAACGATCCGATGAAGGACAGCGAAAGAATGTAAGCGCCGACCGTGGGAAACGCCCAGACGGCCATCGAGACTTGAGCGAACACCACGATGCTGGCCACAACAGCCAACATCTCCCACGGCCCGCTGCCGGTCAGATTGAGGGCGCTGAACGTCTCGGTGCGTTCGGACAGACCCCAGACGATGGCGGTCAACGAGCACAAAGCGATGAGTGTCAAGACGGCGTCCACCATGGCGCCCTGGAGGAACCACACGCCAACAGCGGCCACCAGGCTGGCACCGAACATGCGTTGGACGGTCGAGAACTCGAGTCCCATGGTGTTGGCGAAGCAGGGGCTGTTCTTCAATTCTCGCAACCGTGAAGGTCGCTATCGGCGACGTTGGACGCACCGTACCGTGCCAGCCACATCGCTTGGTCGCGCAGAACGGCGACCGGCGGATGGACCTGCGGCTCGGCTTCCTCAACTGCGCTCAAGAACGTCAACCATTCCTCCTCCAGTGCCGACCGCAGCGGAGGGGGGGACGACGTGGCCGTGCCGTTGACGACGATGTGTGCCATGTCCGTGCCAAAATCCACCTCACCGCGGCCGAACTCGCCCTCCACCGCCACCAACCGACGCTCCTCCTTCGCATCCCAAGCCACCTCAATCGTGCCATGTATCCCGTTGCCCATTCGCATCACCACGAAGGCGCGGGTTGGTTCGGCGAGAAAAGTCTCCACTTCTCCGTCCATGAGGGGGGCGTCGGCCATGAAGGCCAGCAAGTCCAATCCGTGCACGGCCAGTGTGCTGAGCGCATTCGCACCCATGGGTGAAGCGCGAACCGTCGTTCGACGGTATTCGAAGGACCTCAAACGGCCCAAGTCGCCCTTCACCACCGTTTCATGCAGCCGTTGAACCGACGGGTGATGGCGAAGCAGGAAGCCCACGAACAATGTGGTGTTGGCGCTCAGCCGATCGAGCGCCGGTTCGACGGCAACCTGGTCGTCACTCAGCGGTTTTTCAACGAGAAGGGGGATGTCGAGCTCCGCAAGCACGGCCATGATCGTGAGGTGAGTGTTGGGGGGCGTGACGACAGCGGCAGCATCGAGCGTTTCGTTGTCCACCATGTCATCGAGGGTGGTGTATGTGGCGTCCACGTCGAGGTTGACGAGTGCTGTGGGGTCCGTGTCGCACACCACGAGACGGTTCAGGACCCCCGATGAACGGAGGTGTTGGAGCACGTCGAGGTGCTTTTGACCCCATCGTCCGCACCCCACCAATCCCACGCAATCGGTCAAATCTACCACCTATTCGAACGGTGTGGTGTCGTTTTGTTGTTCGTTTAACCCCTTGCGCGCGGACTTGCTGACCTCTCGGAGGGGCTGAGTTTTGCCAACACCTTGCGCTTGGTTGGACCTGTTCATCGACAACGGGGTTCCCATGAACCGATCCCTCCATCACCGTCAATTGCCTGAGGCATCGGTTTCGTCGTTTGCACCGTCGTCGGTGGCCTCGGATTCCGTGGACCCACTGTCGCTCGTCGAACCGCCACCTGACGTTTCGCTGGCTGTGCCCTCGGTACCGTTTCCATCGTCATCGCTGCTCACCGATTTGGTGTCGTTGGGTTCCTCGTCTTCAGCCACCTCATCATCGGTCACGGCATACCGGTTCTCGTGGGGGATGGCCACCCTGGCCGTTTCTTCAAGGGTGTCCAAGTGGGTGACCGTGACACCGGCGGAAGAGATGGCGTACACGTAATCGCCCATGAAAATCGAACGGCGGATGCTCTGGTCGTTCCACCAGTAGTGTTGGCCGTCCTCTGCTCCAAAGAACGACGAGTGGTTGACCTCGCCATGCACGGACAACGAGCCGTTGGCCTCGTCGACATGAACCAGGACCAACTTGGAAACGTATTCGTACGACCAGGTGTAGCGACCGTCTTCGTAGCTGTCCGTGTACCTGTAGGTGGACAGGGGCACCGCTAAGGTTTGCTTGGGCGCCCAGTACTGGAAGGCTTTGGACTCGTACGTGGCCTCGGACCACGACCATTGCCAACCTTCACCGTCCTCGGGTGTGACAGGGGACAGGCGCAGCACATCGGCTTGGGCCGGGGCCGTTGGGTCCTGAATGTCAAACAGGGAAAGTTGCGTGCCCGACCAGTCCAAGCCCGTCCCGTCCTCGTTCGCAGGACCGAGGCCGATGGTCAACAAATGGTCCCTCGACAGAGGGTGGATGTACGTTGACACGCCGGGAACCTTCAATTCACCGAGGATGACAGGGTTGGTTTCGTCCGACACGTCGATGACCCAGAGCGGGTCGATCTGTTCGAACGTCACGATGTAGGCGCGGTCGCCATCGAATCGGGCCGACCAAATGCGCTCTCCGGGAGCGATGCCGCCTACCTTTCCGGTTTCAACCAACACCTGACGTTGCGTTTCGAGATCAACGCCTCGCGTCAAGGTCACGAGTTGCGATGACATGGGTTCGGGATCGTCCATCCACCACCGGTTCCACTGCCCGGTGGTCGTGGCCACCCTCAACACACCTTCGTGTTCGGACATGGAAAACTGGTTGAGGACGGTCCCGTTGACGCGCCCCGAACCGGTGTACAATGTGGCATCCGGTGCGCTGATGTCAAACGTGTGAAGGTTGGTCATTTCATCAGCACCGTCGTTGCCCCAAAACCACCACCAATCAAACGCATTCTCGGCGAGGACCAGCACGTCCTGTGAAGCGTACACCTGTGGATAGTTGCCGACCACATGGTCCACATCGAAAGCAAACGACGGTGAGGTCAGCTCCAACATGAACACGCTGGTGATGCCTCGGTTGAAGCCGTCCTCGGGCGCAACAAACTCTGCACAGGCTTGGTCATTCATGGTGTGAACGGTCACGGTGCCGTCGGACAATTCGTACACTTGTGGAATCATGTCGGCGAGCGCAATTGAATCAAGGGCCTCAAGGTTGGCTTCCATGGTTTTGTAGGCCACCTTTTCACGGATTTCGCGTCGAAGGTCGGCGTCGTCCTCCCAATCCAAATCCCAGTAACCCGACGGCAAAACGAGCCACGAAGTAAGGCCTCGGACGTCCATCCATGCGTGGGTCACCGTGCGCACGGTGCCCGACGTTTCGCGGGCGGTGATGTATTGGCCCTCGATGTACAGTTCTCGTTCAACGGACACATCGGTGCCGTCGGCCACGTTCAGGACGGTGAATTTCGTCAGCGTGTGGGTTCGCCATGCCCCGTACTCCCCGTCCCAACCCAAGGCATCAACAACGGGGCTGTTCTCGTGAATCGCCCAAGGGCTGAGGGTGGAGATCACCACCAATTGGTCGCCGTCCAGCATCATGGCACGAGGCGTGCCTTCGATGGTGAGGTTGGATTCCTGAACGATCGAGCCAAATTCAGGCACGCCAAACACGTGCATGCGCTGTCCTTGGATGACGTAGATGTGGTGGCCGTCGGTCTTCACAAAATCCGCTTCATCAACACCTTGTTCCTGGTTGTTCGTTCCAGAGTAATCCGTGCCTTCCACGCGCGGTGCAGCGGTGTTGGCCCCTCCGGTGGCTTCGGCAGCACCGTCGTCCATGGCCATGTCGCTTTCTAGTGCCACATCACCACGCCAACTGTAGTAATACTGTTCCTCCACGGCTTGGAGCAGTTGAACGCGAGCCTCCTGGAACAACGACGACTTCAACGAGTTTTCCAGATCCTCACAATCGTCGTACGCCAGCAATTGGGGGCTGACGACGCTGCGCGAAGGAACGGTGGACCAATCATCGGGCAGCACCACATCCGGCACGCCTTCGACGGCATCCATCGTACCCAAACACCCGGCGCCAAAGAACAACGCCACCATCAAGACGGCCAAAGCAGGCTGCTTCTGCATGCATGCGTGTGGGTTCGGCTCGGTTATGAATGCCTTGGGAGTTTGTTCGTCGTTCACACGGGAACATAACCCATGGCGTAGGCTGCGCCACCGGCAGCGGCGACCAATCCGATGAGCAGCAAGGGCAAGCGGCTGCGCTTTCGCTGAACCGGTTGAGGCGTGCCCGCCCCCTCCAAGGTGGGGACAACGGTCGGCATCGGGGCAGGGAGCGGGACCGGCAACGGGAGGTTAGGAAGCGGCAACATCGGTCCTTCGTCGGCCTCGGGTTTGATGCGGTCGTCCGGGTACAAGGCATCCAAATCTTCCAAACCCGGCGCATCGGGAATGGGGCCCAACACCCGGCCCCACACGGCGTCCAACGTTTCTGCTGTGATCGGCTTCTCTAACCAAGCTACGGCACCGGCTGAATGCGCAGCGTCACGAGCGAGACCGGCCATTCGACGGGGGGCGACCATCAAGATGCGGCACTCGCCACCGTGCTCGCGCATTTCGAGCGCGGCCAAGTGGCCGTCCAAGGACGGGATGTCCAAGGCGAGCACCACCAATTCAGGGTCCAGGCGAATGTATTCGTCCACGGCCTTGTCGCCATCTTCACAGAGAACGACGTTGAAGTTTCGAACTTTGAAGAGGTTGCTCAGACGATGGGTTGCCATGGGGTTGTTGTCAACCACCAGCACCGTGGGTGCCGTTTCATCGTCGACTTCGGCCACCAACCCCATGAGATTCGGTCCACCCCACAGCGGACCTGCACATCAAACAACCGCTATTCTTCTTCCGAGGGTAAGGTGTTTGAAAGGTCCTCCACCGGGCCGGCGCCGGGTTGACTGAACGTTTCTTTGACCATCTCGTTCTGTGCGTCTTGGTCCATGCGTTGACGGCGCAGCTGCGGTGCTTTGGTGAACTGCATCTGGAGTTCACTGATCACGGCACGAAGCATCTGGGTCTCTTGTGGTGACAAGTTTCCTTCGGTTTTTCGCTGGAACATGCGAAGCACTTCGATTCCTTCCTTTGCTTCCCCCATGTTGTAGTGGTGCGTGCCCTGCTGGTCGGGAAGGTAGCCCATCTGGAGCAAAGTGGAGCGCTGGAGCATCTGGACCATTTGGAAGAACCTCGCAGCGTCCTCATCGGCAAACAGGTCGGCCATGTCGGCGACTCTCCTCGGAGGTTTTTGTGACCTACGCTTCAGGCAAACAACTGGTCCAGCAACCATTCGGGGTCGAACTGAAGCAGGTCGTCGTATCCTTGGCCGACGCCGGCGAACACGATGGGGCGGCCCGTCGCAAAGGCGATCGACAACCCGGCGCCGCCTTTGGCGTCGGTGTCCATTTTGGTGAGAACGGCCCCATCGAACTGCATGATGTCTTGGAACATTTTGGCTTGCTCCACCGCATCGTTGCCCGCCAGTGAATCGCCAACGAACAGAGTCAGGTGCGGGTTGGTGACCTTCCTCACCTTGTTGAGTTCGTTCATCAGGTTGGTTTTGTTCTGCATGCGTCCGGCCGTGTCGACCAACACCACGTCAATGCCTTTGGCTTTCGCCGATTCAATGGCATCGCGGGCAATGGCGGCTGAGTCGCCGCCTCGCTGGCTGGAAACACATCGGATACCGAGGCGCTCGCAATGGGATTCGAGCTGCTGTATGGCGCCTGCGCGGAAGGTGTCGCCGGCAGCCGCAATGACACTCAAGCCGTTGGTGAGCAGACGTTGGGCCAGTTTGGCGGCGGTCGTGGTCTTGCCCGTTCCGTTGACGCCAACCAACATCACCACCACCGGTGTGTCGCCCTCCTCAATGAAGCGTTGAACCGAGGCATCAAAATCCCAGTAACCGGCTTGGAGCAAAGTCTGCAGCGAGCGTTTCAAGGCGGCCTCCAGCACCTTGGACAGATCCGCACCCTTGCGCAATCGCGCCCCAACGAGGGCGCGCCGCAAACTCTCGACGATGGCGGTGGTGGCTTCGGCCGAGATGTCCGACTCCAGCAGCACCCATTCCAGTTCTTCGAGCAAGGTTTCGAGGCCGTCGCCCGACTTGATCACACGACCGCCTTCCTCCA
>Ga0255774_10001391_pt1 | contig 20051 bp, 18 predicted proteins | sample 101ome_17_FD_179972 | JGI IMG/M metagenome (GOLD analysis project Ga0255774, IMG submission 179972) | Coastal salt marsh microbial communities from the Groves Creek Marsh, Skidaway Island, Georgia - 101407AT metaG (version 2) | ecosystem: Environmental > Aquatic > Marine > Intertidal zone >...
GCCGCCAAGTCCTCCACCGCCCAGCCCACCGCCCAGCCCGCCGCCGAGCCCATCTCCGCCGAGTCCTCCACCGAGCCGAGGTCGATCAAACCCGCCCGCGCCGCCCGCACCCTCGGGACGCCGACTCATGGCGCTTGGCGTGTGTGTACCGGCGATCCAAACGCCGCCAATGCCACCACCGTCTATGGAAGACGTCGAAGACGCTCTGAAGTGGTTGGGGATGTCGCCCGGAGTTGCCGGATCCATCGCGCTCGGTGCCGTAGCCGTGTTAACCGCGGGCGCCCTCTTCATTCGTTCACAGTGCTCCGCCGAGGTACAAGAGGATGTCGTCGACACAGCGGAAACGGGAGGCGATGAATCCGTCCGAAGTGAACGCACACCGCGACCGTCCGCACCGATGATGCGACCTCTCGACGATGTGAACCCGACTCGCTACGGTCTGGGACGGGCGCATCAAACCTGGCACGTGAACCCGCTTAACAATTTGCTATTTTCGGACTAGCGTTCGCGACGAGTCGGTCAGACGTGCGCGTGGAAGCCGAGGTGGAGAGAAAGAGATACGTGAAACCATGTTACATAAAATTATACGTTTGATCGCGAGTAGAGGCGGTGCGGTATCGCAGCAATCGAAGGATGATTCTGAAACGCTCGCCGCCAGTCCCGGAGACGAGACGGTTGATCAAAGTCCTGAACAGCACACGCGTGAACCAGATCTCGCGGGAGAGCGGGTAACGGCCGTCAGTGAGATAGACACGAGCGCCATCACTGGTTTACGCGCGATTACAGCCTTACAGATAGCTTGCGGTCATTGGTTACTCTTCTTTGGAAACAACTCTTCGCCGTACTTGGACTTTCAGGGAGGCATCGCCGTGAGCATATTTTTCCTCATCACAGGATTCGTCATGTACATCGCGTACCACGAGAAAGTAGAGAGCGAGGGATTTCATTACTGGGACTTCATCAAGCGCCGTTACGCTCGCATGCTCCCGCTTCACTGGTTCGCCTTGGCGTGGTACGCGCCCTTCATCGCGTACAATTATAGAACGATAGTGAACGACTACAACTTTTGGCAAAACAAGAGTGGTGAGATAAATCTCATCTTGGGAATCGCTCTGACCCCGTTTCTGATGCAGTCGTGGGTATTTTCGCTGTGCTACTGGAATTCCGTGTGCTGGAGTCTGAGTTGTCAGCTTGGATATTATTTTTGTTTTCCGTGGCTCACTCGCAAGCTTAACGCGCAATTGGCGAGCGTCGAAGAGCAAATCGACGTATCCATCGCTAAAGATTCCGAAAACCAAAGCCATGAGACGCAGGTATTTGAAGCAATGCAGAAGAAGTGCCGCACGTACATGTGGTACGCGTATCACGCGTCGTACATGGCGCCTCTCGGTCTCATGGGAGTGATGAACTCGCCGGTATTTCGCAACGTGTGGCGCGATGAAAATTTTAAATCCAGAGCGCACGTCGTCGTGACCGCGTTGGATAACGACTTGGACGGTATGCGAGCATATTTTTGCGGACGCGCGTGGTTTCCCGTGAGAATTCCACTCTTCTTCATGGGCATGTTGCTCGGCGCCATGCGCGTGCGCCTGGCCAGGCACGGCGTTAATCAACAAACCGAGCGAAAGTGGGCGAAATTCACGGATTACTACTCGCTCTGCTTTGCATCGTGGCTCATCGCGTGCATAGTCGCCTCCGGCCTCGTCCAAGATTCCAAGAACATTCGCATCTTCAATGAATTTTTCCTCACGGCGCCGTGCGCGTTTTGGCTCTACGGTCTCACCGTCGCGAGCAAATCATACACGGTACGAGCGCTCAAAAATCCAGTTATGCGAGCCATCGGCACGTGGTCATTCGCGATGTACCTCCTCCAGTTTCCACTGTACACCTCGTGGGCCGCGCTCGAGTATGACACCATGCGCGTCTTTCCGGCGTGCGACCGCGAATCTCCCGAGGTCAAGGTGTGGGCCGATTGTTTCCACAACTTCGACTCCGACTCCGTCCCACCCAACGTGGTCGTCATCGTGTTTTTATTCTTCTTGACTCTCTTCAGTTTCCTCGTCCACCACGCGGTGGAGAAACCGGGAACGAGGCTGATGAACCGCCTCGCCTCCCGTCGCGCTGCCGCTCAAAAGTGATGAGGACGAGCCAACGCGTCACTCGCGCTCGCGTGCGTCGCGTCGCGCGTCGTCGCGTTAGATCGAGCGATAGAACGCGAGCCTTCCGTCGTCATGGACGCGCTCGGCCGGGCGGGCGCCGTCGCGCGAGGGCACGGGCGATCGCTCTTGATGCACTGTTACAACGGCGTCGGGCACACAGAGAATGACGGACACAGTGGCTCCTCGGGCGTGGGCATGCGGTTCTTCGCGTGGACGGTGAATCTGCTGTTGGCGGTGGCTCTTTTGATCGCGGTCGTGCGCGCGTGGCCGCCGCCGGTGCGCGTGTTTCCGAGGAGGAAACCGCTGTTGGGCGTGCCGTGGTGCGTCATGGCGCGCTTGTTGGGATACGGCGTCTTCGATTGGCGCACGGGGAAGCTCGCGCCGTGGTGGGACTTTTTAAAGGAAAAGCATGAGATTTTAAATATATTCGCGGGCGATGCCGGGTTCATCACGCAGCGTGGGAGGTTTGCGCATCTGGCGACGGAGTTGGCGTGCACGGCGGCAGTGTCCATGGTGCTGACGGATTTGACGAGCGCGCGCGTGAGCGGTGATTTCTGGACGGAACAGTTGTGGGTGTTCGTGCTTCTCATGACGTACGATATCGTCTTGGGCATCGCGCTGCGCTTGGCGACGCTAGGGGCGACCAAGGCGAGCTTTGAAGCGGCTGAAAACGTCGGCTTCATGTGCGCGGAGAACGGAGACTTGGACAATTTAGAAGATGAAGATCAACTTGTAGAGATGGGGGTGAAGGCTTCGAGAGCGTTCAACTCGATTCAGTTTCACATGTCAGAGATTCTCATGGGTTTTTCGTGTTTGAATCTCTTGGTGAGCGCCCTGTGGGCGCACTTGGCGAATCCCGCGGATGGATGCGGCAATGGGTTGAACACCTTCTTGGCGTACCTGTACGTATTCGGATTGTATCAGGGTTTCTCATTGGTCGTCGTGAGTCCTTTCATGCTCACCGTGCGTTGGTGTTTCGGCGCGTTCCTCATCACGCGCATCCCAGAGGTGGAAACTCCTGAAGAAACTATGGATTGTTGTTGGAAAAACGCGTTTCCGCGACTGTGCGGATGCAAACCGCCGCTCGTGACGCCGAGCACACAGCGCACAGTCAGTAATCTATTCGTCAGCCCGAGAAAGCACACCGGGGTCATGACTGGAAATCTCGTGGAGGCGGCGGCGGTGGCGGGTCGAACGAGATACGATCAAGAGTCTCCGATGACGCCGCAAACGCCGGCGGCCATGAACCGAGACGCTTCTGACGGCGTAGATTTATTCGGTGCCGCGTTTACAGGCAAAGACGTCGAGTTGGGAACACCCGTCGATGAGGATGACGAATCGACGACGCCGATGTCACCGTCGCAGAAGTACGCGTCGTTGCGTCGTCAAGCCTCAATGCGCGTGTCGGTGGATCCCAAACATTTCGATTACAAACAGTACCCGGACGGCGACATGGATCATCACCTGCACTACGATTTAGGGAACGACGACCAGCTCGCAGGCGATTGTGCGTACGCCGCCGCGCGCATGGCGCTCATGAGCGCGGGTAAACTGACGCCAGAGCAAGTGGTTCGAACGAGCGAGTACACCGCCAATTGGTCGGCGTTTGCCGAACGGTACGCGTCGTCGCCGAGACACGACGACACGCCGGAGTCGAGTTGGAAAGGCGCGAACATAGAAAAAGATGATGACGGCGGTGTCGTACGTTCAGACCTCCATTTCCCCGATGCCGACGACGAAGAAGACGAAGAAGCTCCCGACGAGCTCGACGTCAGTTGGCATCGTAAATTAGAACAAGCCACCGATCACGAGACCTCGGACGTCGAGCGCGACGAATTTCTCGACGACGAGCTCGATGACGATCCCTGGGGCGAAGATGCGGCCTCGTCTCGCGTGTCGCCTGTGTAATGAAGCACATAGTACCCGACGCGTTCCTGCGCCACTCGCCGCCTCGCAACATGTCCCGACCCGTCGTCTCCCCCACGCCGACGACGTCCGCGCGCGTCCACGGGCGCAGAGACGCGTGTCTCGCCACCGTCGTCGCCCCGCTCATCCTCCCGCGCCTCGCGCGCGCGTCCCTCGTCGATGAGACGGCGGCCGAGCGTGCGTTCGCCTCGGTGTCAAAATCCATCGTTCGCGTCGCGCGCGTCGCGCAAAACGGCGAGACGACCTCCGTGGGGAGCGGATTCGTGTGGTACGTCGACGATGACGACGTGTGGATCGCGACGAACGCGCACGGGCTGACGAACGTCGACTCGAGCGCATCTTCGAGACTTGCCATCATGTTCGCCGAGGAGAAGCTTTCGGCGACGCTCGACGCATCGTGCGAATACTTTGCCAATCGAAGCCTGGACGTGGCGTTCGTGAAGATTCCGAAGAGTAAATTTCCATCGTCGTCGTCCGCGACGTTTGTGTCGCCGAAGATCGGGACGAGCGAGGATTTACGAGTGGGACAGAGCGTCTTCGCCGTTGGTTTCGCCGACGCGTCGCCGACGCTCACGCAAGGAACGATTTCTGGATTGGGACGGAAAATACCGAGTAAGAACGGCGTCGGACTCAAAGGATTGATTCAGATGGACGCGAAGATTACGGAATTAACCAGTGGCGGCGCGCTGTGCGATGGAAACGGTCGAATCGTGGGCATGAACGTCGTCCCGTACGCCGGCGCCGGTAAGCGGGATCCCGAGGGGGTCAATTTCGCGATACCCGTGAACGCCGTGCGGTTCGCCGCGGATAAAATGTGACGTCTCACGCGATGTATACGAGTAGATTGGGCGTGTTTTCCCGCATGGCGCCACGAACGGCGCCGCGAGTCGCCGTGGATTTTAGAAATTCTTTGAGCGCGCGAGGCGTCGTCGTCGGAGCGACGCTCAGGACTCGAGACGCCGCGCCGACAGCGTTCGCCACAGCCATGCTCGTGCCGCTCTGGTACGCGTACGACGTGTCGCTTGGATCGTCGCACGTCGTGTATCCCGCGCACGCGCCCAGGATTCGAACGCCGGGTGCCAGAACATCGACGCACGATCCGCCGTTCGCGAAGGCGTACACGTAGTCGCGTTCGTCGCTTGCAGACACCGTGAGCGTGGCCTCGACGTTCCCGGGGGAAATCTCGCACGCGTCGGATTGCTGATTTCCAGCGGCGCTGACGATGAGCACGCCGCGTCGGTCGAGCGATTCGACGACGGTTTCGAGCGACCGGGACCATACGCCGGCTTTGATTCCCAAAGCGAGCGAGACGATGGTGGGAACGTTGGACGTCTCGACCGCGCGCTCGACCCACTCGAGTCCGGCGATGAGTGCCGAAAGCTCTCCGTTTCCGTGACAATCGAGGACGCGAACGGGGTGGATTATCGTTTTCCCTCTGTACGCGATTCTTTGAATCGTCGACGCGACGTGAGTGCCGTGCCCATCGCAATCGTCGGCATTTTCGCCTCCAAACGAGTCGTCGACGAAGTTGGCACCGACTCCGAAATGTACGTCTTCAAATTCGACGTGCGAGCGACGTATGCCAGTGTCGAGGACGAAAACGCGAACGATGCTCCCGAGACCGTTCGTCGGATCTCGCGGAAGGAGTTTTTCATCGAGAGGTAGCCGACGCTGGTTCATTCTATCGCTCGACCAAAAGTTTGATTGCGCCGTCACTTCGACGTCTTCTTCGAACGTCAGCCCGGGAACGCACGCCGCCAATTGTTTGCGCTCTTTCTCGCTCAAGTACGCCGAAAATCCTCTCGCGAGTCGTCTTCGAAACAGTATCTTGAGTCGGCGCGCGCACGGCACGCGCAAAGCGCCCTTCGCGACGTCGGCGCTGTCGTGCGATACCAGGTACGCTTTACGCGCAAAGACACCGGTCGCGAGGGTTGGAGAAGCGAACACCGCGGTGAGACATATCGTCAGGACGAGCCTGCGCATGCGCAATCGCGTTGTGGTGCGAGGGTTCGCTTTGTCGCGACGACATCGTCATCTCAAACTACAGTAGTTGTTATTACACACAGTGCGTTATTTATTAAAGCACGAACCTATCGATAGCCTCCGCGACGCCGTCTTGCTCGTTGGATGAATCCAACACGTGCGCCGCGCTCTTTTTAGTCTTTTCGCAGGCGTTCGCCATCGCCACACCGCACCCGACGAATCCGAGCATCTCAGCGTCGTTTTCGCCGTCGCCGCACGCGACGACGTCAAACGCCGGATTCACGTCCATCGATTTCAGCACCGCCTGCACGCCCTTGGACTTGTCGTTACCGAGCGGTAATATCTCCAACATGTCTGCGACGGCCTGTGTCACCTCGGCGCGATCCTTAAAGGCGGCTTCCCAGATGGGTCGCACGCCGTCGATGCTCTCTTTGCTCGGTCCCATTAATAAAAGTTTACGAACTGTGCCCGAAGATAACACGGCGTCCACGGATTCGTACACGTCGCTCGGGGGTTCGTGAAACGTTTCGTGAAGTGTGTCCAAGAGCGGGCTCGCTTCGAGCGTCGCGCACGTGTCGCCACAAAACGCGGTGAGCGCCAAGCCGTCGTGCACGACATCCTTCATCATCATGAAGGCGTCCCTCGTGACGTCTTCGGGCATTTTCGCCTCGTACACGAGCTCACCGCCGCGTCCGTACACCTCGAGTCCCTGCAGAAACACGCCCGGAGTGTTTTTACCGACGATGATACCGTCCAAGCCCTGCGTCGAAGCGGCTCGAATGGCTGCCGGTCTCGCCTTGCCGGTAGCGACGACCACCTCCACGCCGGACGCGACGGCTCTCCGCAGCGCGGCGGCGACGCCCGGCGTGATGACGCTGTCTCCATTCAAGAGCGTACCGTCGAGATCCGTCACCAAAACGCGTCTCTGTGCGCTCGTCGTCCTCGCGGCGGACGGCGCGTCTCCCGACGCGCGTCGCGTGAGTCCCGTCACCTTCCATCCCAACGCGCGCAACATCTCTTGCTCCGCCACCGCCATCGTCTCCGCGTCCGCCTCGCTCAGCTCGTGATCGAATCCCAGCAAGTGTAACAGACCGTGCACCAAGAGCACTCGACACTCATCCCTGAGCCCGTGTCCGACCTCTCTCGCCTGCGCGCTCGCCGTGTCCACACTCACGATGACATCCCCCAACACCACCATCGGACCGAAACTCTCCGCTGGGAAGCTCAACACGTCCGTCGCGCTGTCTTTTTGTCTGTACCCGGCGTTTAAACTCCTGATGTACTCATCCGAGCACAGCGCCACGCTCAACTCGAGATGCGATACCGATTTCGGCAGCGTCTCTCTCGCGCGCGCCGTCGCCGCCGAAGCGCCCTCATTCTCCAACAACAGCGTCATCAACGCCACCGCGTCCTCCTCCACCTCTTTCCGCAGCGCGCGCAGATCCAATCCACGCTCGATCACTTCTCTCGGCTCGCGTCCGTCCTCATCCACGATCATCACGTCGCACACGCACTCGGCGTCGCCGACGTAAAACGTTTCGCCGTAATCCTCGTCGCCGTAGTCCTCCCCGTCCCCATCCCCGCTCGCGCTCGCGCTCGCGCGCGTCCACCCTCGAGCGCGCGCGCGCGCACCGATCCACGACGACACGCGCGATCGTCGTCGCGTCGCGTCGACGTCAGACCACGCGCACCGCGTCGACGGTGACGACGACGATGCGAATGGCGACGACGCCATCGATGTCGCCGCGCGCGCGCGCGACGCCGGTACCACGACGCCGCGTTCGACGCGACGTCGGTAGACCACGAGAGGGGTCGTCGCGCGACGCGCGAGCGCGCGAACGATGACGGCGGAGCGCATGGTGGTCGGACGCTCGCGTCGATGTGTGTCGGGACAAATTCGCGGAGGCGCAAAAGCGTAAAGGGAAAAGGAAAGGCGTCTTGTTTGTCTTGCTTCGTGTACACGACGAGGCGCGCGTGAAATAATGATGATGGCTAGGTAAAAACGACGGTGGGCGATGGGCGGAGATGACGCGGGCGGAGGATGTCGGTGTCGGTGCCGGGGGTAAGTTCGCGGCGGCGGCGGCGACGCTCGCCTTCGAGGCGGTTACTACCAGTTGGTGAAGACGCCGTACGAGCCAAAGAGTCCGTTGGCGCCGGCGACGTACTGTAAGAAGACGAAGACGACGAAGACGACGATGGTGACATTGACGAGATCGCCGGGAGATCCGGTGAATTCATCGGCTCCTTTCGTCGACGATGTCGTGCGGAGCGAACTATCCGGCATGGGCATGGCGAGCTTGGCGAGATCGTACGAGGCGAGAATTTGTCCCACCTCGCTCGGAGGAACGTTGAGTCCCACCTTGTCGGCGCGCCGTTTGTTCATGCGTGACGTGTAAGGTAAAGATTCGATGACGGCGTCGGCGAGATCGTCGATGAAGAGAGGATCCGTGTCGAGCGCGGGGACGCGGCCCCACTTTTCCACGCCGCTCTCCTCCGCCAACTCGCGATACTCCATGTCAATCTCTTCCAAGGTTTCGATGTGTTCGCTGACAAAGGAGATGGGCACCGCGCACAGCGCCTTGGTTCCTTTTCTTCCGAGTTCGCGTATGGTGTCGTCCGTGTACGGCTTGAGCCACTCCACCGGTCCGACGCGCGACTGGTACGCCAAGACGTGCTCGTTGTCCACGCCGGCGGCGCGCAACTCGTCGACGATGAGTCCGACGCACGCCTCCATCTCATCCTTGTACGGATCTCCAGCCTCCTCGACGTACGACGTCGGTACGCCGTGCGCCGAGAAGAAGATGATCGGTTCCTTTTCATCGTCGAATTGTTCTCTCAACGTCTTGGCGATCATCGCCGCCATGGCTTTGACGTACCCGGGACGCTGATACCACGACGGAATAACCGTGTGACGCACGCGCGCCAACGCTTCATCCTCGCTGAAATACTGCTCCAACAGGCGCAGACTCGATCCCGACGTGCTGATGGAGAATTGTGGGTACAGTGGGAGCACCACGAGTCGATTAACGCCGTCTCGTTTGATGGCTTCGATGGCGTCCTCGGTGAACGGTTTCCAATACCGCATGCCGACGTACGCCTTGGCGGCGATCCCTCGCGTCTCCATCGCCGTCTGCAGCGCGTGCGCCTGCGCCTCGGTGATTCGACGAAGCGGAGAGCCACCACCGATGGATTCGTACGCCTCTCGACTCTTCGGCGCGCGAGACGAACTCAAAACGTTGGCGAGAAAACCTTGTAAAAACCGAAGCGGTCCGGGCAACCGAATGATATCCGGGTCGGCGAATAAATTATACAAAAACGGTTGCACGTCATCCAACGTCTCCGGACCACCGAGATTGAGCAAAAGAACACCAACCTTATACTCCTCCTCCTCCTCCTCCTCGTTCCCCCCTCGTCCGACGGCGAGAACACCGCTCGAGTCGTTCGCCGCCGCCGCCCCCCCGCGCCGCCTCGACCGCCGAAGACCCGCGCGCGAATAATTCAATCCAAAATTACCATACCTCGCGAACGTTCCCTCCACCGCTCGCCCCGACGCATCACCACCGCCACACTCTCTGTCCTCTCTCGACGCCCACGAAGAGGACGGCGATCCATCGCGCGCGGACGCGCGAGACGTCGTCGTCGTCCCGCGCCGCGTCGCCCGTCGACCCCGTCCCCGCCGACGACGATGATGATCTTTATGCTCGCACCTCGCGCTCGTGGACGCCTGCGTCATCGCGCCCGCGCGGTGCATGACGCGCTTACGCGATGAGTCTCGCGAACGTTCGACGGACGGCGCGCTCGAGCGCGCGACGGTGGCGCGCGACGCGTCGAAAGGCGTGGATCTCCGTCGAGGGTCCGAGCCGCCGCGCGATCGACCCGTAAGGCGCGACTGAGGCGTCGAAGTCGAACGCTCGCGTCGCGAGGGACGAACGCGAATGGAGACGCGCGTGAGGACGCGTTCGCGGTCGAGTCGCGCGACGAGGACGTCGTCGGCGTGTGCGGGGACGACGGTGAATCATTCACGGTGTAATCGCATCTGGCGCTGCCGGTCGAGTCCCTCTATCGGTGAGTCATGACTCGTCAAGGTGGACGAAAAGTGCACCGTGGGACACAGCCATCATCGCTCGGGCGCTCGACCGACCGGGCCGTCGAAGACGGCGCCCGCGCGCGCGATGGCGTCGGTGGCGTCGCGTCGGTGGCGTCGGTGGCGTGCATCGCGTCCGTCGCGCGCGCGACGCGCGTCGAAACGACGTCATTCTTTCATTCATCATCGGGGCGCATTGGCGCGACGACGCGCCGTGCGCCACACGACGACGCGCGGTGATGCGCGCGACGATGCGCGCGACGATGCGCGCGACGCCGACGATGCGAGTCGCGCGATCGGTCTCGTCGGCGTCGCGCGCGAGACGGGGCGCGGGAGGGACGACGCGGAGGAACGCGCGCGCGGCCGTTGGTCGATTGGGAACGACGACGACGACGGCGAGGACGACGACGACGCGCGACGCGCGCGCGAGAAGGCGCGTGGTGACGCGAGGCAAATCCGACGCCTCGGGCCTGCCGGACGGCGTGGACGAACTCATGCGTAAGTACGCGGGAGACGCTGCGAAATCGGTGGGGCGCGCGGCGGCGAACGCGGCGAAGACGACGACGAGCGCGCCGACGAGAATCGCGCGCGGGGCGCGCACGTCCTACGACGGCGTGTTCGCGCTGTTATTCTTAAACTTTGCGTTATTCGCGTGCGACCACTGGGCGCACATGAGCTTCGTAAAGACGCTGTATCTGAACCACGCGCGGCCGACGTGGTGGCAATTCGCGACGTCGACGTTTTGTCACGCCAATTGGGCGCACTTGTCGTCCAATATTTTCTTCTTGTACATTTTCGGCAAGCTCATCGAGGAGGAGGAGGGTACGTTCGGGGTGTGGATGTCGTATCTCGTCACCGGCATCGGGGCGAATCTCGCGTCGTGGTTTTTATTGCCCAAGAGCGTCGGCGGCGTCTTGGGCATCGGCGGCGCGGCGACGGTGAGTCTGGGCGCGAGCGGCGCCGTGTTCGGTCTCTTCGCCGTCTCTGTGCTCGTGAAATTGAGTTGGAACTGGCGCAGAATCTTAGAGGTGGTGATTTTAGGACAATTCGTCGTGGATAGGTTTTTGAGCGAGGCACAGATGATCGCCGCCGCGGGATCGGGCGTCGGCGCGGGAAACGTCAATCACGTCGCCCATCTCGGCGGCGCCATCGCGGGGGTGTTGCTCATAATCTTTCTACAGCGCATGGTGCCGAAATGAGTGACGCGCTCAGAGGGCGATGTGTGTGATGATGACTGCGTAGAGTTTTAAAACAGAACAAACAGACGCACAGACGGACGCGTTCGCGTTATTAATAGTTATTAATCATCGTACGCGATATCTACTAGAGGACGCAAAAAAAACCCGATTTTATCAAAAGACGCCGAGCGCGGTGAAGAGGGCAAAGGCGAGAAACAAACTCCCGCCGACGACGCCCACCGTGCGTTCGCTGATGCGTTTGGAGAGGAGAGACCCACCGACGACGGCGATGAGCGTGGCGATGAAATGTCCGAGCGTGGCGCCGAACGCGACGCCGACTGGGTTTTGCGCGGCGCCGAGGGCGATGGTGGCTAACATGCTTCGATCGCCCCACTCGGCGATGAAGATCAACGTAAAGGTTTCAATCAACGCCGCAATGCCCGGGGACCGGCTCTGCGCGCTCGCGGATTTACACACCACTTCGGTCGCCTCGGCGAGCTCGCCGTGCTCCTCGGGTGTCGCGCCGCTGGGATCCATGGCGAGCGCGTCCTTGAGCGTCTTGACGCCGAAAAACACCAACATGGCGACGGCGGCGTACTCTCCGACCGGGAGCGTCGGCGCCAGAGACGTCGGCAAATTTTGAAACGCTCTCCCGATGGCGACCGAGATGACCGTCATAGACGCCAACGCCGTCGTCGCACCGGCGAGCACGCGCAATCGACCCAGACGCATCGCCAACAACGCCGCGATAAAGAAGGTTTTATCCCCCAACTCGCTGACGAAGATGAGCGCAAACGCCGCCGTGAACCCGCTCTTGGCCAACGCGCTCACGATTCGACTCTTCGCATCCAACATGAACGTGCTCGATCCTAAATCAAACGCCACGTATAATATTATCGCCGCCACGACGCACGATCCGAAAATCGCCGCCTGCAGCGCGTATCCCGTCGTCGGTTTATCCGCGTCATCGCGCACCATTTTCATGAATTCCAAATCGCACGACGCCCCCGCGTCCGCGTCCCCCCCATCGCTCGCCGCCGCGCGCATCGCGCGTCCCGCACGCGCCGCCGAACCGCGCACATCGCGCACAGCTCTCACCGCGCGTCGCACCGTCGTCCCGCGCGCGCGCACACAGACGCCGTCCCGACACCGATCCGCCGTCCCAGACGACGACGAGGTTGACGAAGAAATTCTCACGCGACGCGCGCGCGTCTCGACCACCGACGACGCCGACGCCGACGCCGACGCGCGCGAACGCGAACGCGTCACGGTCACCCCGACTGACGCGCGCGCGACGACCGACATGACGACGACTGACGACTGAATGAAGGAATGCATTCATGAAATTCAACACACAAACCTCTCGGCGGCGACGAGTCAGCGCGACGACTCTTTGGTCTACGACGACTTTTTAACTCTTCGTATGCATGACATCACCACTACAAACGGCGCGTCCGAATCCGAGTCCTACTACATATTAATACCGCTACACTATTCATTCGTTCCGCCGATGGGACGCGCGCTCGCGGCGCGAGGAGCGAGTTTTTTCGCGCGCGCGGCGACGCGCTTCTCCTTGGCGCGTCGCGCGTCAGATTTCGACTTTTTGGCGGCGGCGTCCTTGGCGGCGCGAAGGGCGGCTTTCGTGGCGGAGGCGCCGATGAGTTGCGGCGCGTCTTTGAGTCCGAACGCGGCGGCGACGTGGCCGAGATGGAGTCTCTTGATGTGGAAGATGTGTTTGAGCGCGCTCGGAAAGGTGGCGTAGGCGCGAACGTGGGCTCGAAACGCATCCTTGGCCAAGACGTCGTACGGTTTGTCGGCGGCGACTTTTGCGAGGAGCTTTTTCTGCATGCGTTGCGCGGCGGGATGGAGATGTGGCATGCTCTTAAACGTGGATTTATCCCGTTCAGTGGCGTCTTTCGCGTCGTCGAGGACGTTGAGCATGGCGACGGCGGACCCGACGGCGAAGGAGACGCCCTCGGCGGCGAGGACGTCGGCGTATTCGCGCTCCTTGGGTTGTAAAAAGAGCACGGCTTCGCCGTTCGAGCCGAGACGCGCGGTTCGACCGACTCTGTGCACGTACGTCGTGGCGTCGGCGGGTGGATCGACTTGAACTGTCGCGCCGACGCCGACGAAATCTAAACCTCTCGCGCCGACGTCGGTGCAGAGCAAGACGCCCGCCTTGGTCGTCGCAAAACCGCGAAAGACGTCGGCGCGTTCGGATTGACGCAACAATCCGTGTAAACGAAAGATTTCGTACGGACCCTGCACGGCGTCGTCGTCGTCCTCCATCTTCCCCTTGGCGCCTTTGGCGAGCCATCGAAGGGTCTTGTAGTGATACTCAACGGATTCGCACGAGGAAAAAAAGACGATCACCTTGGAGATGGAGCCTCGCATCCATCCGGCGAGCACGCCGGCGAGCGCGGGGAGTCGCGCCTTCATGGACACCTCGACGACGGTGTGGTTGAGACCCTGCGGCATGTGCACGCGTTCGCCGCCGGTCATGATTTTTACCATGCGTTTGAGGGCGTCGGCGTTCGCGTCGGCGTCGACGTCGGCGGCGTCGCCATGATCGTCGTCGTCGCCGACGATTTCCAAGTCGTCCCTCTCCGGCTCGACGACGACGGTGACGGGATCCGTCATGCGTTCGGCTAAACGCGCCGTGCCCGGCGTGAGCGTCGCGGAGAGAAGGGCGGTGCACAGACTCGCGCCCTCCGTTCGACGACCAATCTCGTTCAAGATAGCGTTCAAATCTTCCTCGAATCCTAAATCTAATAATCGATCGGCTTCGTCGAGGACGAGCCAACGCAAATTGTCCACGACGAACGACTCGGTCATTCGGAGATGATCCAACAGTCGACCCGGGGTGGCGATGAGCAGACACACCCCTTTGCGCAGACGCGCTTTTTCTTTCGCGCGATTTTCACCACCCATGATGGAGCTCGTCACCACCCAATGAAACGGTCTCCCCACGAGACGCGCCGTATCCTCCACCTGCGTCGCCAACTCGCGCGTCGGCACGAGCACCAACCCGCGCGTGCCCTCATTTCTCGTCACCCTCGGCACGATTCCTCCAATCTTACTAAACAACGGCGCGATGTAACTCAGCGTCTTCCCCGACCCGGTCTCCGCGCGCACCAAGACGTCTCGACCGGCTAACATTCGAGGAATGGTTTTCGCCTGCACCGCCGTCGGCGCTCCGAAACCGACGTTCTCCGTCAAGTGTTTCACCATGGACGCCGGAAGTCCACACTCCTCGAACGTCGTCGGTTCTCTCCCGAACACTCTCGCACGATCGCCTCCACGGTGCGCGTCCTCACCGTCACCGTGTTCACCACAGTTCTCGCCCGCGTCGTCGTCGTCCCGTCCCGAACCGCTCGCCGCCGCGCGTTTCATCAGACTCGCCCAGTCTCGAGGATTAAACGTCAACCCGTCGTCGTCCTTGTCGTCCCCATCGCCGTCGTCGCCTCGAACGACCTCGAACGCATCGTCCTTCTCGTTCTCCTCCTCCTCCTCTCTCGACCTCATCGTCCCTCGTCCGTCGCGCGTCGGCGCGCCTCGCGTCGGCTTTTTCCCTCGCCGTCCGTCACCCTCCCGACGTGCGTCATCATCGCCTCTCGACGTCCCGCGCCCGCCTCGCGCGCGCGCGCCCCCCGCATCCTCGCGCGCGCGTTTCTTCTCGCCTCGTCGCGTCGGTCCTTTCGTCCCACCGTCGCGCGGGGCGTCCGACGCGCGCGTCGTCGTCGTCGTCGTCCCGCCGCCGCGCCAGCCCTTTTTCGACGTTCGCGCCACCGTCCTCGCGCGCGGGTTCCCTCGTCGCCCACCGCGAATCGGCGCGACGTCGTCCGCGATGTTCATCACGAGCGCGTCGTCGTCCGACATGGCGCGAACGCGCGCGACGCGACGCGGTGTCGCGCGAACGAGCGACCGGAGGGACTCGCGCGGCGAATCAGGTCGGTTCGAAGGCTCGAGGTCGAGAAATCGACCGAATGGGCGTCCGCGGTGCCTCGCGCGACGCGTCACTCGTCGCCGCGCGAGACGCGATGGATGCTATGAATTTTTCTCGACGCGTCGACGGAGACGCGCGCGATGAAGACGCGCGCGCGTCGACGGAGACGCGCGCGAACGATGGGGAGAAGACGGACCGGCACTCGGAGGCTCGAGAGGCGTCCGAGGAAGACGCGACGATGGACGACGCGATCGGGACGTGTCGCGTGTGTCTGGAGGATATCTCGCGCGAGGACGTCGAATGTGGTCTCGCCGTCGCGCTCGGGTGCGCGTGCGCGTCGTCTGGTCACGTGCACGAGACGTTCGCGTGTCGCGGCGCGTACGCGGCGATGAAACGCCGCGCCGGAGAGACGACGTGCGAGATTTGTTTACATCCGCTCGCGGCGCACATCGCGTCGCTCGAACGCTCTAAACGCGCCTTCGTCATCGATATCGACGTCGACGATCGTCGAGGCGGCGAGAGAGAGAGAGACGAGGATGGACGCGCCGCTCGTGACGCGTCGCTCGACGCCGCCGAATCCAGAGTCGCGCTTCGCGACGCGAGCTGCGCGCCGTGCGCGTGCGTCTACGCGTGCGTCCGCGCCATTCTCGCGCGACGCACGGGCCTCTTCGCGTTCACGCTCGCGTTGCTCGGCGCGCTCGTCTTCACCGGCGTCGTTCGACCGATGTGAATCCGACGAAACGGAGGCGCGCGTCGGCGCGTCGATTTCGACGTCGTCAGAGGGGAACGAAACGGCGAGAGAGAGAAAATGATGATTTGCGACGTCGTCACTCGTCGACGACGACGACACGCGCGAGAGAACGCGATCGCGTGACGCGAAAACGCGTGCGGGACGCGTCGAGGCGCGCGGATCGGTGCGCGCGCGCGGCGACGACGAGAGGGACGTTCGAATTCGCGGGACGGTTGGTTTAAAAACATCGTCATCGTCGTCGCGTCATGACGGACGTGATGCGCACGCCCGTGTCCACGCCGACGAGCGCGACGTCTCGTGAATCGCCGTTTGCGTCTTCTCCGCCGACGTCGTCGACGACGAGCGATCGTGAGGCGGCGGAGAGATTGGCGGATGCGATTCGGGACGGGTTGCTCTTCGCCACGCCGGAGGCGACGACGCGACGCGTGATGGCGAGAACGCCGGGAAGCGGCGGTGCGAAGACGCCGACGTTTGCGTTCGGGGACGTGGATTGTGCGGTGTGTCAGAGTCCGCTCGATCGGTCGAGACCGGAGGCGAGCGATAATCCGGATAAGGTGGAGCTCGCCACCGGGTTGGCGTGTCGACACGTCTTTCATCGATGTTGTCTCGCGGAGTGTCGAACGCACGGTATACGGCGGTGTCCGACGTGTCAGGCGCCGTTGCCTCGAGGATTTACGCCGGAGAGCGTGCGAGAGGAGCGAGAGCGACACAGGATTCGAGATCGAATCATCGCGAGGAGTCGGAGGGCGACTGACGCGATTCGATTGGCGCGGGCGAGAGCCATCGCCAACGGAACGATACCGCCGCACGGCGCGAGTCCGACGACGAGCGATGGAAGTCAGACGCCGGGAACGCCTGTGATGGTGTCTTTGAGTCAAGACACGGGGATGGACGTGTACGGCGCCGCGGCGTTACCTCCGAGAGCGCCGAGGTCGTCGGCGCCGAAAAACGGCGGAAACAGAAACGAGCGGTGTCATCCGTACGCCTCGCCGTCGCCTTCTCGTTCGCCGTCCTCGGCGAGCGAAGACGGGGAAGATGATACATTCTTCATCTCCATGACGCAGTGAGCGATGGACGAGCACATCGCACGATAGAGCCCGCGGCGTCCGGAACGACGCCACCACGCGCCTTTAGTAGACAGTTAGTATTCATTACATCATCGCGCACCCTCGCGCATCTCAAAATCTAGGCATGCGATCGCCGGGATTCAACACCATGGGATCACCCTTCCAATCCGCCACCACCCTGCGTCCATCCGGAAGCGTCGTGCCCGGAATCAATAAACTCTCGTCGATTTCGTCGTCGTCCTGGTACGTCGTCCGCGCCGCCGAAACCGTCTCCGCCGTCTCCGCCGACGACGACGACGACGCTCCAACCACCCCAGATCCGTCACCACCGACACCATCCTCCACTCCACACACCTCCATGATCACCCACTCCGGCGTTCCGTCCACGATGTGTTCCCCGAACGCCTTCCCCCACTCGACGTGTTCGTCCCGCGGGACGCCTCTCAAAAACGTCTCCACCTCGCCCAATCCCCCGAACCCACCCACGCGCATCTCCAGCGCCGATTCGCGTCCACCGATGTACCCAGAACACACCTGAAACCTCTCGCTCGACACGCCCGCCTTGACACCGATCGTTCGCGCCCACAGACGCAACGCGTCCCGCGCCGCCGCCTTGCGCCCAAACCTCGCGGCGACGCGCCACCGCGCCACGAGCTCGCGTCGGTTTCGCGACGGCGACGCGTCGACGCGCGGTTCGGGCGACGGCGCGGTTTGACGCAAGCCCTCGAGCGCGGCGGCGTACGCATCTTCGTCTCCGTCGTCGCCTCCGTCGTCGTCGTCGTCGTCGTCGTCGCGGCGTCCCGGCCGTAACCGCTCGAACGCGTCGTCGCCCGGGAGCACGAGTCCGAACGAGGACGACGCGCGCGCGACGACGCGTCGGCGCGGCGACGACGCGATGCGTCTCGGCGGCGTCGAGCGCGCGAGGCGAGGCGTCGCCAGGCGAGTCGTCCTCGTCGTCGTCGTCATCATCGAACGGCGCAAAATGAGGAGCTCTGGCGAACGAGCCCGCATCACACCGGGGACGCGAGCGCGAGAATCGACGTGCATACAATGAGGGTGTACGAAAGATATTCGGCTCAAAGGTCCACGAGATGCTCGATAAGTTTTCACGCGTTGACGACGCGTGTTCCAAGGCGGCTCGGCGGTCGCTCGCGGATGAGACGCGACAAAACTCACGGGCGCGTCTCGTTGTTAACTTTCGGCGGGGTACTGAAGCGCGTCGCCGGTGGTGAATGAGGGCGCCACTGAGAGACGACGACGAGGACGACCGACGGCGACGATGGACGCGCGCGGGGCGAGCGCGAGCGATTCTGAGGAATCCATGTGGTCGCTTCCGGTGCGCGCGACGCGACGAGACGCGCGAGGGGGAGCGAGCGCGCGTCGATTCGATTCGAATGACGAGACAGACTGACGAAAGATGACGACGCGACGCGACGATGACGCAGGACGCGCTCATGGTGGGCGGTCGCGACGACGAGGAGGATGTTTCAAAGCCGAGAACGCCGGCGTGGATCGCGGTGGCGCGTCCGAGACGATCGAGGGACGTGGATGAGAATCGAGACGAGGACGGCGTCGAGGAGACGACGACGACGGGAGAGGAGGAGATCGAGGCGCTGAGACGCGAGAACGCCGAGTTACGAGCGCGGTTGCGCGCGACGCAGAGCGAGTTCGACGCGCAGTGGCGAGCGGAGATGAAGAGCGTGCGAGAGGCGGTCGTCGAGAGAGACGCCGAGTGGTCGAAACGCGTCGATCGATACAGACGAGCGGCGAACGACGCGCGCGCGGAGAGGGACGCGGACAGGGCGGCGTGGGCGGTCGAGCGCGCATCTTTGCGCGACGACCGCGCGGTTCGCGCGAGTTCGGCTTCGATTGAGCGTTTACGACGAGACGTGCGCGCGTTGAAGCAGTCGTGTCGGGACCTTCGAAGCTCGGCCGAGTTGGCGAATAGACTCGTCGGTCCGGCGGTCGAGCGCGCGCTCGAGGGCGTTCGGCGCGCGTTCGGCGACGCGTGAGAGTCGCGCGCACGAGTGAGTCTTAGCGTAGCACGTTCGTGTACATACAGTAGATAGGTTACAACAACATCGGTAACGTGGTACATGGTGGGTAGTTTACGGGTACGGCGGTCGGCGCTGGTTTTTTCTCTTCATTCGTTCGTTCATTCGTACGTACGTACGTACGTACGCACGCGCGAGCTTCGCGGCGGTGGCTCGGTCATTCTCGATCGGTCGACACTCACGTCCACGTCTTCGACGCGTCGTCCTCCTCTCCAAAGTAATACCGGAGATCCGCCTTGATTCCGTCCTCGTACCACCCTCTCGGCACCCAAGACGCGTCCGTCGCGTCGTACCACGACAATCTCGGCTTCATCCTCGGTTTCCTCTCGTCGTGCACCAACACGCTTCGCACGTACGCCGAATCCCTCGCCATCCTCGCCGCGCACAAAAACGCCGGTATATCCGGCACGTACACCTCCGTCGCCTCCGTCGCCGACGCCGCCCCGCGCGCGCGTTCGCTCTTCGCCATCTCATCCACGAGCGGCGCGAACGCCTCCCCGATCGCTTTCGCGCACGTCCCCAACGGCATCTCATCGCTTCGTCTCGCCCGCGCGAATCCCATCACCGTCCACCGCTCGCCGTCGTCTCGCGCGTCCGCGCGCGCGCTCGCCCCAACAGAATGCTGACGAGGCACCGATGATGCCGACGCGCGCGCATCGTCCCCATCGGTCACCACCGCGGTCGTCGCGCGACGCACGCGCGCGCGCGACACCGCGCGATTCACGCGCGGGAATATTCTGTACATCTATCCCTACACGTCTCTCCCACCGCCGTCGCGTGTCGTCGTATGTCGTCGACGCATTCGCGCGCGCATGCATTCATTCATCATCGACGCGACACTCGACCGAAGGCGCGGGACCGGGGAAAATATCTCGATCGATCGGTCGCTCGGTCGGTCGTCCG
>Ga0255774_10001394_pt1 | contig 20030 bp, 11 predicted proteins | sample 101ome_17_FD_179972 | JGI IMG/M metagenome (GOLD analysis project Ga0255774, IMG submission 179972) | Coastal salt marsh microbial communities from the Groves Creek Marsh, Skidaway Island, Georgia - 101407AT metaG (version 2) | ecosystem: Environmental > Aquatic > Marine > Intertidal zone >...
GGCCAGCTCCACACCCCATCGGCTGCTGTCCGCCATATAGTCCGGGTGATCGACGATGCTGTTGAACAGCTCCATCTGCAACACCACCCCGTGTTCCTCGGCCAGCTTGACCATTGGGGTCAACGACTGCACCGCCTGCTCCATCCCGGCCTCCTCACTCAGCCCGCGGCGGTTCCCGCTGAAGCAAATAAGGTTGGTATAGCCGGCCTTCGCCACGCGCGGGATCATTTCACGGTAGCGTTCGTGCAGCACCCCCTCGAACTCGGCATGAATAAACCCATCGACCAAATTCAATTCGGCACCGTTGCACATGCTGCTATCCAGTCCGTGCTTTTTTAGGTGGTGCCAATTCTCTGGGCCCACCAAATCCACCGCCTCAATCCCTTCGGCAGCCAACCACCCGCACAGCTCCTCCCAATCCAGGTCGGTCACCGTCCAGTGGCTCACACTTCTTTTATAGCCGAAAGCGCGCTCGCTCTTCACGACCGAACTTTCCGCCTGGGCCGTTCCGGCCCAGAGCGCTCCGGGCGCGGCGGCTGCCGCGCCCAAAGTCATGAGTTTCTTTATGTGATCGCGTCTATTCACTTACGAATGTTTGCGACGGATGTGCAAGTGGATTCCTGCGAAGATGGCAATCAACACCACAGGAATATATAGGGTCGTCATGATGACCTTGCGACCGGCTTCCACCTCTGAAAGTCCGACCATCAATTCGTCATAGAATCCGCCCATGAATTGCATATAAATACTTACCGCGAACATCCCCGCAGCACCGATGACCGCCATGCCCACAGCACCTGTGGCTGGGAGGTAGGTCGCTACGAATCCGATCATTGTCGGCCAGAAATAGGTCACACCGATACCAAAAACGAAGGCGCTCACGAACAGCATCGAGCCGTCCATAGTCCCCATCATGTACAGACCGATGGTGGTGAACACCGCGCTAAAGAGCAACATTCCTGTGGTGGAGAAACGCTCCACGACCGGCGCTGCAATCCCGCGTCCAAAGGTCATCACCCCTGAGGTAATGAGTAGGATGAGGATGGCGTTGTCGCTGACACTTTTCAGCAGTACGTCGACGTATTGGTTGATGAACAGCTCAGAAGTGGCCGTTCCTAACATGGCGATGGTAATGATGATGTACAAAGGATTGAGTAGGGCCTTGTACATATCAGAATCTGATACCTTATTCGCCACACGCTCCGTCACCGGAAATTCCATGCGCTCCATCTGCAATGCATACCAAATGGTCGGCAACAGCATCACGGCCATCATCACTTGCCAGCTCAATCCGAGCTTGCCAAAGCTGAAGGCCACGAGCGATCCGATGACAATACCACCGGGGAACCAAAGATGGAATTGGTTGAGTTTGGTGGTCTTTTCTTCTGGATAAATAGAGGCTACTAGGGGGTTACAAACGGCTTCGACCATACCATTGGCCAAACCGATGAACAGGGTGCTGATCCAAAGGGACCAGAAGCCGCCTGCGAAGATGGTGAGCAAGATGCCCGCGAAGTGACCGATATAGGCCAAGCGCATCAAGTTTTTCATGCCTACCTTATCGACCAAGGCACCCCCAATAATCATACTGACAGGGAAGCCCCAGAAGGCAGTGGCTGCAATGCGGCTGAGTTCAGAACCATTGAGTTCGAATTCTACGCCCAGGTCGTTGAGAATCCCGGCGCGAATACCAAAACTCAAACTGGTCACCAATAAACTCGCACAACTAGCAATAAAGAGAGAACGACGGTTGCTTGTAGTTGCAGTCATAGTGTTTCGAGTGTTTTGTGTTTAGGAAGTGTCCAATATACACTTTCTCGAAATACGACTGACCCGCGAGCCGGTAAAAAGTGACGAGTTACCCTACAATCGTCACAAAACCAATATTTTGTCTATTTTAAGACTTTAAATGTCTATGGAACCTTTATTGCTTGAGAAGTACCCAATTCCTACGTCGTTCAGCATCAAACAATTCCAAATAGTAGGAACCGGAACTAAGGTGCTCCAAGCTGATCTGCTCGTTCGGACCAATCTTGCCCATCGCTACCACTTCTCCAAGGGTATTGAACAGCTTGTACTCCATAGGTTCCACAAGGCCTAGTAAAACAACATGGCTATTGGAAGGCTGTGGCGCCAAAGTAATTTCGTTCAAATCATTTTCCCCAAGACCAATGCCATTGACAGTGATTTCCTTGGTGAGTACAATGATGGTATCGCCAATAAAGACAGAGGCTTCAAGTTTGGCGGGTGGCACAGTCCAAGTAATTTCAACCGTATCATATGGCGCCGAGGTTGGGTTCCACCAAAAACCATTGGTGACCGAATAATTCACACTGTCTACATAAGACGTATCATACAGGTGATAAAATTCACTTACCCCAGTGTAGGCGCTATCAGGACCCACGATATAGTTGGTATCGATAGGTATATCCACATAAAAGGTAAGGCTATCATCCAGCGTATTGCCACATTGGCTGTAAAAGACAATACTATCGGCACTTTCTCCTATATGTAGGGTCCAATTCCCCGGTGCCAACGGCACATCGGTGCGCAACAGCAATTGGTCATTACTCGTCGTTCTCTCCACGCTTTGTACGTAGGCAGATTTCGTCGCGTGACTCAATGCCATTTGTACCGAATCCACATCAAACATCACCGGATAGGCGTTGAAGTTCAGGTCAACCAATATAGAATCTGATGGATTGCCTGTCGGCGTGCCGGCATTCACAATCTCCAAAGTATCCCCCGCAGTACCAATGATTGGTGCCGTGATGTAATATTGTTCATCGCGCTCAATGCTGCCATAGTAGCGCCATACGCCCGAGGTATCTTTCACATATTCCGATACCTTGAAGGCAATGACACAAATCTGCTGAATGGAAGATTGCACCGTAATGGTTCTGTTCAAGGTATCAATTGAGAATGAAGCGCTGTCCCCAAAAGGCTTGGAAAGCGAATACCCAGTAGCATAGGTCACCGGAACTATGTTGGAAGAATTTAAGGTGTTATCATGCGGAGTAATCAGTTCAATATACAGGCTATCTCCGTCGGGATCAGGACCACAAATATCGAAGGTGGCTTGACCCACAGGAAAGGACTTTACAGACGAAGAAAAAGTGGGTGAGTTGTTGTAATTACGCGCCGGTTTGCCTGAAACGAGTGTGGCCAACACTACATTTCCTTGACTACTTGCATTCGCAATGTTATTGATGTTGGCGTTTCTACAGCAATTGGCATAGCGGATATCATAGGCCCCATATTCCACCAAGGAAACGGTATCGCCATAAATGTAGGATTCAACGGTTCCTGTGGCTCCACATGCTTGCGACAAGGTGGTGTAGCTCCCTATTTGTGGGAAAGTATAATATGTTGCCGAGTAATTTCCAATGGGTCTGCGGGTAAAAGTGACAGATAAGTTAGCCGGCATGGTGATCCCACTTGGATCTCGCAAAAGTTCGATCTCTATGTAATAATCATTGTACCCGCTTGGAGTATTGGCATTGGTCACGTTGGTGTAACGAATGGAGCCTCCTCGTTGGTGTGAGGCTTGAATTGATAGAGAAAATAAGAATGCAGTGGCAACGATTAGGGTGCGCTTTAGGTTCATGGGTAATCAATTTGTGCCATCAAGATACATTAAAGTTGAGACACTTTTTTGGTGTCCTAGTTTATTGTGTATTTTGGGCGTTCTAACGCGTTAACTCTCCTATGAAAAAGATACGAGCTGCCATGATCGGCGGCGGACCAGGTAGTTTTATCGGCGGCGTGCACCGCATTGCTGCGCGCATTGATGGCGACTATGAATTGGTCGCTGGCGCCTTTTCCTCCAAACCCGAAAAATGTTTGGAAACGGCACGTGAACTAGGTATTTCCGACGACCGCGCCTACGGCAGTTGGCAGGAGCTGCTCTCATCGGAGCTCGAGCGCCCCGCACACGAGCGTGTCCAAGTCATTATGATCACCACGCCCAACCATGTGCATGCCGCACCCACCATCGCGGCGCTCGAAGCAGGCTACCATGTCGTGCTCGATAAGCCCCTCTGCACCTCCATGGACGAGGCCTATGCCATCGAAGCAGCGGTGAAAAATGCCAAAGGACTCTTTTGTTTGACCCATACCTACACCGGGTATCCCATGGTCAAAGAGGCCAAGCACCAGATCGCTTCCGGTGCCCTCGGAAAAGTCCGCAAGATCTATGTAGAATACCCACAGGGCTGGCTTTCCACCTTCCTTGAAGGCGAAGGCCAAACCCAAGCCGCTTGGCGTACCGATCCCACAAAATCTGGAAAAGTCGGCGCCATGGGCGACATCGGCACCCACGCCTTCAACCTCGCCGAATACATCTCTGGCGAGCAGCTCAGTGAGGTCTGTGCCCAATTAAACATTGTGGTCCCCGGCCGCGCCCTCGACGACGACGGTGCCGTGCTCTTCCGTACCACTTCCGGTGCCACCGGCGTCCTCATGGCCACCCAAATCGCGGCCGGCGAAGAGAACAACCTCAAGATTCGCGTCTATGGTGAAAAAGGTGGTTTGTGCTGGGAGCAAAAGGACAACAACACCCTTACCATGATGCCCCTCGACGCGCCAGTGACCGTACTTCGCACCGGCGGTCCGGGCACCTCGGAAATGAGCTTGGCCAACCACCGCGTACCTCCCGGCCACCCGGAAGGCTACCTCGAGGCATTCGCCAACTTATATAAGAACTTCGCTGCCCACGTTCGCGCCCATGAAGCCGGACAAACGCGGAATCCACATTTAGATTATCCCGGTATTGAAGATGGCGTACGCGGCATGAAATTCATCGAAGCCATTGTCGCCAACAACGCCGGAACTGAAAAGTATACTGCCCTATGAAAACGCTGAAAGGACCTGCCATTTTTGTGGCCCAATTTGCTGATGATGTCGCCCCGTTCAATTCGTGGTCGACCATCTGTAAGTGGGCTGCCGACCTAGGCTACAAAGGCATTCAGATCCCATCGTGGGACGCCCGTTTCATCGACCTCGAAAAGGTCGCAAACAGCCAAGATGCCGCAGACGAGCTCAAAGGTATTGCTGCCGAACATGGCATCGCCATCACCGAACTGAGCACGCACCTTCAGGGCCAGCTCGTCGCCGTTCACCCGGCCTTCGACGCCCAGTTTGATGCCTTCGCCCCGGCGGAAGTGCACGGCAACTCCAAGGCCCGCACCGCATGGGCCGTGAACCAAGTAAAACTCGCCGGAACCGCCTCACAGCGCCTCGGCCTCACCGCACACCCGACCTTCTCCGGCGCCCTCGCTTGGCCGTATTTCTACCCGTGGCCGCAGCGCCCGGCTGGATTAGTGGAGGAGGCTTTTGAGGAATTGGGGCGCAGATGGATGCCACTCCTTCAACACTTCGACGAATGTGGCGTCGACCTCGCCTATGAAATCCACCCCGGAGAAGACCTCCACGACGGAGCCACTTTTGAGCGATTCCTCGACGAAGTAGGCGGCCACCCACGCGCCAACATGCTCTACGATCCGTCGCACCTCGTCCTCCAAGGCATGGACTACCTCGGTTACATCGACCTTTACCACGAACGCATCAAAGCCTTCCATGTGAAGGACGCAGAATTCACTCCGAACGCCCGCACCGGAGCGTACGGCGGCTACCTCCCGTGGGTAGAGCGCGCAGGTAGATTCCGTTCTGTAGGCGATGGTGAAATAGACTTCCCAAGCATCTTCGCGAAGCTCGCGCAGTACGATTACAACGGTTGGGCCGTGCTTGAATGGGAATGCTGCCTCAAAGACAGTGCTGCCGGAGCACGAGAAGGAGCAGAACGCATTGCCGATTGGATTATTCCGGTCGCCTCCCGCGCCTTCGACGACTTTGCCGCCACCGGCGTGGACAAAGCTGCCAACCGCAAAGCCCTAGGACTCGATTAACAATACAAACACTCAACCTCGAAGGCTACATTCCTTCGTTAACTCAACTCACAAATGAAAAACCTAATCCTTAGTGCCGCTGCCCTCTTTGCCGTAGCCTGCACTGCACCTGCTGAAGCGCCTACCGAAAATACCGCAGCCGCTCCAGAAAAATTACACAACAACATTACCGAAGTCGAAATCAATGAAGGCTGGGAACTCATGTTTGACGGTCAATGCACCGGCAACTTCCGTAAATATGGAGATACCGTGATCGGGAAAGCTTGGGTCATTGATGATGAAGCACTGCACTTGGACGCCAGCAATAAAGAAGATTGGCAAACCAATGGCGGTGGTGACATTGTCTACATGGACCTTGATGGCTCGATGAAAGAGTTTGAAAATTTCCACTTCAAGGGCGAATGGAAAATCGCCGACCGCGGAAACTCGGGCATCATCTACCTCATTCACGAGGATACTGAACAGTACCCGTACTGCTGGATGACCGGTCTTGAAATGCAAGTCCTCGACAATGGAACAGACTCCACAGAAGGCCACCCAGATGCAGCCATTCACAAGCACCGCGCAGGAGACTTATATGATATCAATGCGGCTCCTGAAGGTGCTGCCAAGCTCGCCGGCGAGTGGAACCAGTTTGAAATCATTGTTCAAGATGGTCACCTCACGCAAATCCTCAATGGCGTCGTAACCGTGGACCGCGACCTCTTCGACGACCAATGGCGCGCGGATGTAGCGGCCTCTAAATTCCACGAATTCGCTGGTTATGGCACGTACACAAAAGGTGGTATTGCTCTGCAAGACCATGGCGATAATGTGTGGTACCGCAACTTGAAGATTAAGTCGCTCGCGTCGGCAGAAGCTGAGGCTACTGAAGAATAATTTTCGATCCCGAAAATTTTCCTTGAAAAGCAAAAACCCGAGCCGCAGGCTCGGGTTTTTGCATTTTGGCACTAGGTCAGTTCGCACTAGGTCAGAATTTTTTTTACCGAGCTGAAGAATAAAGCGTTACATTGGATAGAGATTATTTGACCTGCCTCTATACCAACCCATGAAATCTATCAAAGCCCTACTTTCAATCCTTTTTCTGGGATTGGCCTTCATTGCTAAAAGTCAAAACACCTACTTAATTCCTACAGATTATTCCAAGGATACTATTAGAGCCTGTTCCGGCATTCTAGTGGATGGAGGTGGTGCAAACGGGAATTATACTTCCGGCGATGTCGGCGAAGTGTTCATCGATCCTCCGGGCGATGGAGTGGTGACATTCACCTTTACATCCTTTAGTGTAGGAAGCGTTGGGTCCGCTTTGTATTGTAGAGATGAGTCCAATAATTCTTGGATTGCTGTGTATACGAATGCCAATCCGCCGACATTAAATACCCCTATTGTGACCAGCGCAAAGGTGTTGTATTTCCGATTTTATGCTAGTTTCAATTCTAATCCTGGGTTCCAGTTAAGTTGGACCACAGATTCTACAACCGCCCCGTCTGCAGCCTTTACCGCGAGTGATACGGTTATACCCTTTAATACATCTGTGGACTTTACAAACTTGAGCTCCAATCAAGATGAAATGGAATGGGATTTTGACGACGGCGCGACCTCTTCAAAGTACGCGCCAAGCCATGTTTTTAAGCAAGAGGGAAGCCACGACGTCCAATTAAAAGTATCAAATTGCCAGGGATCAGATTCAATCACAAAAACCATTGTAGTCGAGCAGCGCCCAGTCTTTGATGTTAGCCCCGATAGCATGCAGCTGGTTGCCTCTTGTGGTGATTCCGTAACGGCAGGTGTGACCGTCTATAATTTGGCCAGTTCAGGTAGGATGATTACCAACATCTCTTTGCTCGACAGCAATGAGTCTTTTCATGCGGATTTTAATACGCCAGGCAATCTTGATGGGTTCAATTTTAATGGGAGTAATGCGGTCTCGCTTCAATCCAGTACGCTTAATTATGCCGGCGGGCGATCACTTCGAATTGCCGGGAAAACGGGTGGATATGATCCGGTGCAGACCACTTTTCCAGCCCAGCGGCCCAATAAGGTATCCTTTGCTTTCCGGGGAGGAACCTATAATCAACGGGGCTCATTTGTTTATTTAAGAGACGACCAGGATAATTCGGTTTTTGGCTTTGTTGCCTATGATTATGCCACGGCATACCTAACGGTGGGGTATAGAAAAAACGGCTATACCCAAACCAACCAAAACTTTATTGCTTCCCCAAATGGGCCCGCTTGGGTACATGTGAGCTATGAAAATATTGATTGGGAAAACGAGACTTTTGATTTGTATTTGAATCATTCGCTCTATATCGCAGATTGCGAGTTTTATGATCAAGCTCAAGACATACGCTCTTTTGAGGTCTATACGAACAGCACCAATGCGGTTTGTTTTATTGACGAAATATCCTTCGAGGGCGACGCCTACAGCACGCAGCTTAGCACGGATCAAGCTGTTGTATATGGTGGGGATTCTACCTATGTGACATTCTCCTTTCAAGCTAACGGCAGCGTAGGCACGCAATATTATGACATGGTGTTTCAGTTTAATGATACGGCGAATTCTACTGTGGTCGTTCCAGTGGAGGTGTTGGTCGAAGGCACCGGGATTTTGAGCAGTGCTGAGGGGAGTTGTCCTTTAAGCTACGGCTACACAAAGCGAGTTCACAAGGATTCATTGTTGATGTATAATTCGGGGTGTGATTCCTTGCGTTTTACGTCCATTCAAGGTTCGAGCAGTAGACTGCAAAATTTGGTCTTACCGGCTAATGTACAGCTGTATGATTCTTTGTATATCCCCTTTGACTTTTTTAGTGCAACGAGTGGCCAATTCTCTGATACCATTTTTATAGCCACCCAGGACAGTACCTATGCCTTTTGTGTCGCGCTCAATGTATCGGATGCGCCCATCACGGAATTGGACACCAATGCCTATTATTTGTATTCAACACTTTGCTTGGACACGGTCTCGGACACAATGACCATATACAATCTGGGAACGCAGAATTTGAATTGGTCCATCACACCATCAGATACATTTTACTTCGACGATTTTGAAGGCGCTGGAATGGACAGTACGCTTTGGCTGAACTGGGGGCCGGGTGCGACGGATACCCTGAATTGTGGTACCATCGCTGGTAGTAAGAGTTTGACCTTCAAAGGCGCCTGGGGCAACAATCGAACCGCTACGACACGACCTTTGAATGTAATTGATGGCGGGACCGTTGAATTTCAGATGTATCAAGGGAATTGTGGTACGGCTGGAGGAAATATGCCGATGTTCCTTCAGTACAGTTTGAATGGGACGAATTGGACAGATTTCGCCCAATTCCACACCTGGGAGTGGTCCACCTATCCAACCTTCTCTGCGGTGCTGCCCATTGCCGCAAGATCTCCTAATACTCAGATTAGATTTATCCAAAAGACATATGCTAGCAGCGGAAACAGTTGGGTGGTGGATAATGTTAAAATCATGAGTAATGCCAATAGGTCAGTACAAACCAACCCTGCCTCAGGGTCCATTTTACCTGGAGATTCTCAAAAGGTCGCCCTTCAGGTATATACCAAAGGTTTGGCCTCGGGAATTTACAATTTAGGTATTGAGTTTATCAATGGAGATCCGGATCATCCGTTGATGAATTTGCCTGTAATTCTCGAGCTAGACGGCCCTTCATCTTTAGCACATTCTGGCCTGGTATGCTCAAATCTAGATACCCTGCTAAACAATGCATTGGTAGTCGATAGCATTTTGTTGTGGAACGAGGGATGTGGTTGGGCCCAATTAGATTCTGCGTGGTCGACCGATTCTTTGCTTTCCATTCATTGGACAGATTCTGCATTGGCGCCTTTTGATACCACTTACCTAGTAGTCCAATACGAGGCCAAGCAAATCAAAAACATTCAAGATTCTATATTCATCAGTACCACAGATTCACTACTGACCTTGTGCTATTCAGGTTGGGTGTTGGAATCTCCGGTGCTAACCTTGAGTGAGGATTCTCTTTCGGTAGTATCCGCAAACTGCCAAGACACCATAGATTTTGATTTTTACATAGGCAATACCGCCTCTGCGTCGACCACGCTGCGGTGGTCCTTATTGCCGCAGGAGTATTTAAATGTGGTAATGGTCAATGCCCAAGTGTTCTCCGCTTTAGCCTCCAACATAGAGGCCGTACTTGAGGAGAACCCATTAATTCAAATTAGAAAAGTCAGTGCCGTATCAGATGTGGTTGCCCAGTTGTCTTGGGCGGATGTGGTCATCTTCCCACCCGTGACAACCAATGCCGTTTCCTCAAATTACCAAAACATAGAAACAGCCCTCCAAGGTTTTGTAGCCAAGGGTGGAACGATGGTGGTTATGGGCTCCCCAAATATCTCTAAGATTCTGTCCATCGACTTTATGAACGCCACTGTGGGTTCGAATCACAGCAATCAACTTTTGAGTGTGAGTAGTGTCCCGCCCTATACCAATGGGGTGACGAGCTTCACTGCTCAGAACGCTGCGTATTCATTGATCTTTAACCATGTCAAGCCGCCTGCGCAACACCTAATCACGAAATCGACCTATGATCACATTTATTCGGTTATGGATCTTGAGGACGGCAAGTTGATTTATTTTGGATTCACATTTGCGCAAGTGTACAATGAAATCAGACTGTTGCTGCACAACTTAATGGAGGATGCTTACAACAGGAAGCCGAGCGATTTTTCTTGGTTGAACTTATCGCCGACTCAAGGCCTCATCACCGGCGGGGACTCAACCCAAGTATCTGGACAGATAGTCTCGAGCAGTTTTCACAGCGGCACCTATGATTTTAACCTTGAAGTGAGTGCCAATGATCCAACGCACCTGACCACCTTGTTGCCTTTGCATTTTGAGTTACAAGGAAAAGGCGAGCTTGCACAGGCAGCGGGATGTATTAACCTTGGGGAGGTGCCGTACAACGGTCAGACGAATACCTCGGTTTCATTATCCAACATTGGATGTGCAGACCTTTCTATATCCTCCGTTGTTTCGTTAGATACCGCTCTTTCGTCAGGTGCTCAGCCAGGTTTCAGAATATCCCCTTTAGATACTGTTTCATTCCCATTGGTGATTTCAAACCCCACACTAGGTGTTCATCAGGATACCGTTCTGTTTTACACCAACGCCGATACTGTCGGCATCTGCATAAGCTATGAAAGTGTTGGGGCGCCTGAACTTGAATTGGATCCAAATAATATGCTTTACGCCACGGCAAACAAATGTAAAGGCGCTGTAGCCACAAGTGTTGCTCTCGAAAACCATGGTCTTGATACCTTGAGTTATGAAGTACACATTGGCGAACGCTATGATTCATCCTATACCCAAGAATGGAACTACAACCCTTCGCAATATTCTCAGAAGTTGACTTATACCTTCAACAATGTCATTTCTTCAGATACATTGTTCTATGAAATGATTATTAACGGTGAGTTTTCCGGTTCAACCAGCCGTTTTTACATATACGTCAACGGCTCCAGCTATGCGTTCTTCTACGACAATGATAAGCCGGATTATACCAACGATACCATAACCGGGTTCATCAGAGGAACGGTGCTGCAAAACGCCTTGAATCAGGGTTTTGTGAAGCTTGATGTGTATTTGTTCGACGGTACCTTCAACACAGGTCAATATTCTACCATAAATGTCCACCAAACCAATCATTGCTCGTGGGCCACACCCACGGGCAGCAGCTCCGGATTGTTAGATACCGCTAGCCAGCTCGTTCAAGGTATAGCTCTTGACCCCAGTAGTTTGGCTTTAGGTACCCACGAAACAACCATCTTCATTACTTCCAATGATCCTAATAACCCATTGAAAAGGTTGCCATTGGAGTTCGAGGTCTTGAGCTTGCCTGAAATGGCACTTTCCACAGACACCATTAATTATGGCACCGTTACCGCTGTTAGTGGCGCCCAAGACAGTGTTTTAATTGTAAATACGGGTTGTAATTCCCTTCAAATTTCAAACATCACCTCAACTAATGCTCAATTCGTGCCGGGTTGGACCACCAAGAACATTGGAGTAGGTAATGGGGCGTGGTTGCCTATTACGTTTACGGCTCAAAATCCAGGAAATGCTTCGGCGTTACTTACGGTATTGAGCAATGATACTGCTCAACTCATTTATGTAAACGGCAACGCGCAAGTTGCGCCTACCGCAAACTTTACCTACCAAATTACCAATTCCTGTAAGGGCAAAGTATCTTTTACGAATACCTCTACGGCCGCAACTTCGTACCTATGGGATTTTGGTAATGGAAATTCATCAAACGCCACAGATCCGAATACCACATTTGACAAACCAGGTACCTATGTAGTGATGCTCATTGCGCAGAATGTAGTAGGCGGAGATACAGTGGCCATCAATGTCAATCTACCGGATGTATTGTTCACCCATGGGGTATATCCGGATACAGCTGGACTTGGTCCTATTCTCTTCGCGGATTCTTCCCTAGTCCCTATCAGCCGTCAATGGTCTTTTGGAGATGGAAACACTTCGACAGACTCCGCGCTTTACCACACCTACAATTCCCCAGGCACCTATTTTGTGACGTTGGGTACTGAAAATGCTGCGGGTTGTACGGAAACAGAAGTCCGCATGATTTACATCAAAAATGATATTGGCCTTGTTGATTTGGAACCTAATTCCTTGATTATTTACCCAGTGCCAACCACAGGACCTGTTCATATTCAAACAGATGCCATTGTCGAATCCATTGAGGTGTATAATGCTATCGGAGAACATGTACTGCGAACACCTCGTTCGACGCAACTGGATTTGTCAACCCTTCCTGCAGGCTCATATTGGTTACGAATCCGAGGTTCCCATTGGGAAGAAGTTCGAATGGTGGAGTTGATCAGGTAGTCGAAAAATTTTCCTAGAAATGCAAAAACCCGAGCCGCAGGCTCGGGTTTTTTGTTGGTCCCTTGAATTAGGTTAGGGACGGGGTACGTAAATAATACAAGGTCCAAGTGAATTTGTTTAAACCGAGCGCAAAAAAGTACATTTGGAGGATGGCAAATTACCACCACAGCAAGGGCATCGTTTTGAGTTCGCTCAAGTACGGCGACAGTGGCCGAATCGTGCGTGTATACACGGACGGGTTCGGATTGCTGAGCTTCTTGGTGAACAGCGTGGGTAGTAAAAGGGGCGTGGTGCGCTCCAGCATGTTGTTGCCGCTGACCTTAGTGGAATTGGTCCATACCCATAAAGGAGAGGGCAAGCTCGAGCGCATTCAGGAGGCGAAGATGGACTTGACGTACACCGCCATTCCCTACGATCCGGTACGCAATGCGGTAGCGCTGTTTTTGGCCGAGTTGTTTACGAAAAGCCTCCGTGAGGAGGAAGCGAATGAAGCGAAGTTCGAGTTTGTGCGCGGCGCATGTTTGGCCTTGGACACCTTGGACGAATTGCCCGCCGCCTTTCACCTGGCGATCTGGGCGAAGTTGACTCAATATTTGGGTTTTGGACCCGAGGTGAAAATGGTTACAGGGGACCAATTCTTTGATCTCCAAGACGGTGCCTTTTTATCCGAGCCGTCGCTTCTTCATCCCTTTTTAGATGCCGCCACGAGTCAATATCTACGGGATGCGCTCGCTTGGAATTTCGAGGGGCCGCTCCACATTCCAAAAGCCGGACGCCGATCGTTGTTGGAAGGACTGGAGCGCTTCATGAACATCCATCTCGACGGTTTTGGGACCTTCAAGAGCTTGGAGGTGCTGAGTGAGCTTTTTGCCTAGGGGCAGAAAAGTGCGAAAAATTGTGGTTTTTGGTCGTTTTTTAAGTGAAATTGGACAGAAAATGGACAAAATTGGCCCCAAATCAGCCAAAAGTGGGAAAATCCACCAATTTTCATGACAGCCTGACAAGCTGTGGTCGTTGGACCGCTTTTTGCTACCTTACATAGAGTAACTAATTCACTATTTATATGAATCCATCTTTTCCAAAATGGTTGATCCCAGCCTTTGGTATTTTTTTATTTGTCCTTCTCTTTTCTTCGCGACTGTTCGTGAAAATTGAAGCAGGGGAGGCCGGTGTCCAATATGATTTGGTCGCAGGTCTTAAAGTAGATCGAGTATACGACCAAGGTTTGAAAATAATTGCGCCTTGGAACCGCATGTTCATCTACAGCACACGTATTCAAGAAGACCGCTCCGTTATGGAAGTGTTGAGTGCCAATGGTCTGACCATTCGCGCAGAGCTTTCCTACCGCTACCGTCCTATTGAAAACAAAATAGGCTACTTGCATAATGAAGTTGGTGAGAACTACCACGAGCGTATCGTGATTCCGGAAATTCGTTCGGCCACGCGTGAGGTTATTGGTAAATACTTACCGGAAGAGCTCTACAGCTCAAAGCGTGATAGTATCCAAACTGAAATCTTTGTACTCGCAGCAACGCGCATCAAGGAAAAATATATCGAGCTTGATGCGGTACTGATCCGCGACGTAGGTCTGCCGGATAAATTGAAGCAGGCGATCGAGCGCAAGCTAGAGCAAGAGCAGGTGGCACTCGAGTACGAGTTCCGTTTGACACGTGCAGAGAAAGAAGCCGAGCGTCAGCGCATTGAGGCGGAAGGTAAGGCTGCGGCGAACCGCATCTTGAGCCAGTCTTTGACAGACAAGGTGTTGAAAGACAAAGGTATCGAGGCCACATTGCGTTTGGCGGAGAGCCCGAACACTAAGGTGGTTGTCGTGGGTGGCGACGACGGTTTGCCCCTGATCCTAGGGAACAACTAGTCTTAAAAGAGACATTATTTTACCCCGAGGCGGCCAATTTTGGTCGCCTTTTTTTATATTCACAAACCCTTAACCGGTAGTGAACTAACCACCTCGCACTATGGAATTACATGTTGCACTCACTCCGGATTCATTGCTCTACTGGTTTGGTTGGGCAGTATCCTTATTAGTTATCACATTCCCTATTTGGTTTGGGAGAAACCTCAGCATCCAAGGTCGTCGTGCTTTTGAACGTGCCTGGGCCTTTGTCCTCATTCTTGCCTTTGCGGGCATGACTTCGCTATCGGTGAGCCGTGGGGAATTTACATGGGGCGGCAGTTTGCCCATTCATATGTGCGGATTTTCGCGTCTGCTTATCATCGGGTATTTCTTGGTGGGGAAGAAGTGGATGGGTGAATTGGTCACCTTCACCGGAATCGCAGGTGGATTACAAAGCCTTTTGACCCCGGAATTCACCCATGGGATCAATCCTATTTATGCCTTTGATTACTACGTGAACCACGCGTCCATCATCGCCGTGGGCTTATACATCATCTACGTACACCAACAACCCTTAGAGAAAGGGGCGTGGTTGCGCAGCTTCGGCCGCATCCAGTTGATGGCCGTTATTGCCCTTGGTGTAAACTTGTTGACCGGCGGGAACTACATGTACTTGATGGAGCCGCCGATCGTGGACAACCCATTGGTCATTAGAAGCGAATCCTTCCCGTACATGCACGTGGTATTCTTTGAGTTATTCGCAGCCTTGAACTTCCTGCTCATAGAAGTGGTCCTGCGTCGCATTCGCGTGCGCAACTCTATCGGTGTCCGCGTCGTTTAGCATTTTCACACATTGTCAACATTTTAGGCCGTTAGAGTCTTATATATTTGGGCGACCGATTCAAGCATGGTTTTTGCTACTCGGTTAAACCTTTGACCCAAATACCCGTCTTTAACTCATGACGCACCAAATTTTCAAGGTCCTCGTGGCCTTCTTCTTTTGTCTAAGCATCCCCGCCATGGCCCAACAACCGGGCGGTCGCGGTGGATTCGACCCTTCTAAAATGCCAAAGATTGGCAAGATTTCCGGAACTCTAGTAGATTCAGAAACCCAAGAACCTTTGGCCTTTGCGGCCATCAAAGTCGTGAGCAAACTCAGCGAAGATTTGGTCACAGGGGGTATGTCTAATGAGAAAGGCCAGTTTATGATCGAGGGTATTGCCTTGGGTCCAAACACAGTTGAATTTGCCTTTGTCGGCTACAAAACCTTGACCCAAGAAATCCGTTTGGGCCGCGACGGCACCGAGCAAGACCTCGGCAATGTCGCGCTGGTTTCATCGGGTATAGAACTTGAAGAGGTTACTGTCGAGGCCGAACGTCAATTCATGACCAATGAAATAGACCGTAAAGTATATGATCCGTCGAAGCTCATCCTCAGCAAGACCGGATCTGCCACAGATATCTTAGAAAATATCCCATCCGTTGAGCTCGATATCGAGGGGAACATCACCCTTCGCGGTTCTAGCGCAGTTCGCATCATGATTGACGGGCGTCCGTCGCGATTTACTGGAGAAGACCTTAGTGCTCTTCTACAAGCGTTGCCTGGGAACAGCATCGAGAAAATTGAAGTAATGACGAATCCATCTGCGAAGTACGATCCAGACGGTACGGCGGGTATGATCAACATCGTGCTCAAGAAAAGTGCGTTGCAAGGATTGAACGGTTCAGTCAACACTTCGTGGTCGGGTGCGGACCGAGTTCGCGCTGGGGTGAACCTCAATTACAAAAACGACAACATCAACTATTTCTTCAACGCCGGACACAGCTCTGGGCGTTACCCAAGAACGAATTGGTCCAACCGCATCAGCCAACTCGCGGACGGCACCTATACCACCTACCAAGAGGCAGAGGGTTTTGGCGGCCGCAATGGGAATAACATTAAAGCAGGGTTTGATTGGACCCCAAGCACTAAGCATACCTTCACACTGCAGGGCACTATAAATCAAGGATTGCGCCCGCGTATTGAAGACAAGATTACAGATTGGACCACGCCCTTTAGTGCCTATACCATAGGTCAGTATTCTGAGGAAAATGGCACTCGCTGGAACAATAGTGTGGATGCTATTTACGATTGGAAGCCTTCGAAAGACGAGTCGTTGAACGTTCGTATGTCCTACACCGACGGGATGCGCGACGACCGCATGGACTTTGAACAAGATACCCTTGGAATTAATGGCGGTAAAACGCCTTCCATGCGCTACAACACGCACAGCTACGGCGACCAGTGGGAGTTCAATGGACTGGCAGATTATACCAAGAAGTGGGGCGAATCTACCCGACTAGAATCTGGGGTTAAGGTGATTATGCGCGACGACCTTGACGGTTTCGAGCGATTCAATACAGATATCAACACCGGCGCTACGGCCATTGATCCTTTAAGCGTAAACGAGTTCCTGTATTCTGAGGATATCTTCGCCGCCTACTCAAACTACGGATTCAAGAAAGGGAAGTGGGGCTACCAGCTCGGTCTACGTGCGGAGCAAGCGAACATCACCGCGACCCAAATCACTCAAGATTCTACCTTCTATAACAACTACTTCCAGGTGTACCCAAGCGCGTTTTTGACCTATGAAATTGCTCGTGGTCGCGAATTGAACTTCAGCTACAGCCGCCGAGTGGAACGCCCGCGCGGTCGTCAGCTCAACCCGTTCATCGATTATAGCGACCCGTTCAACTTGCGCCAAGGGAACCCGTACCTCTTGCCGGAATTTACCGGAGCGTATGAAGCGGGCTATACCCACATCATGCCAAAGGGCGGCACGTTCACTTCGAACTTGTACTTCCGCGATAAGAGCAACATGATTAATTGGTACAACATCGTAGACAGCACGGGGATCAACATGACCACCTTCCGCAACTTGAACGACGGTGAGGATGCTGGTCTTGAAATGAACTACCGAGGAAAACTTGGGAATAAGGGCGGTTTTGCCAGCATCGGCGGGAACTACTTCTACAGCCAAGTCCGCGGTGAGGTCGACGGCATAGCCTGGAACAATAGCGGTTTTGGTTTCGGATTGAATACCATGATCAGCACGCCACTATGGGAAAATGCGAGCTTGCAGTTGATGGGGAACTACCGCAGCAAGCGTGTGAACGCTCAAGGTATTGGTCGTCCGTTCTACTTTGTGGGCGGTGGCTTTAAGCAAGGATTCATGGACGACAGGTTGAACCTCTCCATCAACTGTCGCGACATCTTCAACACCATGGGGTGGAACTACGAGAACGCCGGTCCGAACTGGACACAAGAGGGTCAATTCCGTTGGATGTCCCGCGTGGTCGAGTTTGGCCTCACCTACAACTTCGGCGAGGTGCAACGCAGACGGCGTGACATGAGCCGCGGCGAAGGCGGTGGCGGCATGGACATGGAAATGTTCTAAACCAAGAGATAAAAATTGAAAGCCTCGGATTCGTTCGGGGCTTTTTTTATTTTAGAGGAAACCCTTGGTCATGAAAAAACTCCTGTTCCTATTTGCCTTTCTGCCGGTATTTCTTGTTGCAGAAGTACCTTCTTGTCCTTTGTCTCTACCCGTGGTCTATGATTTGACTGGCGCCATTGACGACGGCTATAGCGTAGTGGCGGTGGTGACGGATCAGGCCGAAATCTCCGAGTTTTCCTTTGATTCAGAAACGGAATATTTAACGTTGTTAACGGATGCCCAATTCTATTATGCCCTCTGCCTTGATTCTGCAGGGAACAAAAAGTTCTTATACATGGGGCCGCAAGAAGTAGGAGGCGGCGTGGCCATTCAAGAACTGCAACCCTTGCCCTCGAGTTTGGGAGAAGGGGCCAAGGCTGCCGGTAAAGGCGCGTTGATCTCTCTAGGGACGGGAACCGGAATTTTTCTCGTCGCATTGGCGGCAGATCCAGGAGACGGCTGGACGGCATTAGGAGGATTAATCATAGGCTTAGCTGTGGCGTATTTAGGAATCATCGCCAGCGCCGCTTGGGGAATTGTCAAAGGCGTTCAAACTTCCATGCAAAATCAAAAAGAAGTGGCACGACGCAAGCAAAGCGTGGGATACGGCTCGTCAAGCAACACCTTTGTGGTCACCCCGGTCGAACGGGAAATAGTGCCTACAGAGTACTTGGAAAAATTGGACCCTACGATCTAAAGCTCTTCGTCGAAATCATCGCCTTCGCCAGGGAAGTCAAAGCTGGTCGGCACACAATCTACATCCACTCCTAGGTCGCCTTTTGGACGCTCGAACGGCTCTTGGCTAATGCCTAGATTTGGATTGGCGTAATTCTTCTTCATGTACACCGCCCAGATGGGAAGCGCAGCCGTTGCCCCTTGTCCATAGTAGGTTCCTAAACCGCCGCCAAAGTGCGCGGCACGGTCCTCACATCCGGTCCAAACACCGGTGATCAAGTTCGGTACGGCACCCATAAACCAACCGTCGGATTGGTTTTGAGTCGTTCCTGTTTTACCAGCGATCTCGTTGGTGAATTCGTAAGGATAACCGGTAATAACATTTTGGCGGTATTTCACATAATTATGACGCAATCTGACCCCAGTCCCGTCTTCGGTGACCCCCATGAGTAGCTTCAAAATGACATAGGCATCCTTGTCGCTCATCACCTGACGGGTTTCCGGAGTGAATTCTTCGAGTACCACACCGTTTTTATCCTCGATGCGGGTAATCATGATGGGCTCGACATAACGACCCTTGTTCGCGAAAGTGGTGTAGGAGCCGACCATTTCATAGACGCTGAGATCCACGGTTCCCAAGGCGATAGAGGGCACTTCCGGAATATCTCCCGTGATGCCCATCTGTTGGGCGAGGTTGATTACAGGGCGAGGACCCACCTGTTTCATGAGGAAGGTGGTCACCGTATTCATGGAGTTTGCCAAGGCGTGCTTCAAGCTTTTGGTACCGCCGTATTTATCGTCAGAGTTTGACGGACACCAATCTTCGATGAGGCCGTATTCGCCTTTTTCAATACAGATTTTGGCGTTCGGAACTTGGAGACAAGGGCTGTAATTTTTCTCCAAGATGGCCGTGGCGTAGACGAAGGGCTTGAAGGTAGAACCTACTTGGCGCTTTCCTTGCTTGACGTGGTCGTACTTGAAGTATTGGTAGTCGTTTCCACCGACCCATGCTTTGACAAATCCGGTTTGCGGTTCGACGCTCATCAGACCTACCTGGTACAGTCCTTTGTAGTACATGATGCTGTCCATTGGCGACATGATCGTATCCTTATCGCCTTGCCAAGTAAATACGGTCATCGGAATCTTGGTGTTGAACACGTCGCGGATGCTGTCCATGCTTGCGCCTTTCTTTTTCAGGCCGCGGTAGCGCTGGGTATTTTTCATGGCTCGATCGA
>Ga0255774_10001407_pt1 | contig 19954 bp, 23 predicted proteins | sample 101ome_17_FD_179972 | JGI IMG/M metagenome (GOLD analysis project Ga0255774, IMG submission 179972) | Coastal salt marsh microbial communities from the Groves Creek Marsh, Skidaway Island, Georgia - 101407AT metaG (version 2) | ecosystem: Environmental > Aquatic > Marine > Intertidal zone >...
CGTAGATTTTGCGAATTTGCTCTGGGGATGGGGCTGTCTTTGAAACTCTGAATAAAGCCGCACTGCCACCTGTGAAGGGTTCTGCCGCCGAAACACCATAACCTATCCGTATTTTATGTGTGCTACTACCTTTGTACTGCGTAGAAGCTAGTGTCTCAATCAAAGTTCCGTTTATATACAACTCGTAAAGACTGCTACGACGAATAAAGACAAACTGCGCCCAGTTTCCGTCCCCGATATAATCAGTGTTATTAGAGGTGCTTGGTAATGTACCCTCAGTGCTACCCAAGTAAACATACAACTTACCATTAGTGCTATCGCTTTCGTTTCCAAATTTGATATTGATCGCACTTGAGTCAGATTGCGCTCCTCCCGCCGCTTCATAGCTAAAGAAACGTCGATATGAAGCAGTGCCGTCTTTTTTGACCCACCCCATAATACAAAGGTCACCATTGCCAAAGGTTATATCACTGTTATACGGCTGCTCAAGGTAATTGCTGCTACTAAACCCACTATACGCCACCAGATCAGCACCAGTAGCCACAGGGTTCTTGGTCACAGTGCCAAACACCTGTAAGCCATTGCCGTTCACGCTGCGATCTTCTTCGGCTAGGCGTACTGAGATGTTGTCAGTTAAAAGTGAGCCAGTAGCACTTAGGTTTATTATACTTAGATACGTTGTTGTAGAAGTAGCTGTAAATGTAACTGAGACAGTTTCAGAGGCGGTTCCCGCTGTATCAACATAACCCAAATCTATATTTCCTGCCGCTGACGCAGAAAAAGCAAGTCTACCTTTCGTCCCTGTCACTACATCAATCAATGCTGTAGCGGTATAAACCTTGCCTACAACTGTCGTTATAGCTTGGTATGCATATGCATAGTTTGCATTATTATAAGCAACACTTAGCTGATTAGATGATAAAGATAGAGTCGCATTACCCCCTGCACTCCACCCAGAAATATCACTATCAAACGTACCATTCGTCACCAACTCACTGCCAGTAACGTCAGTATCATCCGTGTCGCTCAAGGTGGCTAGTTTGGTGTCGCCGTTCATCCAACCTGTGCTGAAATCAGACTGAATGTTTGCATGAAGGGCTTCTGGTTCCAACTCAGTTCCCGATCCGGGGTAAGCAACATCGTTGTGAATGTTTAACCCTTCATAATCTGCTGGGGAATAGTTACCTCCGAATGCAATGTAGTTATTGCTAAGAACGGCTAATTGGTCAAAGTCAAAGCTGTTGCCTTGTTTTCCAGATGACCACCCACCATCATTAAATCGGAAAACACTGTCTGCGTTGGTAAAATCGCCTGATGTGTAAGCGGAAACTGGGTAAGCATAAATAGCGTCACCAGATGCGTCATTCCACATAACCCATAGTTTTTTATCATCATCAAAAGCAATTTGAACGCCATCCGCTGTTGATGAAATATCGTACACACTTCCACTATCTGTTATTACAGAAGCACCCGCATCAGTTCCGACTGCAATTGTAGGCACAGGTAAGCCCGTAGCTGCATCAATCGGGGCGTTGGGTAGCACGGTCATGGCTACATCGTTGACTACATTGTTTACGATGCGTGTGTTGCCTTTATTACTACTCCAGAAAGATTGGTTTCTATTTACTAAACTAGTAGCATCCCCATCGTAGTTCGATCTGATGATCTGACAAAACTCAGAAACAAAATCACCAATAGCAAGTGATGTGTGATTAGACGCTGTACCTGTAACTGCAAGTTTACCGTTAAGCATAGTAACCGCTGAAACAGTGGGTTCGTTTAAAAAGTAGTTAGACGCAGAGTTAAACACCATCCACATAGGCAGATCAGGATCATCACCATCATAGATCGTAACCTGATTAGTCTCAGCCACAATCACAGCAACGGCAGGGAACTCCTTACGGCTACCACGGGTGGCAGAGGCTTCTTCATTGTACCATGAGGTATGCTGTGTGCGCTTACGCCATGCACCGCCATCGCTGTCCTTGCGGGTGTCGTACACAAAGATGTCTACGGCTGTGTCGGTAATCTCTCTCGAAAGCGCCCCAAGTGTTAGCTCAGATATATTCGCATCGAAGTTGTCCTTGTCCATGTAGGCAAGGCTTCCTAAGTCTGCGTTCGTTGGGACTTGATTGGGTGCGGTTCCGATAAGTTTAGCCATTATTCATCTCCAGCCCACTTGCGAACGGGGTTCTTAGGTGTTTTCTGCATAATAGGTAACGCCGCCTTTTGCGCAGCGTCTAAACCTGTTCTTAGGTTTGCGTGATAGCCTTCTACAGCTTCCATCTCTGGGTACTCGGTGTCATCTTCGCCCGTCAGCATGTTGCCAGTTTCAACGTAGATAGTTCCGATGATGTCCAGCATAGGTTCCAATGACCGCCATTCGTAAGCACCGCTAGGCGACCAATCTGTTTCTGGGTCAAGATCATCAGGGCGTTGGTTGGCTTCATCTTCTGGATCGTAGTCTTTAACCGCCAGATCAGCCGCTTCTAGTGCAGTCCAGAGGGCTTGTTCGTCAGTGGCTTTGAGGTAATAGGTAGCCATGGCTTATTCCTCCGTCATTGCAGTGATTGTGGCGTCAGATAGCTTCTTGGGATACAGGGCTAGTTTCTTTATCCCTACGTTAGGCAGTCCTTGCGTAGTAGAGTATGCGCCTATGTAAATCCTGTTAGCCTGTGGGAAAACTATACTGCTATCAGTCTGAACTGTAGTATTAGCGTCAGACATTGCAGACAGGCCCGTTACATCGTATGCCGCTGCTAGTTTTCTTGAAAGGTAAGACAATGAAGGGTCGGCACGCACTGCTCCAAAACCATAAATTCTAGCGGTTATGCTGTCATTACCTATCGCACTGCCGCTCGAAGTGTAAAAATCAAATGGCCCTGCGTTGCTTGTAGTGTCTCGCAGTGATATAATTCTAGGGAAGTAACCTTTAGGCGCATCGTCTACTTCCGCATAAACCGTAAGTTCATCTCCGAATGTACCAGCGGTAATATCCATATAGGCACTATCCAGCGCCCTAGTCGCAGTAGAACCAGAGGTGGGGATGTATGACGTTGGGAAGGAGCCAGCTTCGTACTGTAGACCCCAAAGTGCAACCCCGCTAAACGTATCGCCTACAAAGTAAGTTCCTCCAAGTGTATTGCACACATTTAATACGATACCATTTGCTGCGTTATAACTACCCGAGACAGAACACCTATACCAACCATTGCCAACATCCTCGATTGATGCAGATGTATAGTAAGACCCGCCGCCGCCTGTTGCTGTGCCGCTCGATAAATTAAAATCAGCGTACCAATCGTTCAGGCCAGTCGATGCGTTCCATTGCGCCATCCTTAAAAAATTATACCCTTGCGCTTTTGCAAAAACAGAAATCGTGTTCGTACTTGCAGTAGTTAGACCAGCGTATCCCCTGTGAAAACTGTTATCTGCTGATGGCACCAAAACATCCGCAGTCTGTGTTCCGTCTGGCGCTATAACACTGTCTGTCCGCCAAGTAGCGTTTTGGATAGCGAGAGATGTGTTAAGTGTTGCCGATGCCGAAACACCGTTCGTCCTACTTTCCTCAATCAGTAAGCCCTTGCTTTCGCCTGTCGCTGGGTCGTGGTCAAACCGCGCCTCGTCTACCGTTGCCGCTTGCAGTACAGGCTGGTACTTCACGATGGGGTTATTTGTTGTCGCTGTGTAGGCTGTAGTATTGTCTCTCTGTTCAATCTGAACGCCCCAGACTGAAAAGGTGGAACTTCCGTCTCCATTATATGGAACCATACCTCTGCCAGCTACAGCGGTTGTTCCATCAGAACCCGCAATATAAGCCCAAGGTTGAGAAACTGAAGTATTTGTCGTAGCAGTTAAGGTCACACGATACCAACTGTTCCCTACGGCTGTAATAGCGTATTTATCAACGGTAAAACCAGATGCAGAGGTTCTAGAAATTGTTCCATTTGATAAATTAGCCTCAACTGAGGCGTAGTTATTTGACGCGCCGTGTAAGACAACGGTTACATAATCTCTATCTCCATTTTTTAAATATACGCTAAGACTATATTCTGTGTTAGTTATCCAAGAAGTGTTGTTAGTATATTTCAACCCGTGGTATTCGCTTGCCGCAGACCCTTCAGTAAATTGTGTAGCAGTTGATGTGCCATCAGGTGCCGTAATTCCAGTTGTGGTGGATGCATCCATAATTGACCATCTGCCTGTTCCTGCGGTGACTGTTTTAGTGTAATCCTGAGAATACGTTGTTAGATTTTCCTCTGCCTTCGCAGTGGTCTTACCATCCCAGTAAGTCGCAGTGCTGCCACGGGTAAACGTGATCCGTGGATCAAGTGCTTTCTGGTTGGCAAAGTCTAAGAGCAAAGAGGGGCGAACGTCTGGGAGGGATTCGTCGTTTACAAACTTGTCGGCTTTGACTTCGCCTGTGACGTCGATCCCGGTAGACTTCGTGGCAAACTTTTGCACATTATTGTGAAAAAGCTGAACCTCGCCATCTGCAATAAACGAAGCCATAGTCTCGCCCGAAATAACAGAGCCAATTTTAACTCTGCTGTCCCCCCGAAGATGTAGATAGCCTGTCGCAGTATCGTCAATATAGCTGTTCTGCCCATCATGATAAATCTGTAGGTCAGACCCATCACCGAAGATGGCTTTGTCGTCGTCGCCGAAGGACAAGTTACCCGTCATCGTGTCGCCGGAGGCGTCGACCTTATTCTGCTGTAGCTCTACAAAGTTGTTATCAAGCTCAGCGTTAGTGAGGGGCGCATTGTTGTTGGTAACGCCCGTTGCCGTGGTTTGGCGGGTTTTGATAGCCATCTTCTACGCCCCTCTCTAAACTTACGATGCAGACAGTGTGATTGTCCAAGTAACGGACATGGTGTCGTCTGCGGCTTTGTTAACGACTGAGAAAACTGTACGGCACAACATGTCACCGCCTGACGCGGCGTTAAAGATACCTGCCTCAGTGACTGCGCCTGTTGCGTCGCCTGCTTCAAATGAAGACACGTACACAACTTTCTCGTCGTTTGTTCCTGAAATTGTGGTTGAATCCAGTGCTTCGCGAGAACCCAAGATCGAGCCTAGGTCTGTGTCAGCTGCGGCTGCGGCTGTAGAACCTGAACCCAACGCCATATGCGACATGACGCTCTTCGCAGTTCCGGTCATGCGAGACGCAATGTAGGCAAGGCCAGCGTTAACCACGAGGTTTTTAACCTCACGTTGGTCTTTGATGTTTCCGGCCTTGTCCTTCAGGACGATGTTAAGCTGGCCGGAGAGCTTCAAGTTTTCGTTAATCATAACGATCTCCTTCAGAACGTTCTGGAAGCCCCGACAAAATCTTCCTCAAAGTAAGTGAAGTCAGAGTATCCCTGACTCCGCAACGACCCCGCGTCGGCTATCGAGGCCACATCCTGTAACAACTTGTCGAGTGCAACAGTGTTAGCGTCTCCTATAAGGGCGCTATCCGAGCGAGGACGGCTGAACGTCTTCGACAGAAGTTCACTTGCTACAGGTATATCATAAACGTGTTTATTTGAAAGCAAATTCGTACTGTCGTCAACTCCGGGCGTCTCAGAAAACGCTCGAATAAAGTCGACCTGACGCTCGAACACGTCGATTGCTGTCGGCGTCTCAGTAATATTCTTACCAAAATTCGCCACAGATATTTCTGAAATAGACGGTGCTTCAGTGAAAGAGCGGCTGTAGTTAACCTGCCTATCAAAACTTTCAGACACAGAAAACGCGTTCGCAAACGGCTTCGCCAAGTCTATCGTGTCATTGTCCGTCACGCTTGGTGCTTCAGTAAACGCGCGGATGAAGTCGACCTGACGGTAGAAACTATCTGTAGCACTCGCAGTATTGTTGTTAAACTTAACGAACTGCATCTCTTGGTCATCCAAGATAGACGCTGTGCCATCCACGTCGTCTGTTGCGTCTACAGTGTCAGTGAACGAACGACTGAAGTCTACTTGGCGGAAGAAGCTCTCTGCTACGCCTGCACCATCTGCGACAACTTTGCCCGGTCCAAGGCTTGGGAAGTCAAGCGCGGCTGCAAAATCACTGCCGTAGGTATAACCATCTGCAACGTAGTCTTCCCCGAAGTACGCACTGACGTTTGATTTAGCTATGTTGAACGCGTGAGACTCAAGAACATAACCCGTGTCGTCTAGTGCTTTCCCAACGTCGAACGCGTAGTCAGTATCATCGGCTGCGGGGGCGTCAAACAGACCTTTACCAAACGCAAACGTGTCGATTGCATCTGTGGCTGATCCTGTATCTGCAAGGGGCTTGCCTATCCCTAAAGAGTGCAACTCAGTGGCTAGAGGGACGTCAGCTAAACCTTTACCAACGTCAAACTTATTAATCTGGTCAGTGGCAACTGGAACATCAGTTGGCTGCTTGTTGAACTGAACCGTATCGTCATCAGTAACAAATCCGTCATCAAGAAACGGGGCTTTTGTTACATGCTTAGCAGGCGTGTCGATAGCAATAGGGGTGTCAAACAGCGGGCGTTCAAAATCTTTAAGAATCCTTTCCGCGTCTACAATACTAACAGTATCGGAAAGCGCTTTGTTAAAGTTAAGAACTGCATCTTCAACTGCGCCTACAGTATCCGCGCCATCCAGCTCTTTAAAGAAATGAAACGTTAGTTCTTCAGAAGGTCGTGCGCCGTCGCGTATGTAGAATGTGTCGATGTATTTAGCAAAAAGAACGAAATCGCCCTGCTCTACCGCAAGTTTAATGCGTGATAGGGTCGTCGCAGACATAGAAACACCCAGTCGCTTATAAGCAACTTTAAGAGCGTTTACAAAGACTGCGGATTTTAACTTCATGCAAAGTCCTCACGGATTCGGAACTTAATCACTTCGTAGAGCGTCTCGCGCAACCCTGTAGCTTTAACAACCTCAATCTCTCCCTCGTATACTCCGGGTTCTTGGTTAAGATCGTTAGTCTCCCACTGAAGAACGGCCACGCCCTCTTCGGGTGTTTCAGGGTTTATGTACAGCTCTCTGGAGAACAACACAGTCTCTTCGCCCGCAGCTCTGAAGTGCAAGGTTACAGTAGCGCCTGTAAGATCAGTCGCTGTATCCGTATCTTCGTCTGTGAAAGACAATCTTATCTGAGGGCCGGTATCACCTTGAACGTAGTTAAACGATGTAGCCATTATGCCCTCCACCTTCTGCCTTCGAAGTTCTGACTTCTAACGCGCATATTAACATGCCGATATTCACGCGCTTTCGCTTCGTCAGCTTCTTTAGCGAATAGTTGTTTGTAGTACATGGCAAGGTCAGGATTACTCCACTCTTTGCCCGGAACAGATGCGAGTAGCGATATAGCTCCGTAAGAAATGCAACGCCCGTGAGACTCAAAAATCCAATCCTCAACGCCTGTTGCCGTTAGTTTTGTTTTTAGTGCGCCCCAACCACGGAACGTGTACTTTCGATCGGGGGTTGGGTAAAACCGAATCGACGTGTCTTGGTAGATCGTGTAGTAAGACGGAGCGCCATTTGTCTCGAACTTAGTAGAGTCTAGGTGTCGATCCGTAACACGCGTCAACTGCCGCCCATCAATCACAACCTCGTAAACGTTTTCTAGGATTGCTTCGTTGCTGGGGATAAAGATAGGATACTCAGCAACGTTCCGAACCGCAAAGTCGTTTTCAATCTCAAAACGCCATACGCCGCTACGCTCCAAAAACTTAGAAGCCGACTCTTGCAAGTGCGACTCCATTACGATCTCAGGGCAACCGGGCAAGAACGGTTGTATGTAAGGGTAGAAACTGTCCCATGTAGTAGTCGCCATAACTTACCCCTCCGCCGGTGATGGAGCTACAGCAGCGTCGGTCTGCGTTTTAGCCCCTATGGACGCGGTGAACGACTGATACGCTGCGACGGCACGGGCTTCATTTGCCCCATACTCTGCGTCTTTTGAGTACGCTCTGTACAATATCCAGTCGGTAATCGGTGTTAGGTAGATGTCGTCCAACTTAATAACTTCTGTGTTGGACCCTGTCGGGTCTAAGTCAGACTCGCTAAGTGCGTGACGCCCCGGAACGTCGGCGTAGATAATCTCTAACTCTGCCGAAGTGGTTGCCGGAGGATAAACGTAAAATTCTTTCGGGTGACGCGGATCGTAGGTGTAGTGCTGTATATTAACAGTGCCTGTTTCGCTATGCCACGTGGGTTTTTGATCGTCGAGAACGCTGCGGGCAACGACGCGTACGACTTTTTTAGTTGAGCTTGATGCCAAGTTACGAGTGACATCAAGTAACCGCAGTGCGGAGGAAAATACAGTTGTAAGCTGCTGACGCGTACCCGCAGCGCAAGTAAATGTACCTGTCTTAGCGTTTGCATCAGGGCGTAGAAGAACAATGCTCATGTATGCTTCATTGAGCCAGTTCTGCAATTCTACACGAGGCCAACGAACGCCTGTATCTTGAAGAATTGCTTCTACGCGTTCGATAACCTCAACAACTTTAATTTCCGCCATCTTCCCAAGCCTCATTTACATCAGGCGTGCTTGGGTCATCGGCTTTTAGCGTTCCATCGGTATTACGCGCACGCTTACGCACCGCTGGTGCCTTTTTAGGGGCAGCTTTTTTAGCAGGCGTTTTGTGTTTTTCCGCCAGTTGGGCACCGGCTTCGTTTAGCTGAAACTCATCGTTTACGATTTCGGCAATCAGCACACGTTCTCCGTCAACCGTAACGCGGCCTTTGCCGCCTACGATTTCGCCGCCAAGCTGTTCAATAAGTTGGTAAACGTCCATAACGTTCCTCCTATCGCGATTGGGAGGGAGCGAACCCCCTCCCGTTAGCTATTAGCTCGCTGAGCCAACGATAGCTGTTACAAGAGAGTCGTTTTTGACAACCTTGCGGCCATAGACCGCTAGACCGCGAACGATGTCGCCGAAGTCTGTTTGGTTGCGTAGAGGCTCTGTTTTCGCGATTTGAGATGCGAACGACACGGCTGATTTGTGACCTGCGATCATTGTGCGGCGTGCTTTCGCGCTTGAAAGAGTCGCGCCTGTAGATGTTGCAGCCTGACCGTTAACAAGCGCCTTGCCTGCTTCACCTTTTGGTAGAAGGTTGGACACGTACACAGTGAAGCGGTCCAACTGGCCTATTTTACCTGTACGAACGATGCTTGACTGATCGCCTGTGAAGTACGCTTGCGCGATGTCTGTTTGCATCAGCAAGTTACGATCACGTGGAGTCATAATCAACCAACGGTCGCTTTCAGGAACGTTCTGTTCGTCCAATGCTGCTGACATAGCAAGAATTGTGTTTAGAACGTTTGCTGGTGTCGCTTGGTCTACTGGGGCTGTGTCTGTGCCCAAGTTGTACGCGCCTGATTTTGCGCCTGCTGTCGCACCTGCGTTTGCAGAAGCAGCACCTTCAGTAACAAACCACTGGAAGAAGCACTCGTTTTCGATTTCGATTTTAAGTTGCTTCGCAGCGTCGTCAGTGAACATGTTCATCAAGTCCATGTCCGCTTGGTGTGCAAGTACGTCGTTGACCTGAACGCTGAAGTACTTACCTTTGTTGATCTGCATGTCTTGGTAGATCGGTGTAGGTACTTCTGACGATAGAGTTGTGCCCGCGCCTGCATAATCATTGATTGTGATTGAAGGTGCAGTACGGATACGAATTGTATCGCCTTGGTTCTTGATTTCGCCTTCCCAATCAGTGTTGGCGATTTCAGTCATCATAGTGTTCGCGTAGAACTTAGCATTCAGCTTGTTAGACCACAGTTGTGGAATAAACGAACCGGAATACGATGGGGATGTGTCAAAGCTACCTGAGCTTACAACGGGGAATACAGCAGCCATTTTGGCCTCCTATTAGTTTCAGTTTGGTCAAGAAACTGCTGCTTATCGTTAGGCTTTTACGCGGCCTTCCAAATAGGCAGAAGTTATCTCAGCTTCAAGTTTTGATGCCTCCTCGAACTGCCCTTTAGTGTTCAGATTGCGAACCCTAGTCCAAGCTCCTGCGATTTCTCGCTCAGAGTATATTTTCTTCGACTGATCCGCCTTCTGCATACTTACAGAACGACTTGGCGAAACCTGCTTTTCAAGCTCAGCTTGGCGAGTGTCTTTGACTGGCTCAGGCGCTTCACTTAGGCTCTGCTTAAACAACTTCACATAATGTGCAACTGTTTCTGCGTCACCTGTGTTAAACGCGTTTTGCGCTACGTCACGACGCGGCCCGTTAAGCATGGGTTCATACTCATTAAGCCACTCCATCCAACGTTCATCGGCATCAATCTGGTCAAAATCTGGCACTAACTGGCGTAGCTTTTGCCCAAAATTCATTTCTCCGATCTGACTTCCGGTATTCTGCAACTGATCTTGCAGAGCCTTAATCAACTCTTCTTGCTTCTCAAATCGGTCCTCATATTCCTGAGCGACTTCAGTAGCAATGCGACGCTGGACGTCTAACAACTCGTCACCAAACTCTTCTCGATCGGCGTCGGTTACTAAACTAACTCGTTCCTTAGGTTTTTCTGCATCTGCTTTCTTCGCAGCGTCCTGCGCCTCTTTTAGCGCTTTCATCTGGTCGGTCAGCTCCCGAATCTGCTGGTGCAGTCTCGGTACTTCAGCGTCATACTTACCCTTTAAGGTTTTGTACTTCTGCTGAAACTCGTCCGCAGGGTCTTCCTTCGGAGACTCGTCAGTCGGCTTTACTTCTTCAAGTTTAGCTTCTTGTTTCGCAGGTTCTTCAGTTACTTCAACCTGAGTATCCTCAGCTTCTTGCTCTTCTGGAGCGTCGTCGCCTTGGGCTTTCAGCTGTTTCTCTAGTTCTTCTACTTCCGCAAGCTGTGCCTGCACTTGTTTCGGCAATGCCATTATCATCTCCTTAAAGCACCAACTCTGTTTTGCAGCGCCCGAAGTATGCTGCTCCCGTTATGGTGTGCTTCGGTTTAATACCTTGGCCGATTCTTCAACCGCCCTCAGTAGGTCTTCAAATGCCTCCACTCGCCCTTGCAACCGGTGGATTTGTACCATGTCGGTTGCGGATACAAGTTTAGACTTAGCCTCATCTGCTTGGTCTTGCAGCAGCTTTAGCAGAGCATCGTTTCCTAGCTCCTGTAGCCTATTAAGCGCTTTTGCTTGCTGCGAGTCAACAGAATTAAGGTTAATCATATGTTTATATCATACCCAATAGTGTGTCAACGAATCAAGTAAAGCCATTAGCGACCATTCGGACGGCTGCTAACGAAGTTACTTTCGCGTCCGCCTTGCTCTGATCCGTCTTCCTGAAGCTGAGCTTCAGCCTGCATTTGCTGCATCATCATAGCCTGCTGCTGGGCAGCTGCTTGCTGTTTTACAACATCTTCGCGGCTAGGAACAAGACGATCAACGTTTGTGTTAAGATTACCCGCCAAATCGCGCATAAGCTCCGCTGTGCCGGGAAGGCCGACAATCTGCTGGGCGACTGGACTTTCGAGAACAAGACGTAGGAACTCAGTCTTACGCACAGACTCCGCTTCTTTGACAACAAGGGACATAGCTCCACGGGCGACAATCTGTACGTCCCCTATCAAGTCAGGGTCGCTTGCGTACCGCAAGTTGCGTTGATACTGGCGCTCGAGCATTGGCGTCATAACGTCGTGGTCGATGTTACTAATAACTTGCTTGATCGACTTGCCTGCGTTTGAAATAAGCATAGACAAGCCGGAAGACGTGCGACCCGCGCCGGGAACGTGCTGCCCCGTCATGTACCGCGGGATGCCTGAAACCTCATCAGCGAGGTCCATAAACTTCGAAAACACCGCCATAAGCTCGCCAGCGTTAGAGTTTGGTTGGAAAAAGCTAAGGGGTGGGCTTGAGTCTGCGTAGTCAGACTGCGTGAACTGCCAAATCTTCCAAGGGTACATCTGTGTGATGTCCTCCCCTGCTGGAAGGCGGCTAATATTAACGCCGACCTGTGGACCTGAGGAGATACCCATATTGTTAGCTAACGCTCGAGCGGCGGCGTTACACATGTTCTGGGCGTCCATACAAAGGTCAGCGACCCCATTTCCGTCGATTCTGCCGGGAACTTTCTCGAAGGAAGTGAGATAGTAAGGTTTACGGCCCAACGGGTCGTAGTTCAACACAGCTTTGATAACTACGTTATCAATCATCCAAACTTCGCACGGGTACGACATTTGCGGGTCAGGAATCTCTAACTCGTCCATGCCCCACTCAAGCAGCAAATCACCGGGCACAGAATCCCACAACTGGATTGCTGCAACCAGATCGCCCGTCGCATCGTCAAAATCACGACCCGTCGCGTCCTCAAACTCTGCGTCGTCGTGGTCTAGCCAGTCCAGACCCCCCGACCCAAAGTCAGCAAGAATCGACCTGATTGACTCTTCGTTATACCCTTCAACGCCTAGCATCGCCTCGATGTCACTGCGGGTAAGGTGGTGAACCTCAATAATAGGCATGTTCTGGAGATCGTCGCCCCACGGTGCCCAGTAGAACTTGAACGGATCAACCCGCTCCCACTCATCGCGCAGCACGTCTACTGGTTGTATTCCTTCAGGCCCGCCATACTGCAAGACCTTTCGCCGTCTGGGAATCGGCCCTTTCAAAATGGCATACGGGAACGTCGCAATGTCGTTTGTAAACTCAAACAGCGCTTTGGTAAAATTACCTTCCGCCATCTGGTCTTCCATTTTAGTTTCCATGCGTTCCACGCGCTTCTCAGCTTCGTGTTTCATCTCCCGCATCGCGGTGTCTTTCATACCCGCAGCAAGCTGTTTTAAATCCATGGGGTCCAGTGGCGCGTTACCCTCAGCGTAATACATCTGAAGGTTGCCTTCCATGATCCGTTGCAAGTTAGCAATAACGTCTGGGGGAACGTCAGGCACCGGAGTCGGCGACAGGCTCCACGGCTTGTCAGCACCCGTGCCGAGCAAAGTATCTCTCAACCATGCTGTGGCAGTCCGGCACTTGGTGCTGACAATCCCCATGAATATCTCTGAGCCGCCTTGTTCGCGAATCTCAGCTAGTTTCTCTGGCTCGTACTCCATGTTCCGCGCTCGGACGCACTGAATCAGACGGTCCTCTATGTTCTCGCGGTGGTGGTCTCGCATCACCTCCCAACGGCGGCGCGTATGCGCAGCTAACCCCTGAATGATGGGTTGATTCTGCATCTCAGCAGCAGCACGTTTAGCCGCAGCTTCAATATCTGAAGCACGGGCGACGGGTATAAGTGGTGAACCTAACGCCATGGCAATACCTTCACTTTCGCCTCGAAAGTACCATCCAGCTACTAACGAGTCAATCTGTTATGTCCAGCCAGCAGATGACACACGTACAACCTCTCTGCGGTTGCCTGCCATCATATGACCGCCGAAAACCTCGCCTCCATCAGCATGGAGACACAAGTACTGGAACGCATCGGCAACATCGGACCACGGGTGAGACTTTTCTGGCTTCTCGTCTTTTTCGCCCTTGGTGTTTATTTTGTATCGGTACTTACCAGCTAGTGCTTGGACCAACGGCTTAGCCCCTTCGGGGTCAAGGATCAGCCCATACTTACCATCTACGACTCTCGTCATAAATTTCTCTACCGCTGCGAGTCTAGCAGCAATCGAGTTCGAACGCGCGGGTCGGACAGTAAACCCCTCGTTTTTATAGATGTCAGCTACGGTGCGCTCATCTGTCTGCACCCGCTGAAACGCTGCCGGGTCGATTATTACCAACGTCCGTCGGCCCGGAAACTTGTTTGATAACAAGGGCTTAAGCTTCTCGCGCACGAACCGCAACGCCCCCATTCCATCTGATATTATCGCATCATGCACAATAAGTCGACCATCATATGCAACTTCGCCGACAACGGCAGCTGGCGTCAGCCCTGCGTCGACGCCGATGATCAACGGATTGTCGCTGTACAACGGTGTTATCTCGGTCTTAGCCACATGACTCGCTCTGTCAAACGCCCTAAATACTGGCTGACCGCTTAACGACTTACCGAACTCAGCGTGAATATACACACTGATCCAGTCTTCGGTCTTACCCTGCGCTAAGTTATCGTAGTAGTCATCAGGCAGAAACTGCGTCCAATCGGCCTCAGGGCTAAGCCCCGACGGCTGTATCGTGACATGGACGTTATCTGGGGGTTCCGTGAGTAGCTCTTCCCAGAAAGTATCCTGATCCGGCGGGTTCGTCATACCCCACAGGTGCGCGTTCGACCGCCCATCGTCGGTTTTACACCCCACTCCGTTCATCATTTTGTCCGGATAACGCCCCACGCGGCCCTGCGCAGCGTTATAAATATCGGGGTGAATCTCTCTAAACTCGTCAAAAATGATGAAACTCGCCTGTAGCGACAACAATCGCCGAACGTCGTTCGAGTCATCAAGCCCGCGGAACAACACTTCGCACTCAATATCACCGACTTTTAGAATAAATTTGTACTCAGTTTTGAGGAATGACCCCATAACCCCGTCAGGTATCCACTTCAGGAAGTCAGGAATTGACGTATCCCGCAACTGTTCACGCGTGTTACGAACCCAAATACAACGCGAGCGTCGGACACCGTCCTTACATCTCGCCATCTGCGCCGCGTGATGCAGGATTTTCATTATACCCGCGGTTGTTTTAGTCGATCCAACAGGTCCAACAGCCAGCGAAATAAACTTTTCAGAGTAGAAAAACTCGTCCAGACTTTCGATGACTTGGAAGTTAATCTCATGCGTCATGTATCCACCGCGGAACTTGTCCCCTCGATTGTGATGCCCTGCTCGTCTTTAGCGCGTGTAATGTTTATCACAACCTGCGGACCCGTGCCCGTCTCAGCTTTTACGTCCGGTTCAAGCCGCCCCATCTTGTTGAGCATTTTCTGAAACTCAATCTTCGCATTCACGTTGATCGTAGAATCTTGCATAGTGCGGAACAAGTTATCGAGGTTTACTGCGCCCATCAAACGCGCAAGCGTTTCCATGTTGGAAGGGTCTTCCTCCAACATCTCTAGCTGCCCCCTAGACAGGATCATATTCTCATCGTCGGGGGTCAGACTCCGAACTTTATCTACCTGACTGCTCATGAATACAAAGGATAGGGACTGACGGTGTTTAAGTCAATATAAATGGGTAAGGAGAACAAAACAAGAACAAGGGTAAAAATAGGGGTTGGGTTATACGGGATACATAAGGGCTGGGGCCAGGGGGGAGGGGGGTCGGTCCCTGTACCCCATTGTTTACGTCGCCGTATATGTAGGAGGGATAAATATATATTGTGGACATTTCGGGCATTCGTTCGTTTTGGAAGCACGCGCCGAGCTACCGCGCGTAAAAGATAACGGGCCTGACCGCGCCCAGTGCAATGCGGGCTATATCTTGAGGGGCATAACGCGTGAAGCAACACGCCTGAGGCCAACTGCACGTCACTCATTTGCGGCACCGACGCGTCGGGCAAAAACAGTCTACTCTAACATGACATCGGCGAGATTGTCAGATTTATCTGATCAACATGTTACAGCTCCAAAGGCGGGACACGCATCCGAGAGGCTCCCCAAACGTATTAAGCACGGCGAGTGCCCAAGCGGCTCGGGTAAATAGCGCATGACACATTGTGTGCAGCGCGTGACAGGACAACTGGCCAACCAGTTCGCAGTTTATCTGTGCCTGCTCACCCGATCTGCACCTTGTGTCAATGTAGGGTGCATCATGTCGGTGCATCCTAGTTTGACACAAACAGGAGGCTATTATGGCTATTCGTAAATCTCATTACGTTCGCGCTGCGATCCGCGGCATCAATACACGTGCAACTTCATTGCGCAATGACATCCAAGCTATCGCTATCGAGTGCAGCGGTCACGCATTCATTCACGGCGACGTCACATTGTTTGACGATTTGTTTGACGCATTGTCTGGCATGAACCGCAAGTTGTTCGTCAAGTGGGTAACCAAGTATGGTTTTGCATCTATCGACGGCGAGACTGGCAAATTCAAGCTCAACAAAACAATGCGCAAGAATACCGACTTCGGTGGCAATGACCCATACCAAGATTGCATTGACTGGTTAACTGCTAATGCATCCAAGTGGTGGGCAAAGGAAGAAACTGCAAAGCAGATCGCAAAGGATCAAGACGTTGCTGAGTTGTTGGCTGCACTACTGCGCAAGATGGACAAGACTGAGGCCGATGGTGCCACTGTCAAGAATGCAGACGAACACAAGACTGCTGAGTTGATCCACCTAGTCACAGAACGTGCGCGCCGTGCCGCTGCATAATCCAACGACTGAACCTATTATTACAACCTGCGCCACTGGTTCGGGTTGTAATATTTGTTGTAATAATACCAAATGCCTGTTTTCTAAGGCTTTTTTATACCTATTATTACATTATTACATTATTACATAAATAAATAGAGCAGTCTCGTATGGCACTTTTGTTTACGGTAAACATAAAAACGCGCATGCAATCGCTCTCCAGTCTCTACTCTCTCTGGCAGTGTAATAATGTAATAATAGGCACCTAACCTATTGTTCTCAAAACAATAACACGTTTTTCAATCTGTAATAATACAACCATGCGAGGTGTAATAATGCGAGACATCCTACTCTCAACACTGGCGACGTGCGCCGTCGCGTTCCTTTTCACTTGGCTAATCATCAACTGGTTACTCGGTTGTGGTGAGGCATTTCCCACCATCACAGGCGGCTATGTCTACGGCGAGTGTTGGCTGCATCCATGGGAGGCACCAAAGTGAGTTACTACAACGGTCTTATGTTCGATGTAGAGGGCAACGCCTTTTACACGCCTATATTCCCCGCCGCCGACGATGATGCTGCATGGGAGTATATCCAGTCAGAGTATCCAGAATACTCGCCAGTCGACGTTCTATTTGCAGGAGGTGACAATGAGTGAACGCCCATCAATCCAAGTAAGTATCAAACATGTTTACGGCGCACGTAGGGTATACCCTGCTTGCATACGCTCGCGCCAATTCGCGGAGATTGCAGGGACACGCACCCTGTCGGACTACACGATCTCGTGCATCAAGAACCTTGGGTTCGACGTCAAAGTAAAAGCGGAGGAACTGTGACATGACGGAAACCTTAGAAGAAGCCCTTGAACGTCTGCATGCAACACACGTTGCGCAAGTTGCAGAGGCCATAGGTAGATCATCACTAGGCCACCTTGAGGGATCAATCAAAACGCACTTTGGTGAACGCTGCGCCGATTACGATCGTGACTGCGTCGTCTGCCAAGCATGGAATGCGTGGGATACCCTCGCCAAACTATATGAAGTGGAGACCCCATGAATATCTTTGTACTCGACACCAATCCGCAAACCGCCGCGCAGATGCACTGCAATAAGCATGTGGTCAAGATGCCTTTGGAAGCTGCGCAGATGTTGTCCACCGTTCACCATATTTATGACAGTGACGACTCATCACGCGTGTACAAGCCAACGCATCGCCACCACCCTTGCACACTGTGGGCTGCTGCTTCACGTAGCAACTACTCTTGGCTGTTCGAGTATTTTCGCGCACTGAACGACGAATACTTTCATCGGTACTACAAAGACCATGCATCGTGGCTCAAGTTGCGCGACGTCTTACGGCGTCCACCGTCGACAATGTTCGACGACGCCCCCACCCCATTCGCGCAGGCTATGCCTGACGAATACAAAAACGACGACGCTGTTGTTGCATATCGGACCTACTACAAAAACGACAAAGCCGACTTGCTTGTATACACACGTCGTCAACCCCCCATCTGGCTAACATGTTAGGAGGATAACATGCCATCAATTTCAGAAGTAAAACAAATCTGCGTAGAGATGCTACGCAACGCGCCCAAAGCGGTGCCGTTGTTGCTCGGTAAGCCCGGCATGGGCAAGAGCGACGCGGCGGTTCAAATCTCTAATGACTTAGGGTGTTACGATGATCGCGTCCTTGTGGTTCATATCAACAACCATGACGTCGTTGACTTCACGGGCGTGCCGTCTGTTGTCGACGGTATCACCAAGTTCAACCCCACCGATATGTTCTATCGCTTCCGCGAGGGTACAGGTGCGGGTGTCATCATCCTTGAGGAGTTGCCGCAGTCATCGACGCAGCACCAGACGTGGGCCGCAGGGTTCATGTTGGAGCGTGAGACGCCGACGTTCAAGCTCGATCCGCAGGTGCGCATCATCGCAACTGGTAACCGTGTCGAGGATAAGGCAGGGGCCAAGCAGCTACTGTCGCACTTGAATGACCGTATGTATCGCTTCAACGTAGAGACATCACTCGACGATTGGTGCGCATGGGCAATCGACAACGACGTTGATCCACTGGGTATTGCGTTCTTGCGTTTGCGTCCCGAGTTGCTCAACGACTTCGACGCATCGCGTCCATCTAATCCAACGCAGCGTTCTTGGACCAAGGTGTTCAAGGAGGTGCCGACATCCCTACCGCCACACTTATACCTGCATGCTTGCGAGGCCAAGGTGGGCGAGGGTGCCGCTGCTGAGTGGACCGCTGCACGTGACATGATGCACAAAATGCCGAACATCGACGTTGTGCGGATGCACCCTGACACGACTGAGGTGCCGACTGAGCCTGCTGTGTTGTTTGCTGTGGCGACGTCCATGTCCACGACGACGACTGCCGACGCGTTCCCACGTGACATGCAGTACGTCAACCGTATGCCTAAAGAGTTTCAGATGGTCTACGTCACTGACGCACTGCGCCAACACCCTGAGCTACAAGCCACTAAGTCCTTCACTGATTGGGCTATCCAGAACCAGAACATCTTTATGGGAGGTAACTAATGACAGATGCAGAGTTATTCGAGTGGCTAGACAAATGTCCCCACCCCCACTGGTTCTTGTCCACAGATGGTGAAGGAACCATCACCATAACCCTTACAGAAAAGGTAACTGAAGATGAATGACATACTTCGTAATGCAATCGCCGCCGCTGCAACCGCAGCGCCTGTAGAGCAACAACCGACTGAGCCTGCTGTGCAGGCCGTCGCACCCCCGCCTGTCACCGAGCAGGTATCCGACACCGACGGTATCATCAAAGGCTTGGACGAAAAAGCTGTACTCGTGTCAGTCAAGCGACGCATGTACTCGCCGTATGCACTCGACGCTGAGGAGAGTGAACGGTACGGCGCGGGTAACGTGAACAAGCATTTGTTCAAGGGTCGTGACAATCGCGTCAAGCAAGCGATCAGCAAATACACCGAGGTCTATAGCTACATCAAGTCACACACTGTGCCTTGGTCGACTGGTGTGGATATGTTGAACATCAACTTGTACCAAGAGGTCACGCATACCCTACGTCGCTTGATTGCCGAGGCCAACGCCACTGTGGATGATCTTGTGGATAACTGGGACTACGAGGTGCAGCGTGATTACAACCGACTACTGCCCACTGGACACGCGTCGCTTGATGACTACCCCACTGCGGAGCATGTGCGTGATCGTTTCGGTATTGAGGTGCAGTTCATGCCTGTGCCTACGACTGGCGACTTCCGCGTAGAGATCAGCGATGAGGACAAGGCGTCGCTGTTGTCACGACTACAAGATGCAGGGCGTAACGCCGAGCGTCACGTTATCAACAAAATGCTTGAGCCTATGATTGCCGCTGCTGAGAAGCTGGCCGTGCCCATCGGCACCGACGGTAGCATCTTTCGCGATAGCCTAGTTGAGAACCTAGTCGACGTCGCTGACCGTATGGCCCGTGTCAACCTGTCAGACGATCCAGTAATTCAGAAACAGATTGCTGACTTAAAATCTATCGTCGGTCAGTACGCCGACAACATCGACGTGTTGCGTAACTCACAGCATGTGCGTGACGTAGCATCTAAACAGATCAGTGACCTGATCGGACAAATGAAGGGAATAGTGTAATGGTAGCACTTAGCAAACCGTTTGCGCCTCTGGCGTTTCCAAACCTTGACGACTTACAACGGCGCGTAGCCAAGGCCAAGTCGTTGTTGATCCTTGACCATCCATTCTTTGGGGC
>Ga0255774_10001411_pt1 | contig 19922 bp, 21 predicted proteins | sample 101ome_17_FD_179972 | JGI IMG/M metagenome (GOLD analysis project Ga0255774, IMG submission 179972) | Coastal salt marsh microbial communities from the Groves Creek Marsh, Skidaway Island, Georgia - 101407AT metaG (version 2) | ecosystem: Environmental > Aquatic > Marine > Intertidal zone >...
GATTTGAACTGCGGCTTCTTTCCACAGGTCCAAATCAGCAATAGCGTTCTTGGCCATCAAATTGTTTTCTTCAAAGCCGTAGATTGTGAAGCCATCCATCTCACCTTTCATGATAATGCTGGCTTCCCCATGAATGTGGTCAGTAATCTTCATGCCCTTCTCAAGAGCCTTAATGTCATAATTCAACGACTTCTTGGTGTCTTGAGCAAGGAGTTCTAGAGTCACAATCTTATCGGGATATTCCACTTCGGGAACTTCAATGACCTTTGCAGAGTAAACTGTAAACCTGTTTTCTGCTGGCTTAACCTCATCCACCTTAACCCGAACAATATCGCCAATGTCAACTTCAATAGAAGTATTGAGGGCTTTACCGACATTGAGATACAATGTGCCCTCAATCTCCTTTGTGAACTTGGACTCTTCTGTAACAGGCCCAGCCCCAAGAGTGTAGGAGAATAGATTTGATTTGGTTTCTTTCTTGTCAAGAACAATCAAATCCAAATCAACGAACTTCTTCCACTTAATCCACTTAGGGTTTTTCTTCGTCCCGATGTAGTAGGTAGAAGTAGCGTCCTTGATTACCACTCCTTCTGCGGTAGGCATCTCCATGATTTCTTTGGAGTATTCTTCCACATCTTTGAGATTATCAGCCATTCTCGTATCTTTCTTTGAGGGGAAAGCCAAGGCGTCACTGGAGTTCCCCGAATAATTGTTGAAAAGAATGGTAATTCTCTTTTCCAACTCTTCGTCAGCAAGATTCTGTTCTTCATGGCGCATAATGTCAAAGACTGCACATCTCAGTTTGGCATCCGGGTATTTCCCTTTGAACACATGGGCAATCGTATCTGCCCGATGAAGAGGCTCATCGCCATCAAAGAGCATAAGTTCAGCATCAAGAATGCAATCGCCAAACTTCTTTGCTCTAAGTTCCTTAACTTGCTCCTTACACTTTTCAGTAATATCCTTCTCATTGTAGGAGAAAATTTTGATATTGTTGTCAACCTTGTGAAGTTGAACTCGCATACCATCGTATTTCTCTTGAACTACCCAGTTGCCGCTAAAGCCTTTGAGTTCGTTAATATCGTCAATGTCAAAGATGCGATACATCGGCTTGTTGGGAACAAGGAAATCGCTTTGCGACTTTTCTGCCTTCTCCAAATCCTTAAGTTCGTTGAATTCTTCTTCATCGTAGCGTGAAAAGTAGAGAAGTTGTAGCATTTCAAGAGCCTGCTTAACTTCCTTTTCCACCTTCTTGGAGTCCTTATCATCTCCATAATGTTCAATGATGTAGAGAGCAATGTCTTCTTCCTCTAGGTCAAGACCTTCCAACCCATCGGTAATCTTGTCTTCCTCCATGTCTTTGATGGCCCACACTTCTTTTGGCAGGGCTTGAGAGTCTGCTCTCAAAGCATAGTGAACAAACTTCACCATGTTTTCGGGAGAACCCAGTAGGCCTTCCAGCACATCTTTGCCAAATCTTCTAGCGAATGGGTCGTCAACCAACTCAGAGGAATATCGCAAGTTTTTGATTCCTTCATACAATCTTCGTGCCGTTTGACTTTGAGGATTTTTAGCCTCGTTGTCTTCCAAGTCACGGGCTTCAATGAAGTTCTTCATTTCCTTTCCAGCGGCATCATACTCACTGTATGATTCGTCAATCATTTTGACGGCACTTCTCCAGCGACCCCCATACTCTTTAGGGTCTTCATTAGCAGAAAGATAGGCAACTCTCACCTTTTCAAAAAGGCGAAGAATTTCAACCGAAGGTTGCTTATCCTTCTCAATGCTGGAGAGTTTCATGAAAATCACGAATTGTCGGTCATTTCACCAGCCAATCCGTAGCCCTCATCTTTGCGAGTTTGATTTTCAATCTTATCCGCTTTGTGACTCTTGGGCTTCGTGACCTTGACTTCCTCGCTCTCATCTTTGAGCGGGAGTCTTTCATGAATGGACTCTTCCTGCAACATTTCTTTAGCAAGGCGAGCCTTCTCAATAGCAAGACTAATCATTCTCTCTTCTTGGGTAACTTTTTCCGGCATATCACTCATACTCCTTAATCATCTTGTGAATATCATCCCATTCCATTCTAGAAATGTCACCGAGCGTAGAAGTTCCGCCGATGGTTCGGTTCATGCTAGGTGTTGGGCTTTGGGTAACAACAAGGCCAGCCTTCATCAAAAGACTGTCTTTGGCGTAGATTGTTTTCTCAAGGCTCTCAACCTTGTCAGCCAATGCTTTGACAATAGCCAACAAATCTTCATTGATTGTCGTTTCACTCATCTTCCTCATCCTCTTTTTTCGTTGGGTAAATCAAATCACGAAGTTGTCTAAAGAGCAATTCATACTCTTTACGAAGTTTCGTAGCGGTGGCCACAATATCAACATTGCGTTCATCCATAGACTTCATCTTCTTGTTGAGTTTCTTGTCGGACTTGACCAAGTTCAACTCTCGCATAATTTCAATCAATTCACCAAGTTTCGTAAAGTCTTGACCGAAGAACTCAGTGGGTTCAGCAGACTGCATGGTTTTCTTGAGTCGCTTTCTCTGCTTGTCGTCAAGGGACGAAAGAATGTCAATTGCTTCTTGGGGTTCTTCATCGTCTTCTTTCAAAATGTGCATCCAAACCATTTTACTCACTCTCCTTGAATGGTGCTATTGCTTCTTCCAACTCTTCTACCTTTTTGAAAAGAGCATCCAAATCGCCAACGATGGCGTCCATGACTTTCTTTTTCTTGTTGTGAGCCTCTTCAAACCCTTCATCAAGTTCGTCCTGCATGGTTTCATCATTCACACCTTCTTGTGCATCCGTTAGCATTTGTAGGCTTTCGGTGATAAACTCATCAAGGTCTTCATAGTAGGCCAGCAATTCTTTGGTGTTCTTCACAATGTCCTTAACATATTGGCCAGCCCCAACGAACAAGCGCAGAACCTTTCTGCGGTCTTGAACAAGTTGTCTGATATTTCTCATATCTTGAGTATCGGGGCGAACAATATCCTTACTTTCATCCTCTTCCTCTTCTCTTGTTGGAGGACGGACGGAACTACCCTTTCTGCGCTCAACATTCATCTCATCAATCTCTTTGATGATTTTCTCAATTGTAGGGACCATACTTCGCAAGTTCTTAATGTCAGCATCCACTCTTCTATACTTGAGCAATTCCTTACGGAGTTCTTCTTCGGAAGACTTGTATTGCTTTTGCTTTTCAGCAAAGTAGTCTTCCATTTCTTCCTCAATGTATTTTTGCATGAGTTTGCCTCTCAGCAAACGAATGTGTTGGTCGTTGTAGTATTCGGGGTTGAGCATATCTTTCAGTTCTTGAATAGAACCGGCAAGTTCAACTTTCTTTGACCCAATTTTTGTTCTTTGGCTGAATGCAATTTTCTTTTTGGTCAACCTCTGCCTGTAGTTCTTGATTGATTCTTCAAGGCGAGAGCGTTCTTTTCCAAGAGATTGAGTAAGTTCCGACAAACGATTGTTGTTTTGAGTAATCAACTTGTCAAGTTTATTCTGCATTCGCTGATAGGTTTCCTTTTGCTTTGGGGTAGCAAGCAGTTTACCTGCACTATCTCGCTTGAAGTTTTTACTTCTCCAAGCCTCCAGTTTTTCCTTTGCGTCAGAAATTTCCTTTTCCAACTCTTCTCGCTTGTTCTTACCAAGGTTTTTGAGTTCAGCCTCTTGACTCGCAATGTTTTCTTGGAGCCTTTCAATTTCATCAGCCATTCTAGCAGTAGTGGCTTCTCTAAGAGAACCCCTCTTACCTTCTTTCATTGCCTCAATTTCTTTTTCAATTTGAGGGACAACGGTTTCCTCATACATCTCTAGAACTTCGGCTCGCAGGTCTTCGGAAAGGCCCTCCATGTATGCCTTGATTTCTTCACTTGGCTTACCGATGTAGCCAGCGGCTTCTGCCTGCAACTTTGCCTTGAGTTCTGCGGCGTAGTTCTCAGCCTTCATCCTCTCACCAGTTTTTTCCTTGAGAGATTCAATATCGGCTTCCTTCTCGGAGATTTCACTAGCCATTTGCGTGAGCATGGCCTTTGTGTTGTCCACATCAATAGTAGGGGTCTTACCCGTCTTCAAGAAATCAAGAATGAGATTGAGGGTTTCTGCTTTCCTTTTCTTCCCCTTTGAGGTAAGAAACTTCCTACCGTGAATCTTCTCAAACGCAAGGCGCACGGTTTCATAGCCGTTCATATCGCCATTAGCGAACTTCTTCTCAGCCAACTCTTTTGCATCTGCACAGATTTTTTCAAGTTCAAATTTGAGTTCTTGTGCCTCTTCATTATCTTCTTGAATAAACTCTATGATGTTGCGGGTGAAGTAGTCGCTAGGGATTCTTTCGTTCACTCTCATACTCAAGCAAGAGTTGAGGAAAACAAGGAACTCTTCAAGATTCTTTTCCCCGGAAATAAATGGGAAGAGGCTCTGTTCGGTTGAAGCCCCCTTTGAGTATTGCTTACCTCTACCTTTGGTTCTAGCAGTAATGACATAGTTTGCCCCTTGCCTCTTTCTCGCAACCATTTCGGCATCAAGGAAAGTGACCTGCTTTCCAAACTCTTGGACTCTGCGAATTTGCCTTTCATCAGTAGGGGTAAGTTCAGCATCACCAACTCTTTGCCCCATCTCTTGCTCTTGACCGGTGAGTTCTTCTTCGGTCAGTTCAGTGAGAGAGGTATCTCTTTCCCCTCTCTCTTCTGCTTCTCGGAGTTCTCTTTCTTCCGAGGTTTCATCATCTTCCTCTTTGGCTTCATCCTCTTCCTCTTTGAGAATCTTAGCAACAGAAGGAGATAGCGTCATTTAGCCCACCTCAAAAGGGAATGTTTTCTTTGTTGCCTCTTCGGTGCTTTGGGAGCAAAACAACATCGGGGCAATCGTTAGTGTGGGTCTTTGCCTTGTGAGAAGTATCAGCAGGCAAACCCATAGTGAAGTCACGGTTCTTTCTCACCACTCTGTCTTCACTGGAATGTTTAGCACGGAGTTGTGCCAGTTCCTTTCTCAATCTAATTTCTTTTTGTCGTGTATCTTCTGTCACATTCATTCCTCCTTCTCAAAAAAATCCAAATAATCATCTACAAAATACCCGTAGCCCTCATCCATTCTATCTTCAAACATAGCCCTAGTATCGTCTTCACTCATCAAAATAGAACCCTCTTTTGCGGGAGAAGTGATAAGATAAGAACCATAGTAGGGTTTGGCTTCGTAATAAACGAGGTGCTTATATTTAGGATGAAAACCCTTCACATCTTCAACATCATGGTCAAACTCTTCCTTTAGAATACTTCTCCAACTCATCATCCCACTCTCCTTTCGTTTCTAGTGTCAACATTTTGATTGCCTGCTTCTTGGGGTAAGCCAGTCAGCCTCTTATCGGGTCCTACGCTCATCCTCGCTTTATTCCTTGTGGCTGGTGGGTTCTCTTGTGGCTTAGAACCTCCACCTTCTGCAAACTCTCTTTGCATTTGGTCTACATCTCTTTGGTCTAGATTAGACCCAGCGAGAGGGTCAAGTTCTAAATCGCCACCTTCTTCCCCTTCCACGCTTGGAGGGGCTTCCTCCTTTGGTTCGGGCTTACTGTAGGTGAAGTTCCCGTCTTCATCCATTTCAATTTCAAAGCCAAGATTCTTGATTGAAGCGGCAATGTTCACCTCAATCTCACGCTTTCGCAGAACGGCAATCTCATCCTCTTCTTCACTCGGAGGGAGTTTCAAATTCCAATCGGTAATTCCAAACTGCTTGATGAGGAATGGGAACACATAGTCGTTGTAGACTCTTTGTGCCTTTTGCACTGCTCTGTTTGTTACGAGGATTTGCATACCTTCGTTATTCAAACCACCGCTCGTTGTATTGTCGGCCATGAACACTTTGCTCACACCATAGAAAGCAGAGATACGGTCACGCAAATCATCCTTCACAGAAACATAATCCATTTCCTTGAGGCTATCCATGAACTTAATCCACTCAACTGCACCCTTGCCGTTCTCGGCCTCAATGCCCATAACGGGAATAAAGTGAGGGTCAGCCTCCATCTTTTCTTTGGTGGCTCTCCAAAAGGCTCTCATGGATTCCATGTTGCGAGTTTGAACGGCGAGCAAACCTCTCGGCATTCTGCTCTTAGTGTAGGATGAGTTGACATAATTCTCCATCGCAATGAGGGTCATGACAAGATTGTAGAGCGTAAGGATAGGAGAAAGACCATACAACCTACTTGGATTGTATTTACTGAAGTGCAAGACTTCTCCTTCTAGGAAGTATTGGTCTTGCCCATTCACTCGGTTGACATAGTGAATAGGGAACAGATTGGACCCACAAGCCTCACACATTTCGTGTGGTTCGCTAGCCACAAACTGTCGGTGATTAACACAAGTGAATCCCTTGGTTCCTCTTGTGCCTTCTTCATCACAATAAATCATCATGGTAACTGGGTCGCCACGATAGACTTCCTTGATTCGGTGCATTCTAATCTGCCCATTGCCGTCAAGGAAATACTCTTTGATGAGAACAATGTAGGCGTCGTCCATGATGTTCAAATCATCTTCAAGTTCCTGTAGCACATCAATGAACAACTGTTCGGCTTTGTTGACATAGCCATCCATGAACTTCTCAGCATATTCCAACTGTTTTGGGTCGGGCTTCTTCAAGTCAGTTGAATCGCAACGGGCACACTCTTGAACAGGCCGCTGATGCTCCTTACCGCAGTCATTACAACGAGCCTCGTATGCCTTCTCCCAAAGGTAGCCTCTGCGGAACACTTCTTGCTTGAGTTGGGTGATACAAGTTCTTACAATGACGGACTGCTGAACAATGGAATAGATGATGGGAGCCGTCATTACATGGTTGTTCTGCCGCTCTTGAATCCCCATACTGTAGATTTGCCTATCAGCAGGCGTGGGAGTTTTGCGGCGAAACAAGTTCGTAATGGAGAATCTTCTGCCCTCATCAGCCATAACAAAGACCCCCTGTTGGTTTTGTAGAGCGCATTAGTTTTAATGCTTTATGTCAATTCTTCCAATCCAGTGTCTTAAGAAAGGCTCTCTTTTTGGGACCGTATCTTGCAACTGCGGCGGCATAGTTCCTAGGCAGATTCTCTTTAGCGAACTTTGTCTTCAAAGACTTTCGTTGGGCCACTTCCATTCGGATGAGTTGTTCCTTCTGCTCCATCGCCTTCGCATGTTTGTCCACCCAAAAGAGAAGGTCTTTGACTACCTTAGCACGGGCAGTGAATTTGTAGCCGCTAATCGTGCCTTGCAGAAGCCCAGTTTGATGATACATGGGTTCGTAACTCTCCGGGTGCGACATGAGGTTTCTCAATGCCCGATACAGGCTTTCGGGGGATTGCAGTAGATAGGCGATTCTTTCTAGAGGATAGTCGCCGGTCGCTCTATCTTGGAAGGATTTCGGGTCTGCCCGATGGTGCCCAGCATGAGCCGCTTCGTGCATACTGATTCTCTTGACGGCTTCCATGATTTCCTTCTCGGTAGGTTCTCTTCCTAGTTGTTCTTTCATGAACTCATACATTTTTTGATGGTTCAATCTAATTTTGGGGTGCCCAAACCAAGTCATTTCATATTGCCCGAAACCTTGAATGTCTTTGTCAAAGTCAATGTCCTCAACTTTGAGGATGGTTTTCCAATCCATTATCAATCGCTCTCCTGTTCGTGTTCGGGTGAGTAGTAATTTGGCAAATCACTTTGCCTAGATAGCCTGTTATACATTTTTCTATGAAATCTAACTAAGTCAGCATTGCCTTTCTTTTTGTTTCTTCCAATTTCCCTGCTATGGAATTTGGCCCTACCTTCTCTATCCATGTTTTCATATTCTTCTCTTGAAGTTTCTATACCTACAACTTGTGTTGATTCGCCCCCGTATTTAGGAGATGGAAATGTAGGCAGATTTTCTTTTGCCCTACTTACCCTATGAAACATTCTATCGTGGAAAGACCTGTCTTTTATTCTTGACATGCCAACATGATATTTTGCTTTTTGCTCATTTGTTAAACTATTGTAGGCTTCTAATGACAATTCAACATAGGGGTCCAACTTTCCGGTCGGGGTCGTATTGTATTTAATTCTCCTTCTGTTATTTCCTTCGGACTCAGCAGAATAATAATCATTGCATGAAGTTTTACCTCTTTTCAAGCAACGCTCTATTCTCTTAGCCTGCCTAGAGTGAAAGTTTTTAATGTCTTGATATTGTTTCATTTCTTGATATACTGGATTTTCTGTATCTGTTAAATCAACATTAGATTGCTGCCTCAAAACAGACAATCTCTTGGTATAGGCTGATTGATTCCTTGCGTGGTATTTTTTTCTATCCTGTAAAGAAGCCGCATTGTATTGGGCTTCATTGCGAATATCCGCTTTAAGAATATCCTTCCACACTACGAACCCTTCCGCCATTTCTTGTTCTTCTTCTCTTTGGTCTTGCTTGGACTCCACTTGACCTTATCAGCCCAATAAGCCGCAGACATTTTTCCACGCTTGATATTCTTTGCATGGCGTGACTTGAAGGCTCTGCGTTGCCCAGCCGTTTGATTTGTCTTGACGCCCTTTTGCCCGAACTTGATGTATTTGTATTTGCCACCTTCGGAAGCCATGACATGGTGCGATTTATCCGAACCATCGTCATCGTTGAGGCGTTGTGGCTTATTGAATGCGCTTAGTCCCTTAGCCTTCATTCTCTTACGAGCCGCTTCTCTAGGACCCGACTTGGGCTTTCGCTTTAGAATATCCTCTTTCGTCAACCTACCTACAGGTTGCCTCACTTGCCCCAACTTACCATACTTACGCCTAACAGACCTCTCCGCAGATGCCCTATCCATGTTTCTAAATCGCATCATGGATTGAATCTCTTGTTCCTCTTGAGGGGTCAGAGCAGGTTTCTTTAGAATATCTTCCCAAGACATAAAATCACAACTTCATCAGTTTCTTTTTCTCGTCACGAAGGACTTTGAAATCTGCTCCGGTAATTTCATCTTTGGGTGGTGCTTTTTCTGCAATCACCTTTTGATTACCAAAGAGTTTCTTTTCCATCTTTCCACAAACACACTCGCTCTTTGGAGCATTGCCGTCACAATGAGGGCAGTATGCTTTGTTTGCTCTCTCGTTACACTTTTCACAAGAGCAACCGCCGTCCATTTTCTCATGGTTCCCGCAACTTGCTTTCAATACTTCTTTCCAACTCATTCAATCACCTTGTAAGTCCCACCATCATATCTTCTGTGAGTTCCAATCTTTTTGACCTTCTTGCCAATTTGTTCTTTGTTAGTTCTAGCCCTAGCATGTTTCGGAGCAGTTGAATTATTCATGTGGCCTCCTTCAACAAGTAGAGTGCTATATTCTCTGATAACTTCTTCTTTGATTTGTGGAATGGTAAAGGTAGTTCTATCCTTAATGACATTTCCAACGGCCATAGTAAAGACTGGGTGATTTAATCTTTTAGACGCACCTTTGGCTTTTCCTTTTAGAATATCTTCCCAACTCATGGTGAACCCTTCCTTCTCTTGTATGTCTTACATGCGGCACATGTTGGGCGGCATCTTTGCTTTGTCCCCTTAGAGGCATCTTTACGACCACAAGGTTTTGTTCCCTTCTTGTCGTCTTCACAAGATTGACAGGAAACCCAACCGCTTTGGCCACCTCCGCCCCTTCGTGAAAACCACCCATGAAGCCCTTCTTTCTTTTCTCTAGCGAAATTATCTCCGCCCTTCTTGACTGAGTTACCCCAGTTCTTTGCCCCTACTTTACGACACTGAACCAAAGCCCCACTAGCATAGGCACTAGGCCACTTCTTGTAGCGGGATTTGACTTTGTAGTAGCAAGCATCTTTCTTGCCTTCTTTTTGGAGAATACCCTGCCAATTCTTTTCAATGGTGTTCACCAAAATGTAATCGCCATCTTCTAATTGGGCCACATCGGGGTCATACTCTAGAATAGCCATGACTTCTTTCCTTGACACAATGTTGCTTGCTTTATTCTCAACGGCTTCAAAGATTTTGTCAAAGTCTGCGGCCCCTCCTTCTTCACGCAACAAATCTTCCACGACTTCCATGACGGAAACTCGGTCGGGGGAAGGGGGCCTAATGTCGTCTTGTGGACTAGGGAGTTCGGGCTTTGCATCATCAAGGGGCTTTTGCCGATAGGGGCTTGGCCTTGATTTCAACACATCTTCCCAAAACATCTCACTTCACCGCCTTCAAAGTAGATTGGAATCTAGACTTACTATCAAGTTTGTATTTCTTGAGGATTCTGTCAATCTCCGATTTAATGTAGCCGTATGACATGAAAGGTGTGCCGCCCTCTTCGTAAATGTCAGCCGCCCTCGCCATGAAATCCAAATAACTTAGCACTTCCATTTCATCTTGGCTTTGGATTTTCTTATTCCTCATTGCTTCCTTAACGGTGCGAATGTATTGCAGGGTTTCCGCTTTGGGAATATCTTCATCTCTGCGGGTAGGGTCATTCTTGAGAACAGTTCCAATCTGCTCGTTTGCATCCATTACTGAAATCTTGCAGTTGTCTTTGAACTTTTGAATGTCGTCAAGATAAATGCCTTCCTTTGCCCAATCAAAACCAACATGGTCTTTGTGATTCTCCCACTTCATGAGTTTGAAAATCTCATCGCATCGCTCCTTATACCAAGGCTCTTTCTTGTAGCCTTTCTTCATGCGAATCAGTTCAATCAGCAACTCAGCATTCCCTTTCTTCAATCGGAAATGTGGAAGGCACTTCGTCATGAGTTCCATTACATCGGCTTGAGAATAAAAGTTGAGCCGGTTGATGAGGCGGGTATCTTGTGGTGATTTTTGGTCAAGGTGCATACGGCCAAAACCAATGGACTTGTGCATCTCTTGCATGAATGCCTTTCCACGCTCTCCTGTAGCCACCAAGCCCACTCTAGGGTTCATGTTGCGGTCAAGGGTAATGTAGCCATCCGAGTCAATGAAAGCCGCCGTGTATGCCCAAATGTTCTTCTTCAACATGGACGGCATCTTGTAGTAGGCTCCGTCCACCGAAGCAATGTCCAACTTGGTAATCATCTTTGCAATGGTGTTTGGAGAAGACGCCTTGTGAAGATTAGTAGGCATGAGGTCGTGGATTCTTTTCGCCCCAATACCTTGGTTCTCGCAAACAGTTTTGAGAACAAAGTCTTCCAATCGCTCTCTCTTTGACTTGGTGAGGGATTGGTCAGTAATCTTCTTGATGGCCTTACGGAAGTCCTTCTTGGCATCATTCATTGTCTTCTGCAATTGGCCATATTCTTTGCAGAAAACCATCTCTCGTTGCGATAGGTCGGCCTCCCAATACTTGCAAAGGGCGTCCACTGTTTCTCTTCGCATGTCAGTGTCTTTCATTTTGTAGAGTTTCTGTAAATCCTTCTCGTTGAATCGCATCTTGAGTAGGGCTGGTTTGTATGGCGTCAGCCATGAAATAGAATCAATGCACTTGTTAATGTGGTCAGCATAAGCATCAATCATTGTATCAATGGCCTTCGCCATCTTTTCTCGTTGCTCTCCCTTGAGTTTGCGACGAGCCTTTCTCATCTTCTTCACAAGGTCGGGAACCGTTTGCTCCTGCACAATGTATTCCGAAGGGAACGCATCAAGTTGCTTTCGGGCTTCACTAGCGTTAAGGTTGTATTCGCTGGACAACTTCTGTATTTGCTCAACTTCGGACATGACATGAGTAAATCCGAAAACAGAAGCCAACTTGAGGTCGCCTTCCACTTGACTGAGAATTTCCTTTTCCTCTTGGTCAAGTTCTTCCAACTGCTCAATGAGCGGTTTGGCTTGTATGAGTTGTTGTGCCTCTACCATCTCAAATCACCTTAGAAATTCAACCCCATCATTGGGGTTCTTGGAGTATCGTCAAATATGCCCATATCATCCAGCAAAATAAAGTTGTCAGTTGATTGAAAGGTAGCGGCATTGGCTAAGGCTAGGCTCATCACCATGTCGTCATGTGCGCCAACGCCCTCAAACTTACCGTTCTCGTTGATTGCAAACATGGAAAGTTCACCAATCAATTCACCCGTTACTTTACGGCTTTCTTCGTTGCCGTAGGGGAAGTTCATCTTTCCGTTCTCCAAAGTCATTTGCAGATTGAGAATGATTTCCTGCTTCTTTCTGCGAGTCGTCGTGAAATCGTGCAGGCGAATATCTGTTGAGTTTCTAATCTCTTGGATGAACGACTTTGCAAATCCGTTGCTCTCAAAGAAGACGGCATCGGGATTGAACAACTTGTTGACAATCTTCACCTTCTGTATGTTCTCTCGGAACTGAACATTCTTTGCCCGGTCAACATAGACGATGGACTTGTTTTCATTTTTGTCCATCTCAAGAACGGTGATTACATTGTAGTCACCGTCTGTAGAAATAGCAGGGTCAATGCCGACAAAATACTTGTAGCCCTCTCTACGAAGTGGCTTGAGAACCAAGTCCTTGTTCTTTGCATTGTCCAAGAATTCGGGATTAAACAGAGAAGTCCCCGTAGAGATAGGCACACACATGTATTCTCTTGTAAACAGAAGAGAACCCATTTCCTGCTTCCTCTCCATAAGAGAATCATAGTTCCACCTTTCGGGCCAAAGAGGTTCATTGAGCGAGTTAAGACAAGGGTAAACTCTCATCGTGTAAACTGGGTTCTCACCGAGTTGTTGGTAAATGTCCGTGTAACTGAAAGGCGTCCCGATAATGCGAACCTTTGCAGAAGAGTGAATAGCAGGAGTCAAGTCACCAAAGAACCAGTCTGTAACCTTTTGAATACCGCTTACGCTGAACTCTTTCAAGGGGTCGTCAATGATGACTTCTTGTGGGTGAAGACCACGAAACTGAGAGTTGACGGAACGGGCAACGATTGAGTTACCATTGTCCAAATTCATTTCTTCAACTGCCCAGCCTTTGTTTCCTTCGGGCTTGAACTTCTCAAGGATTGGATGATTGAACATCTTTGAGATGGATTTCATGTGCATGTTTGTCTGCTTTTGGTTAGACGACATGTAGACCATTTGGTATGGTGGCTCTTGAAAGCATAGATTCCAAACCACCCACGCTCTCATGAAGACAGACTTTCCGTGGCCACGACTGCACATAATGACAGTTCGCTTCGTATCGTCCATCAAATGCTTCCACTCCGCTTGGTGGTTAGTCATTTGAAAACCTAGAACATGCTCAAAGAAATATGGAAATGAATTCCTAGACATATTCAAGTCCATTTGGTGTTCAAAGTTGAGAGTGTTGATGTTCATGTTATCACCTCAACAAACTAAACCACTTTGCAATTGGCAAATCCTTAACTGCCCATGTTGCTCCTTTGGGGTGGTCAGTGTAATAGTCACGGAATGCTTGAATAGTAGGGTCGTTCTCATATTTTCCTAAACTCTTTGGGGCAATGTCCCAACCCCTTCTTCTAAAAGAATCAATCCAAGTCTTGTTGTCAAGAGTGCTAGAAGAAATGCCTACGATGTAAGGCCCACTTGTGTTGGCTAAGAAATGCTTCTCCAACTCAGAGAAAGCCCCTCTCTTAGTTGAAAATGCTCCACCGTAGAGAGTAAAGCCCCCTTTCTTGGAAAAACCTACTCCGGCCACTGGCTTCTCATCAACCATTTTCACAAAGTAGTCTGTGATTGGATAGAATGGATTAAGTGGAGAGTTTTGACTTCGGTTAGCAGGAAATGGAGAGTCTTGTGTCTTTGCCCACAAAGAAACAAGTTCATCTTTTGTCATTTCCACAATCATTCTCATTCCTCGTATTCAGTAATGAGCGATTTAATTTCACTAGCAACCTTTCTCAAACCTTCTGCAACGGCCTTGTATCTTGAGGCCCTGCTTTTGTCACGCATAGCATATTCTTCTAGAATTGGAACCATATTGGTAATGGCCTTGTGAAGAGAAGGTGCTTTGCTGAAATCTAGGCGCAATTGCCTAGCAATCTCAAGAGGGTTTTCTTGGATTGCGCTATCATAGTATCTGGCTTTCTGCATAATCTCACCTAAAGTTGGCCTTCAAAAGATACACATCTTCCGTGCCGATTCCATACTCGTTGCTGATGTTCTTGTGAGAATCGTAGGACTTCACGATGCTTTCCACTTCAAAGGTGGTCAAATCAATGTCTTCCTCAACAAGATACTTGTTGATAGCCTCGTAACTGAGCGGCACAAATCCGTGCTGGACTTCCTTACCCAATGCCTTGCGAATCTCATCGTGGGCCTCAAGGAGTGCCTTCAAGACAACTGGGAGGTCTTCACCGGCTTCCTTCAAAATGTTGACAAGGCCATCGTATTCTGCCTTCATTCCCTTATCGGGATGATTGTAGAAAAGCCCCTCATTCATGTCAAGATACAAAGGCAGGCCAAAGATTGGGAATGCCTTGTTTGAAGAATATGCCTCACTGTAGAGGTTTGCTCTCTCCATGATGCTCTTTCGCCCACTTGGACCGGAGATTTCACGGTCTGCTAGCGTCGTATCGCCAGTTGCTCTCATCACATCAAAGAGAACGGCTGAGATGTAGTTGGCGTTGGCTTCCTCGTTGTCAAACAATTCAGTAAGGCTTTGAATTGCATCTCTGCCGGACTGAATCAATTCAACGGAGGGTTTCACTCGCTTGGCGAAAACTCTCGTAAAGAATTGCCTCAAGTTCCGAATGTCTTCTTTGTCAAGAGTGTCAATGCTATCGGAAGTGGCCCTCATGTATTCCTTACCCGTTGTAGTTTCTGCCCCAAGGTCTTCCGCCAAAATCAGCACATCTTTGAAACCCAACTTGCGAGAGAATTCGGGGATGCTTACCGGCATTCTACCCGAATAGATTGGGTTGACATAGTAATTGATGATGGCTTGCACCAGTTCTCGCAGAGCCTCTTTTTGTTCTTCCAAATACTTTGGCAACTTGGTTTTCTTTCCTGCGATGATAGGTGCGCTAGCACTCAACAAACCGCTGATTCTGCCCGTTGGGTCTTCTCTAGATTCAACGGTAGTAGCGGCTTGCCCACCTCTAGGAGCCACTTCAAAAATGGTTTGGTCTTCCCAGTTCTTCATAAGAATCTCAAGGTCTTCAAAGAAACTAGAAATGTAATCCAAAGAGTCCACAATATCGTTGTAGTCCAAATTCTGAATGTTGAGTTTAGACATAACTTGAGAATCCAGTAGGGCTGAGATTGGAACAAAGTAGTCGGGCCTTTCCAGCACAAGGGATTGCTTCACTTCTTTCTTCAGTCGTTCAAATTCAACATCAACTGTTTGGAACTGGTTATCAGTCAACATTTCTTCTGCCATGTCAAGGTATTGCCGCAGTTCAGTCGCCATATCATCGGTAGCCGAAACAAGTTTCTTGTTCTTGGCCATTTCAATAGCAAGCAGAACATCAACATCATCTTCAACGAGTCTTTCGTAGAACTCTTCTGCTTCTGCACTCTGTTGAGGTATGAGCGTATCAGCATCATCGCCACCAATAATACGCCCTCTTTCCAAATCTATTTCCATAGCATCGCTAAAGGTTTCTTTGAACTCCGACAAGGCTTGGGTCTGCTCGTCGGTCATTACATCTTCTTCGCCCAACTTTGCTCCTGCCTGCGCTCCAACTGCATCGGACAAGCCTTCTGTAAGCATTATGTTTTCAATAACACGAATGAGTCTGTTCTTAGGAGAATCCCTTTCCATGTTAATTGCAGGAATGTCGTAAACATAGCGCAAGTTCTTGTTCATCTTAGCAGGGCTTTCATCGTCAATGTTGACCGTGTATTCTGCCTTGAACTTTCTTGCTCTTTCGGCAAACTTCTCATCCTTGGACTTCTCAGCCGACTCCAAGAATTCAAGCAAGGCTTGTGAAAAGGCGTCATACTTTTCGTCAATGTCTTTCCAATACTCGTAAACGGAATCTCTAGAATCGGAATCGCTCAAATCAATAGCCCCAAAGAACTTACCGACATTGATTGAGTAGGTTCCTGCATCCTCAAGGGACTCTTTCGCCCCTCTTTTACGAGCGTCTTCTGCATCTTGAAGCACTCTAAAGTTCGCAACGAAGTTTTGGATTTCTTCTCCAGCGTCCCCGGTAATCTTGTCAGCAATGGCCAGCAACTTTTGAGTGGCCTCATCGGGGAAAGACACGATGTTCTTCAAACCGATTTCATCATATCGCTTAATGAACATTTGACGAATTGAGATGCTTTGACCGCTAGAAGCGTCAAAGGGAACTGCTTGCTTAAGGTAGGCGTCCAGCACATCATAGAGAGAACGACCTCCCCCAACCTTGATGTTACGCAAGTTTCCCTCTGCACTGCTTTCCCGCTCACGCCCAACGAGGTCTTTGATGGAACGGAAAACCCTAGCACCGAATTGGTCCGAGCGAGTTTCAGCCTCAGTATCGCTCATGGCTTCGGGCGGGGTTCTGCCTTCCTCTTCGGCAATTTCCTGCTCAACGGAACGAATGTCTTGGAGCGTATTTTTGTATTTGCGAGAAAGTGCGGAAATTCTGCGCTTGATGGCCTCATCGCTCTTAGCGGCCAACTCTTTCTTTTCTTCGGGCGTAAACTTCCCAAGGTCTTCCAACTCTTGTTGAAGTTCCTCAAGTTCATCTTGCAAATCACTCATGATTATTCCTCCAAAAGCCCCGCTCCAACCAAACTGCCGATAATTTTCTCAATTTGCCCCGGACTACTACCAATAAATTTCTCATAGTCCCGGCCAATCTGAGTCAACTTTACAGAGAGTGCTTCTAGCATTCCCGTTTTATATGTTTCTAGAGTAGAAGGCATGGATTCGTCAACCTCGTCCAACTCTCCTTCAAGTTCTCTTCTCAATCTTCTTTGGCGAATACCCTGCTCTGCAAGTTCTTCTCTAGACTTGGTTGCCAACATAACTGCCTTTTCCAAAGCCTCCAGTAGCGTTTCATCACCAATCATTTCACCCATTTCAATGAGGAAAATCAAGCCGTTCTCAACACTCACCTGCTCAAGTCGGTTTCGCATCCCACTGCTTTGCAAAACCTTCTCAATTTTCTTATTTGAAATCAATTCAGCCACAATATCGGCTAGAGAAACCCCACCCTCAGTAGGGTCCTCAAGAATGTCCCGAATCTGTTCAAGGGATTGCCTGTTTGCAGATTCATCTAGGTTAATGTCGTCCCGTGTAAGCATTTTTCCATCCACACGGACCTTTGCATACTCACCCGTTCTTTGAATCTGCTCGGTATCTTCCAGTTGGTTCAAAGAACTGTCATAATACAGAATTTCGCCGCCATTTTGCTTCTTGGCTTCAATAGCCTCAGTAATCTTCATCAGCGTCGGGTCTTTTTGCATTTGACCAATGGCCCCGGACTGCTTTTGGCGGGTTTGGGTGTTGAGCATATCAGTCAACCGAGAACTTCCGCTGATAATGTCACGAATTTGACTTCTAGCGTTTTGAGTAGCGTCCCGATTCTTTGTGGCCTTTTCCAAATTGACGCCAGCGAATGGTTCAAGGCTAATGGTTCCATACAACTGAGCATCTTTTCGCTCATCTACTGGAGTTGCCCTCAAAGTTGCCAAAATATCCGTAATTACGGCTTGTTCGGCGTTGGTTCTAGACAAAACTGCCGAAATTTTCACATTGCCGAAGAACTGTTGCTTCCAATTGGTGTTAAAATCGGTCTTGAGCAACAAAAGTCCGTAGGGCGAAAGCATAGCCTTGCCTTTAGAAGCAGAAAATGCTTCATCAGCAATGCCTTTACCGGGGCCGATGGTTTTTGGGAGGTATTTTGCAACGGCGACATTTGCTTTGCTGATGATTTCCAAATAATCTAGGTAATCATCAGCAGAAAGATTGCTTTTTGGCTTGTATTCTTTGTCCGAGAGCAAGGCTTGGCTCATGGCTTCGCTTACTTTTGTTTTGGGCAATGCAATTTGCTTTGCTTGAGCAGGTTTTGTCATAAATGGCTTCAAAGATGCGTCAAAAGCGACCCTTTGAGCAGTAGGTTTTGTCCTATCTTTAGTTCCAAGCCTCAAAATCCTTGCAACTTCGGCAATATCTTTTGCATCAAAGACCAAATTGTTGCCTTTTCGGGTAATTTTTGGGTTTTGGTCTAGCAAAATTAGCGTATCGGTGAACTGTTTCTTGGAAACTCCCTCTCCGGCTTTGAATTTGAAGGGCATTACGATGCCGTCAGCCTCACTTTCATCACTTTGCATGATTCTGCGATAGGCCTCTCTTGCTTTAGCACTCTTGAGTTCCCTAATTTCCTCGGCAGTAAGTGGATTTTCTCTCAATTCGGCAATAAAATCGGCATATTCTTCGGGATTTTTTTGCGCTGAGATAATTTTGTCACGGGTTCGCTCACGCTTTCTGCCGAGTTTTGGTTTCATGGCTTCCAAAAGCCGCTCCATTCTCCCCCACATTTCCTCAAGACTTGTTCCTGCTTGTTGAGAGTAGATTTTGATGAACTGATTTTTGACAAATTCACTTTTATTTTTAAGCGAAGTAACTGCTCTTATCCCAGCAGGATTCAAAGCCTCGGCAGAGTTCACATCATCAAGAAGTTTTTGAAAATCTTCTTCGTTTGTCAAGGCTAGCGCAAGACTGTAGGTGGCGGTGGGTAGCACCTGTTGGTTCTTGAGAATGGCTAGCCAACTCATTGTAATCTCTCCTGCATCATTCTTTCAATAAATTACCATCGCCAACATATTTATCTTTTAATAGGATTTGTAGTTTTTTGGCCTCTTTTTCCGCTAAATCAATTGCTTCTAAAACCTCTCTTGATTGTTGAAAAACCTCGCTGTTTTTGTCAAAATACTTTCCCATTCTATTAGCAACTTGAAATACTATTCCCATTGAACCAGCAAAATCAATATCCTGTAAAAATTCATCCATAATTTTTTTAAGATATTTTTCTTCAGAAGAAGAAACAGTTTCTCCATATATATTTTTCATTTTGACAATCTCTTTCCAACTCATTGTAATCTCTCCTGCATCTTTGTTTTAATGTCCAACCAAATCTCAGGATTGTTCTGTGAAAGGACTTCCTGCACAATCTGCATCTGTGCGACAATAATGGTGTCTTGACGCTTACTAATCAACTTACCCTTTGCTTCAAGGGAAAAGCGCAACGATTCTCTAATCTCTCTTGCCAACTTCGTCAAGGCATCAATCATCTTTGGGTCAAGGTCATTACCCAAATCATTGAACACTTGGTCTAGCCTCATATCCAACTTTTGAATGTTTGAACTAATCATGTCAATCTCATTCACTTCTTTCTTAGCCAACATGGTAGCGGCACTTTGCTGAACAAGCGGTTGAAGATGATGCTTCATGTGGCGATGCACTTGTGTTTTACTCGTTCCAAGGGCACTGGCCAAATCTTCCGCTTTGAGTTCGCCATCACTCAAACCGGCTTCGTAGTGCTTCCTCATTGGGTCCGTGCAAACAACACACTTGGGGTTGGAAGCCATCTCAAACCCGCTCATGTGATTTCGCTGATGTTGAGCCGCCGTCCCACTTCGCCAACCTTCCTGCTCATCCAAAGCATCACAAGTAATCTCTACGCCCTCAAGCATTCGCTCAAGTTCTTCTCTGTCTTCGTGTTGACAAAGGGCGCATCGCTTTCTTGTCACCAAGAAAATCAACCCCGCAGAATATCAGCCCAACTCTTAGAAATCACTTTTGCCTGTGCGCTTCTAGAGTTCTTATCCTTGTATTTGTCGGGGTTCACTTGCGCCCGACTCTTACGATAATCAAAGCCGCCACTGATTGCACTTTGCCACGCAATCCAACCATCGGGCGCACGGTAATATCCATCCTCTTCGCCCTTGCGCTTCAAAGCCTCATCAACCAAGCGAACAACTGCGCCAGTGCTGAGTTTCAAAGTAAACGATTCCAAATCACCGTGAATGCTTGCTTTCTCAGTTCGCTTCCCAAGTCCAGCCACTTCACGAATAATGTCCTTGTCTTGGGACTTTAGC
>Ga0255774_10001418_pt1 | contig 19881 bp, 19 predicted proteins | sample 101ome_17_FD_179972 | JGI IMG/M metagenome (GOLD analysis project Ga0255774, IMG submission 179972) | Coastal salt marsh microbial communities from the Groves Creek Marsh, Skidaway Island, Georgia - 101407AT metaG (version 2) | ecosystem: Environmental > Aquatic > Marine > Intertidal zone >...
CCCGGGAAGTGTCGTTCGGCGCCGGTTGGAATTGGGAGCGTCGCCCGGAGATCTCGGTGCGCATGTCGTTTCCGCCAGGACACCCGATCGGCCGAGCCGATACGCTGATGGCCGGATTCGAGAATACGGCCCTGGCTTCGGAATCTGTTTCCCGCACGCTGGTTGATGTCCGCGAAGAGTCGGCGTCCATGCGCGTGCAATTCCATCCGGAAGCACTGTTGACGAGTGAGCCTTACGTGCTGCGGGAGCGGTTGATCTCCCAGGCAGTGAACGTCGGAGGGATCTACATCTCTGTCTATGGCCTCGTGCAGGACGGATATTCCAGCGGTTTCGGTTCCGGTCAGAATGGCATCCGATTGAAGGCCGTCGGGCCGAACTACGAGGATCTGGATCGCATGGTGGTGGACTTTGCCCGATACCTGCAAGGGCGAAGTCGGCGTGTAGCGGGTGTGGATGGCAATTCGAGCTATTCCGGTCGCTTCCAGCAAGCCCGACAGGTGCTGTCCATCGACTGGGATGCGGATGCCGAGGCTCGGAGTGGAGTCACGGCCCGGGATGTTGCGGGCGCACTGAGTCCATATTTCAGGTCCCGATTCCCGTTCAGTTATTCCGACATGGACGGGGACATCCAATTGCCCGTCCGTCTGGAAGTGTTAGGCGCCTATGACCGGGACATGGACCGCGTGGTCGTACAGCCTCTCCCAGTGAGGGACAGTTTGCAGATCCAACTGGCAGGCTTGGCCGAATACACCGTCGAGGAGCGGCCATCCAGCATCGTGCGGGAAGACCAGCAGTACATTCGCTATATCAATGTGGACTTTCGCGGGCCGAACCAGATGGCCACGACGTTCATCGAGCGGGAACTGGAGGCCTATCAGACGCCCGTGGGATATGAGATCCAGCAGAACAGGTTCTCATTCTTCACTGACGAGGTCAAGAAGGCCTTTGGATGGGTGATGGTGGCTACCCTTCTCCTGGTCTACCTGGTCACAGCGTCAGTATTCGAATCGTGGAAGCTCCCGCTGATCGTAATGCTCAGTGTGCCCATGGCAGGTGTCGGCCTGGCGCTGGCCTTCATCTGGACTGGGGCCAATTTTGCCGAGGGGGCATTCATCGGCACCATCCTGATGGTTGGAATTTCTGTCAACGATGCCATTTTGCTGACGGACCGGTATAGACAGCTGCGTGAGTTGCGCCCCCATGGTAAATCGTCGGTGTTGATGCGTCTTGCCGTGCGCGAGCGCCTGCGTCCCATGATCACGACCACATTAACCAGCGTCGTGGCCATGCTTCCCATGATTGCCTTTCCGAATAATTCAGATTTCTGGCTTGGGCTGGCAGTCACGGTAATGGGAGGGCTCGTTGCATCAACATTACTAGGAGCATTAATTGCAACATCCGTGGTTTCATGCTGTCGAACAATCTAAATAAATACAACCTATAAACTATAGAGTGAGATTGGATACAACCACTTCTTCAGCACCGGCGGTTTTGAAAACACGTTCTTACTGTCGTTCTATTTGATGCGCCTCTAACAATGATTTTATGACCTGAATGTTGGATGAATTCGCATATATATTGACTGTTCTAGTCAATTCATTATCACCTCTCGTCACTTGGTTGAAATAAAAACATGGGAGTCTTCACCATGCTCCAGAGCAGTTCTATACTCATTACGCTTGTGCTGTCGATACCAAATAATCCAGAGAATAGGCGGCAGTGATAACTGAATCGTTCCCAAGGCCGACTCCCAAATTAACATTTCTGTAGGGAGAAGCATGGTCAAACCCGAATAAAATCCGCCAAGCGGCAATAGGAAGATAGAAAGAACCAGCCATAAGATTCTCACTCGCGTTGACAAGCCTCTTGTCTGTTTGAAAGGAACGACAGAGCCGGCTAGAGTTGAGTTAAACAGACCGATAAGGACCCATCCATTGAAAGAAAGGCTCACTAATGGGGCGTCAGCAAACAGCAAACTTGCCGCCAGGCGTGCATTCAATATCAATAGAGGCAACCATGCCATCAGCGAGAGTGCCCTCGCAAATAGGTAACAGGTCTTCGGCAATGTGCCATCAAACACCAACGACTCCTTCCAAATAGGGGCTGGTGGATTCATAGAGCGATTACTGAATTGGCCATTTTGTTTGAAAAGACCCAATGGTATTAAATCAATAAAGCATTGAAACCGGATGTCGTCGACTCAAATAGTTGACGGATCCACTACGTTCTCGTTTGCATCGCGGGGAAAGGGTAATCAAGACGCTGGGAAGAGGCAAATGAAAATGTTCTCTAGTGAGTGAGTGCCCGTTCAACACATGACTCCGGCAGATTGAACGCCAACAGTCTGAGTGTGAAAAGACTTGTACACATTATTCGATTCTGAATACGGTCAATTGACTTTGGCAAAGAATTGAGACTGATCTCGCTATCATCTCTGAATCAGCGTATACCTTGATAATTATCGACTTGGTATCGAGTCAAACTTGTACGACGACTATGCCTCTTAGAATTCTCAAATAGCCTTGACAGGTATCAAGAAAATCACTATCTCTTCGTGAAATGACAAGATTCTGACTTCCAAAACCCGCCTAGGGTTATTGATAGCAGAGCTACTGGTAATTAAAAAGATTATGATTCGTACTAGAGCCCACATATATCTATGGGTCGTTGTGGTCATCCTTTGTGTGGTCACAATAATTAGGTTTTTCGGTACATGGCAGGGAGTGGATGCGGAGATAGCTCAGTATGCGGATCCTGTAGAGTATGATTCAAGTGGATTCCCAGATCGAACAATTAAGGCAGAAATTATTCACGATCTACAGTCTTACCAATCATCCTTCATCGTCGCAGAAAACGATAGTAGACCATATTCGAGTTATCGTATCCTTATGGCGATGATTCTGGAGGCAAGGACGTGTGCTCCATGTATGAATGAGATTCATGAGTATTCTGAAATAATCAACGAGATGCTCCAAGGTCAACAGGAAATTGGTGCTACAGTCTTGATATACGATGTCGATTTATATAGGCAACGGAGATTTGCCAAAGCTTTGAATCTTGATTTAGAGACTCGCTATAGTCTCAGTCTGTCCTCGGTAAACTCGTTGTTGGCTCAAAGCCAAGATGCAGCTATGGGACTGTTTTTTATCGATACCGCGAGTCAGTCATCTCATATTTATGAACCTTTTTATAGTTCGAGATTTACGAGTAGAGAGTATAAGATTCACGCCTTAACCAAGGCTCTTACTTTCCTGGCAAGTCAAGGTCACTCATGGGATGAGAAGACCTACCAAGCCATGGAGATCGCGAAAGAAAACCTAACAAATCAAAAACAGGAAACTCAATGAAGTCATTAAAACAGAGCCTTGCAGCTCTTGCCATAATCCTAATGCTTGCACTGGTAAATATGTTTGCGGTGCCCACTACTTCACAGGCATATTATGCTCCAACCATTTGTTTTAAGTGTGTCGGCTGCGGTCCGCTTTGTAGCGAATGTCAGATTACGCAAGATCCTGCTGATCATGGTAATTGTGATGAATCGAAAGGTCCCGGTCCTGTTGGAAGTTGTCTAGCATATAATTCTTGTCCTTCAGGGGAATGACATCATTAAACTAACAGAAAGGGACGACGGCCAGATCCTTTCTGGTGTCGTCCCTTTCTTCATTTGAACCATTACCGTTTAAATAGCATTTATCCGATGAATGTAATCAACATAAGATCCTGCTGTGGGTTGCTAATCATTCTTGGATTGATGGGTTGCTCAAGAGGAGAAAGACCTACGATTATCAGTGAAGCGTTGAGTCCTGTTCTAGAGAGATCTATTAAACTTAAGGGATCCGAACATACTCTTGCAGCACCAACTCTGATGTCAATCAACTCAAAAGGAGAGATTGCAATTGGGGACCAGATCTCAATGAAAGTGTTTCTGTTTTCCTCAGAGGGTGAATTCTTGCAACATTATGGTTCTCGAGGTAGAGGGGAAGGAGAATTCCAGACACTGACGTCGATTTATCTATCTGACTCCTCTTTGGTTGTTATTGATGCCAATGCCGGACGAAGAACGGTCTTTGATCTAGTGCGCAATTCCGTACGGTCGAATCGGTTATGGGCGGACCGTCCTTACAATATTGCAAATATGCATGCTCTCTCCAGTAATCTTATTGGCGTTACTACCAGGACTCTCGATTCAGTAGTTGATGATACGGATGTGTCATTGTTTCATGTAATGGATAGCAGTCTATCCACGATTATTACTAGCTACTTCCCTCTTTCTGTCATCAATGAAAAGAGTGATTCGTTTTATGATAGAACGACATATTCTCAACCAGGATTTACTGCTGCAGAGAGATCGTCGAATGTATTGTTTTATGCACCATATTACTATTCGGGGGTATTGTGGCGTACCGAATTAGACTACGCCAATGAGGATGAAGACAAGAAGTACAAAAGAATGCATGGATCTGGCGGAGATGTGGGACTAGAAATGATTTCGCCTCCAATTCCTGCATATCGAACTGCAGGAGACTTTCCAGACGGTGTTGTGGGGATCGTTTCTCAGAATACCCCGAATGGTCGAATAGCAGCACACGCCAAGCAGGTTTCACTAGGACTATTTTCAACTAGTGAAGGTGGTGCATTACACCTGTATACCTATTCTGACCAGGGAGGAAGATTTCTTATCGTTTCAGACGAGTACGATGTTGATGGTAATCATACTCGCGGCGGAGAATTTGTTTTTGATACAAACAACCCTAAGAATTTGCCCGTTGTCTTGCACTACGATGGGGATAATCTACTATATGTCGCGGATTTCTTAAAAGAAGATATTTCAATAGATGCTTATTCATTATGGAATTAAAACAGGCTGTGGGCGCTCACATTTGAAAGGAATGTGTCAAAACTGTTTGATGTTCTAGACATAGCAGAGTGGATATATTATTCATTTCAAATGTCATGAGAATGGATATGTCAAGGACCCTAAGTTGTTCAAACAGATTACGAGGAGCATCGTTAGGATTGGGCTTAAGGCTAAATCAGGTCATCCAGGCGAATTGGGTCATGAATAGTCACTTGCGTGCGGTCGACTGCGTCGATGGAGCGCCGCTCCTTATAGATGGGCAGCGCGCTTTCCCAAACTCACGCTGCTAGCTCTGATCCTGTTGCTCGGCGTGCCTTTGTGGAAAATACCGACACACCTGACTACGGCCGACTCCATCGAATTGCCGGCTGATGATCCACGGGTTCGTCTGGCCTCGCTCTACAACGACGTCATGGATTGGGGGCCGGTGGAGTGGACGCGCGAGTGGCTGGAGCCAGCCACGGGGGGCGTACTGCGCAAATTCACCCGGGAAGTGTCGTTCGGCGCCGGTTGGAATTGGGAGCGTCGCCCGGAGATCTCGGTGCGCATGTCGTTTCCGCCAGGACACCCGATCGGCCGAGCCGATACGCTGATGGCCGGATTCGAGAATACTGCCCTGGCTTCGGAGTCCGTTTCCAGGACGCTGGTTGATGTCCGCGAAGAGTCGGCGTCCATGCGCGTTCAGTTTCATCCGGAAGCGCTGATGACGAGCGAGCCCCATGTGTTGCGTGAGCGGTTGATATCACTAGCCGGCAATGTTGGCGGCATTTACATCTATGTAGGCGGTCTTGTTCAGGACGGATTTTCCAGCGGTTTTGATTCCAGTCAAAACGGCATCCTTTTGAAAGCAGTAGGACCGAACTATGAGGATCTGGATCGCATGGTAGCTGATTTTTCCCTGTACCTGCAAGGGCGAAGTCGGCGCGTAGCGGGTGTGGATGGAAACTCGAGCTATCCCGGTCGCTTTCAGCAAGCCCGACAAGTTATATCCATCGATTGGGATGCAGATGCAGAGGCTCGGAGTAGAGTCACGGCTCGGGATGTTGCAGGCGCACTGAGTCCATATTTCCGGTCCCGTTTCCCGTTCAGTTATTCCGACATGGATGGCGACATACAGTTGCCCATTCGTCTGGAAGTTGAAGGAGCTTATGACAGGGACATGGACCGTGTCGTCGTGCAGCCCCTACAGGTAAGAGACAGTCTGCAGATTCAACTGGCAGGATTGGCCGAATACACCGTCGAGGAGCGGCCAACCAGCATAGTGAGGGAGAACCAGCAGTACATCCGCTATATCAATGTGGACTTTCGAGGGCCAAGCCAGATGGCCTCCACATTCATCGAGCGTGAACTTGAAGCGTACCAAACAAACGCGGGCTATGGAATTTACATATACCGATCTTCATTTGTCACCGACAAAATAAGGGATACCTTTGGCTGGCTTTTGATGGCTGCTTTTTTCCTGGTTTATCTGGTTACAGCGTCGGTTTTCGAATCGTGGAAACTTCCTTTGATCGTGCTGCTCAGCGTGCCGATGGCTGGTTTCGGGCTGGCATTAGCCTTCGTCTGGACCGGGGACAACTTTGCAGAGGGGGCGCTCATTGGAACCATTCTTATGGTCGGGATATCCGTCAACGATGCCATACTGTTGACTGATCGTTATCGACAGCTGCGTGAATTGCGCACTCACGGTAGATCGTCTGTATTGATGCGCCTTGCGGTGCGCGAGCGCCTACGCCCCATGATCACGACCACGCTGACCACCATTGTAGCCATGCTACCCATGATTGTCTTTCCGGACAACTCGGATTTCTGGCTTGGAATGAGTACCTCAGTAGTAGGCGGTTTGTCTGCTTCAACGATACTTGGGCCGATTATTGCTGTATCCTGTTGCTCAATGCAACGTTGAATGAGTTCGCAAGAGTTGTTAAATAATTGTTTCAATTCTGAAAATTTCTTCAAGCACTTTTAGACGAGACATTAGTATTAAACTAGGTTCGAAAAAAAACGATAAAATCGCACGCAATTCGGTACACATAGCCTTTGAAGCATGAATAATGAATTAGTAAATATTGTGATGTAGTTAACGCCATTAGGATGATTTGATCAACCAGCCAACAAACAGAGTCAAGCAATAGGCGGTTGGGAATAATCAGGGCTATCAGTGATCAGGAAGAGGTTTTTGGTCTCTTACAGTTCGTATCGTGATGCGTTACTACCTGTCCTTATGAGAGATTCGAATTTGCAATCTTACAGTCATTGACGACATTTGTTACCGTCTCCCACTAGTGTATCTCATGCCTAGTCAACTTCATTCACCTGCAAGTAAGCTGACTAAGTCAACAAAGATTCTAGTGAGTATTTGACTGAACCCACGATCTTAAGCCAGTTCAACTACTCTCCTTGATCGGCTTTCTGGATTAGAAGACCCTTAGCTTGCGAGATTCGCCATACTGATTTTGTAACAAAGGTCTCTACTCTAGAGCCTTGACAGTTCACCGTTATGACCCCGATTAGTGCGATGCTTGTTGGTTTCAACTCATACCTCAAGCTGATGCGAAGTACGTACTTATACGCATTTTAGTCAAAGAGTCTTGACACGTTCTTCATGGAGATCGACATTGTACTGTCGTCTCTCATGATTCAAAATCCAAAACCAAAACGTGTTACGAAATGAAGACTTCAAAATTGTGGGTGCTGGCAGCGGCGTTTGCTTTGTCGCTTGGGATGCTAGGCTCGTCAACAACAGAAGTTGACGCACGTGCACCAGAGTTTGTAAACTGTTGTATTAATCAACCGAACTGCGGGTGCAATCAAGTGTGGTTGAATCCAGGTCAATGTGGAAACTGTGGACCTACCGCTTGTTCAGGCACAGATGGATGTAGTTCTGCGGCCCAGGACTCGTGCAGGAGATTCGCATTCGAAGCGTGCCCATGATCAGGACTTCCAACTAGCTAATTGAGACGGGTAGTATAGCATACTACCCGTCTCATTTTGTATCAAGGGGGATTTTGTTGTCACAAATTGATAAGAATACGTCGTATCAAGACGCCGTGATTGAATTTGCAAAAGCTGTATCGGCACTGGTGCTTGTTGTGGTTTCTGCGATATTTGTTCTCATTGCGATGCGAGGTGCGTCAGACCTGCCGCTTAAGATACTATTTCTTGCAACCCCTCTCTTTGTGTTTGTTCTTAACTGTTTTACGCTAGTGAGTACGGTAAATAAACCAAAATTGCGGTTGATATATGTTTTTCCCGTTGTTGGTATCCTCACGTCAGCATTACTTCTATCGTTTCTTCCTTTTCTACTAATAACCGTTTGTGCACTGATTACCATAATCGTGTCCAATGAGTTTGGGCATCAACTTGTAGACCAAGCAAAGCATTCAGAAAATGATCACTCTGGGACGACCGTCTTCAGGTTTGTAAAGCTCTCCCTAATTGGAGGAGCATTCGCTTTAGGGGTTTTAATTATGAGAGTATTGAATTAGTGAAAAATATAAAATCTTATCAGGGGTACGTTGTGTTGGGAGTCACGCAATGCACTGTGTCCGTGCTAGTTGCGTTGCTATTGTGGCCATATTTTTCGGCTGAAGGTATCGTCCAAGGATCTGGGCCTTCTGAAACTGGAGAATATTTATTTTACCCCGTTCCCATCGACACATTGATTTTGTCTGATCAAATTAAAGAGGCATACAATTATGTGGACTTAGTCAGCAATAACCAAATGTCTTTTGATCAGGTGGTGGGACAGCAAAACAGAAAGCTAATCCTTTTCGTTGACGCCAATTGTTCGTCGTGTGTAGAGAGGATGGATGGCTGGGAGTATGAAATAGATAACGCCGGAATTCAAAACAGATCATACCTAATTAGTAGTCACTCACCAAAGTATTTGAAGACATTTGTAGAAAAGCTGCTTCCCGCTACAGATATTACTCAAATCCACTATTCGCACAGGGAAGGGTTGCTTGATATGTTGAAGACGCGAGCTACCACATTAACAGTATTTATCGGTCCTGACACCTTGATTGTTTACGGGTCTAATACTACTGCACTTCATGTGCCTCACATTGCTGAAAAGTATCAGCTTACTTCGAATTGACATCGAGACAATGAGAATACGATTTCACTTTTGGGGTTTGATTATATCATGCTCCGTATTCATTTCCTGTTCAACCGAAGACAATAATGTTACAAGTGTTGAATCGGATGAAAACAAGGTTTATGATATTACAAATAATTCAGAAACCCTTTCTTTGTCAGTGGCTACTGCATTGGTTGGATCTGAGGAGAACGAAGAGTTCTTGTTTGCTGACGTGACCGATATTGCTGTTGGGGAAGGTTATTTTCTAGTACTGGACAGAGGATTCCGTCAGTTGAGATTTTACAGCAACTCGGAAAGTACACAAACTGAACTCATGAGCAGTTTCGAGTATCCAAACGGTAGTGGCCCCGGAGAATTCACAGATGTCTATTCAATTTCTCTTGAACGTAGGACAAAAAATGTAATACTGTCTTTTCCGTACGGAGTCGCCATATTGGATTCTACATTCCGTGAGATTATGCGATTCCCAGTTTCTTCAGAATATGTGAAAGTACACTCCATTTCAGAAGGGGAATTACTTATTGCTAAATCGCCTAGGCTGACACCAGACCGCTGCTGTTTACTGGAGATTTATGATTATGATATTGTCAATAGAGAAGCTGCAATGAGAATTCAGTTTGGCAACAAGCCAGACACGTATGATTGGACAATTCAGAATCGCATATCTGACGCGAATAATGTTTATGCGACTGTAAATGATCGCGTTGCATATATGGCACATTCGTACCCGTACGAAATTCAGTCATTTTCTATCGACTCAGGTGAGGCATTGGTTCAAGTAACGTCTTCGTCTCAGTATTATGAGGAACTATTTGAAGACGTAGTAAGTGATGTCCCGATTAGTAGGATACGGAATATTATTGGAGGCATTGAGTATTCAGAGAGCACTGGTCTTCTAGTTTTTGAATCATCGTTAAACAGCTCGGAGGGGATACCGTTTGACAGTTACATCAGAGCGTACTCAGATGAATTGGTGCCAACCAAGGCTACGAAGCTGATTGGGGAAAACGATGCCGTATTTACTCGTCTTAATAGGATGCGAGTATTCGGTGGTATGGTGCTACTAAGTGTGATCGAACCCTATCCTGGAGTATATCAATTGGAATATGACTAGAACTCTCGGAGTTAAATCATGGTCACATATTGAGGGATTTATCAAGTAGTATTAATTGGCTGGGCCAACGGTGATCGTGAATGGAAGTCTGATTGGACCTATGTGTCTTCTGGAGGGCGCGTGAAGCGAGAGATAGAAGTACTGATACTGTAGCTATTGTAGATCTCCATGTCGCCTCGATCGCTTGCTAGCAATAAAAGAGGGCAGGCAATGCGAACTAAGGATCGAATCCTTTTGCTGGTCCATGAATGAATGTTAGCACGAGTGCCACGGCGGCGAAGATTGCCATTCGTTCATCCTCAGAAGTCCACACTTTTCTAGGAGGAGGAAGTGTAAGCTTCCCCGTTTTTCGGGGCGCTCAAAAGTAGGGATTTCGGGTTAAGGTACGACGTCCACTGGGGCTCGGTAACCGAGGGCCTTGTGGGGCCGGTGGTGGTTGTAATCTCGTTGCCATTCGAAGGCTTTGTCTCGCACTTCGTCGAGGGTTCGGAAGACATAAGCGTTGAGTAGTTCGCGGCGGATGCTTCCGTTGAGCCGCTCGACAAAGGCGTTCTGCATGGGCTTGCCCGGCTGGATGAAGGCCAGTGTGATATTGCGATCCTTGCACCAGACGTCCAGTCTGTGGCTGATGAACTCCGGGCCATTGTCAACCCGGATCATTTGTGGGAGCCCGCGGCTTTCCTCCAACTGCTCCAGGACGCGGATAACGCGCATGGCCGGCAGCGACGTGTCCGTCTCGATGCGGAGCACCTGCCGGTTGAAGTCGTCGATAATGTTCAGCATCCGGAACGTGCGTCCATTCCACCACCCCACCGCGGTGGGGTGGGCTGTCGTGCATAAAGTCCAAGCTCCAGACCTGGTTGGGAGCCGAAGGCTGGAAGAGCTGTTGCTTGGCGCGAGCTGGAAGCCGCTTCTTGGCCCGACGACGGATGTTGAGTCCCAAGGCCGTGTAGACCCGATAGACGCGCTTGTGATTCCACGCATGGCCCATGAGCCGTAAGCGATGGTGCGCCTGCCAGAAGCCGATAGCAGGATGCTTCTCAACGAGCTTGTTCAGCGCATCGATAATCGGAGCGTCGTTACGCTCACGACGTTCGTAGCGGTACGTGCTGTCGGCAATACCTGCCGTCCTGCAGCCCTGACGGATGCTCACGCCATGCTCTTCAGCCATGTGCGTAACCAACCGCCTTCTCTCGTCAGGGCCTAGAGCTTTTTTTCGACGGCATCCTTGAAGGCATGGTGGACCAAGGAGAGCTCGGCATACATCTTCTTGAGTCGGGCATTTTCCTGCTCGAGTTCCTTGATGCGTTTGAGTTCGCTCACCGTGAGCCCGCCATATTTGGACTTCCACTTGTAAAAGGTGGCCTGGCTGATTTCCAGTTCGCGGCACAGATCAACGGCGCGTTCTCCACGCTCGTGGCGGGCCAAGACAGAGACAATCTTTGTCTCAGAGAATCGGGATTTCTTCATGATTCGAAAGTAAGGAGTTTTTCCTACTTCCGAGTTCACCGACTTCAGGGAAGCTTACAGAAGTGGGTATTCGCATCAATGGCGATGCACCTCTTCCAGGAGACATATATCAAGATCATGTGACCTGCCTATCGGGTTGTCCTTCCGGTGGAGATGAATACAGTGATTGGCAAAGTCCATCGCCAAGAGCCGATTCAACTGAAGGACCAGGATCGTTTTGCCTCGAATCGGCTGTTGCTGCGCTCAACAACCAGCAGCAGTACAAACCTGACCCTATTCGAGAGCTGCGTACGCTTCAATACCAGTTTGCCAGCAGCATCACCTCATCCTTCCCCACCGAAAAAGACTATGTTGATGATGAAGATGATGAATGCGCGCTCAGGATTATCCGTGAAGCAGTACAAGAGCGTTTTCGAAGCTACTTGGTAGACAAATACCACAACAAACTGGCATCAGGAGGTAACTGAGTAAACGCCATGATGAGTGTTACATATAGCGCAGCATGGTGCATCAATCGGAAATCGTTTGCCTCCTTCTATAGTAAACCATTCATCATCGCTGCGAGCAACGCTATTGACGATTACACTACCGAATGGGACTTCTCCACTCAGGCATATGAAACGATCAGGGAGTGGCAGCCTGGCCCAAGCACCGACGCGTACAAAGAACAGATTGCCCTGAGTCTGATTGACAGCATTGTCTACCACACTTTCTCTGAGCTGAACGCCGAGTATTTCATCCACAGCGACTATAAACGCATCATGCGGCACGTGGGAATAGAGCCCAAGATCGGGTTCAGCGGAGAGCTTCTCCTCAGCAGCCCGTGATCGACAGATTCTCGGTGGGAATTCACCGGATTCCGCCAGACTGATCTGGGTCACACCCAGCAAGCGATCCTAGATGTGCCTCCAGGTCTTCCGGCGTACGATAGCTGATATAGTAGAGGTTTCTACTTGATAGTCCTTGGCGATGGATGCCTGGGTTTCTCCTGCAGCAGCTCGCTTACGGATGTCTAGTACCCCCACCGTCTTCAACTTAGAAGCACCTGATGATTCACCCTTGGGTGTTCGTCCCGCCTCGTCACGGTCACGCATGTTGTCGACCTGAGTGCCAGTTGAGAGGTGATTCGGATTGACACAGCCTCGTGTTGTGCATTCGTTGGAATGGCGAACTACCATTCCTTCTGGAATTGGACCAACGGTGATTTCGTACGACACTCTGTGGGCGGTGGTCAATGTTCCATTGATTCGAAACAACCCATAGCCATCTTGTGTCGTGCAAGCAATCCACGGGTGGCAACCTTCAATTTCAGTTGAATCTACTTTTGAAAAGAATCGTGCCTCGTCTTTTGATTTGATCTCCATGGTTGGAGTCCTAATTGTTTAAGTGGGTGTTTGTCTCCCACTATTATGTGATTAGGATTCCAGCACTTGCGCTCTGGTGCGCACGCCATCAAAGTACATGATTGAAGCTGATTGAATAGCTTACTCACTTTCGACGTGAACCTGCTTCCTCAGCCGACCTCTGTTCATCCACCGTAAATATTAATTTTCGAATTCGATTGTCGGCCTCGACATATTGATATCGCTTGTCTCGTCGCCTACTCGAATCAGAGCCCAAAGCGTTTATCGGAATGATCCATAAAGGCATGATGCACCGCAACAGCTCTGCAAGGACCCGCATCACTTCCGCATTCTTCTACCCAAGCTCCCCAATACGTCTGATTTTGTCATCGTTAAGACAGAGGATTGTACTGCTACTGACCGAATGCGGCCTCGCTCTCTTCCCGGTTGAGGAAATTCTCATCAGCACGCTCACCGCATAAATGGCGAGTCGAGACGGAAAAGATCCCCGTATGTTAATATCGATACTTCTTGTTAACCCACTGATTGGAAATTACCTCGAAAACCACATTGCCCGACTTATCGAACGCTTTCACTACAAGGGGAAACAGCATGGGGTGCCGGGGACAAATTACAACATACTTAACCGATAAATGCGTACATGTTCGTATTTCTTTTGTGGTCTGTAAACAATCATTTTCAAATTCTTCGTGTATCGGTAACACTTAATCCTAGTACCATCAGCAAATGAAAAACGCCTCCGATCATTCGACAAAGTCGGGCATCGCCATAATGATGTTTGCATTGTTTACACTCTTGTTGCCAAGCACATCAAGTGCTCAGATTGAATTAGATAGTAATGGGAGGGTTGGGATTGGTGGGGCCACCCCATCGTCAACAAAACAACTGCTGATTGAATCGAGCTTAGACTACGGTTTATTAGTTGATCGAGACGGAGGGTCTGCAACATACAACTATGGGCTATACGCCAGATCCCAAAACGGTGGGACTAACAAATATGGTGTTGCAGGAGTTGCTGCGGATACTGGCACGAAGAACATTGGCCTCTACGGTCATGCCTCTGGAGCTACAACTAACTGGGGAGTTTATGGATATGCTGCCACTGCCAGCGGATATGCAGGTTATTTTCAGGGGAATGTGTACGTGACGGGCTCAGTTACACAGTCTTCTGACTCAAGGCTGAAAAGGGACATTCAACCTATAGGCGCAGCTATTAAGAACGCAGTGTTGAGCTTGAGTCCACGGATGTATCGCTTTGCATCGACATCGGAACTTGAATCCGCCGGCATCCCAGATGTAGAACTATCCATGGGTGTTCATTACGGCGTGTTAGCCCAAGATCTGCTTCCAACAGAATTGTCAGATCTAGTTTCGACCGTCGATTTATTTGGCTCCAACCTTGATTCTGATAAGCCCTTTTCTGCCTATACCGTCAATTATTCAGAATTGATCCCTGTGTTAATATCAATAGTCCAAGATCAACAGGAGTCGATTGACATTCTGACTACGGCATTAATTGATGCTGGTATTGATGTACCTACAGGCAACTAAGTACTTGAGAAAACAGGAAACATCTCGTTGAGTTATTCCTGATATGAAGGCACATTATTTTAAGACATAACATCACTGACAACATGGCCATTTCAGGAAACAAACGCGTTGTATCGGCACTGGCTCTTATTGTTGGATTCTACGCCATAATAGTCGACCCTATATACGCACAAAATGCAAGCGTACATGTCAACTCGAATGGGGACTTGGTTTTTACGTCGATTATCGATTTTGCCGAAATTATTCCTCCCGAGATGGAAGACGACGAGCCTTTTGACTTCACTCCGTCAGGTGATTTCAGTTGGTTGTATTACGATGTGAGAAACACAAATTATATAAACAATTATGACCAACACTCGGCGGGCTTAGTGTCAGACTTTAATAACAATCCGTACAGCATTACGGGTGATGTTAAGAACCTTCGATATCTTTATTACCTCGGTGAATATCATTTCGGTGACACGAGCGTTTATGTAGGGTCGTGCCCTTCAAGCCCATGTGATCAACCAGATTTCACTACAGATGGGAGCAATACTTACTACGCGGGGCGGTATGCAACTGTTATTGGACCGTCGGGCGCTACAGATGAGGAGGGAGAATTGACAATGACTATCGTTTTAGGATTCGATGCCCCGGCGTCCCCGGCGTCCATGCAACCTTTGGATTTTGATGTCGAGCATGAAACCTTGGGCACGCTACCCAGTGGGCACGCCCTCCACTCACTTGAGTTTGGATATCAAGATGGGAGCTGGCTGTCAGGCTCTCCGAGCTGTGGAGATGAATGGTATGATTGCGGATTTATCACGGGGTCCTATGAGTTTGTAACATACATTGATTCTCATCCCGGGGCTGGCCCCGATGTGATATCCGCTTTTCAGGAAACTCTTGCTGTAGTTCGCTTTACCGTAGTTGATTCCGGTGATGGGGAAATTCCCGGATCGTCAATATCTGACAAAAGAACGGTGGTAGCTGAATCAGACATGGAGACGCCAGCGTCCGGCTTTACGTTATCAAGTGGCTCAGATGTTAATTTCGTTATTCCCCCAGGCGGAACATTGATTTTTGGGAATTCTTTCTCCACTGCTTCTGGAGCAACATTCCGAACAAGCGTTGGCGGAGGGACACCTGTGTCGAAGAAATCATCCACTCCCTCATTCGAAGTGGTTTCTCCAGGCAGTGTTTTAATGGTGGAGCCAGATCAAATGACAATTACTGCCTATCCAAATCCTGGACTGTCCACCGAGATATATTTGGAGACAAGAACACAATCTGAAGAGACGCTCTATATTGAGATTGTGGACGTATTGGGGCGCATTGTTGCATCGTCTTTTTTCACTCAACTACCCAATCGTCAGTCCCTCAAACTTTCTGAGCTAATTAATGGGAACCAACTTGCAAGGGGTATATACTATTTGAAAGCAACTTCAGGAGGCCAAGTTGCACACACCTCCATATCAATTTTCAAATAGGAGATTGATGTGTACAGCAAACTCCATTGGTATTCATGTTGCTCACCGCAGCATGCCAAATGAAAGCAATAATATCCCCGCTGTATAAAGGGACGGCTAGCCATGCTACATCCGTGCCAGAGAGCAAGGCAGTTATTATTGCCACTATCGTAGTTTTTAAGTAGCTATGTTTTTGGGAAATTGAATTTGGCCTGATCGCAAACGACCAACAATTACCTTGTGCGGCAAGTTATCATCATGGAACTGGACAAGGAAATGCTCATTGTCAAGAGTCCATTATTCAGTTGGGAAAGCGCCATAGTAATTATTGTTGCGCTATTTATTTCCTTTTACGGCGCTTTTTCAGCTCAGGGACAAGTAGTTTCGTCTGATGAGTACGAGGACTGTCCGACTGGCAGCGCCGATAGCTGGTTGGATATTGGGAACGTCAAGGCCCAGCTATTTAATTCGGGCGCATTGTTTTGGAACGGTGAGGGAGATGCCTTTTACGAGGTTCCAAAAGGCAGTAATAGGCATTCCATGTTCAATCAAAACTTGTGGATGTCAGGCATTGTTGAAGATGAAATAAGGGTGTCGGCATCAAGTTATGGTCCTTCTCAACTATGGCCTGGTCCAACCTTGCCACTGGATGGTGTGTTATCAGATTGTTCAGCCTATGACAAGATTTACGAAATGCGATTTGCAGACGATCTAGTGAATGCAGAAAAGGGAGGCAACATCTCAACCCGAATTCGGTACTGGCCGGGAAATATTGGAGCACCATACATCGAAGTAAATGGTGTAGATGGTTATCAACCAGAATTGGGTGACCGGCCTGGAATGAGGGGTGATCAGGCTCTGTGGTGGATAATGAATGATAAGAGTGGCCAGAGAAGCAGCCCATTATCTAAACCACTTGGGGTTGAGGTACGGGTCATGGCATACGCATTTGGAGTTCCCGGCGTCATTGGAAACACGACCTTTTATCAATACGAGGTCGTCAATAAGAACGAGACGGATATTAGCGACTTTTGGATCGGCTTTTTCAATAACCCGGATATTGGTAACCCAGAGGATGACTGGGTTGGTACTGATTCTTCTTTGGGCATGGTTTATAGTTTGAATGGTAGAAATACTGACCCTGACCAAAATATTGATCGATTAGGATACGGCGCAGCCCCCCCAGCAATTGGAATCACCATAATCCATGCTAGTCACAAAGCCGATACCACATTCCCGCGAGCTACTCCGTACGTTGAACCAGGTTTTAATTTTTCCATGCGTTGGTGCAATTGCGGAGACAATGGAATTTCAAGCAGCTCAAAAGAGATTGTGTATAATCAATTGCGGTCCAGATATGCCGTGGGTGATCGTCAAATCGCCTATGACCATCAAAACAATACCTATGCATTTTCTGAATACTATTTGCCAGGTAACCTATTAAATAACGAGTTCTGGTCGGCAACAAATATTGACGGAAAGGGACAGGTTGACAGCCCGACAGACCAACATATACTATCAAGTTTTGGACCGGTAAATATTAAGCCAGGCGAAACATTTTCAATAACTGTTGCGATAGTCTGGTCGCGAGGTGATTCCAACCTAGACTCTTTTTCCCAACTTAAGAAAGACGTGCGTTTCGTTAGGGAGAGAAGGGATCACATTATGAAGCTAAGGACAAGAACACCTCTGATATCCCCACCCTCATATGATCTACAGATAAATCTATTTCCCAATCCGACCAGTGGTTCAGTTAATTTCTCGGTCTCGATACCCGAGCAATCAACACTTATTTTAAGGGTAGTAGATTCCCTAGGTAGACTAGTTGCCTCACGAAAAGAAATGTTGATAAACGCCGGCAATACAACACTTCCGATTGACGTCGAAGGATGGAGTCCTGGCATATATCATATTCAATATTCTATCAATGGACATTATGGGGCGCGTTCTTTTTCTGTGATGAAATAAAACAACTTTGAGCCTGGGTACTTTCTTGGACTCGGCTATTCAGAGGTAAATCTGCCGATAGTCTAATAGCTGCTGTGAGCATGATAACGGCCCAGGGCTTCTTGTCGCCTTTTGCGTAGATCAGGATTGCTCATCCTCGCGGCGAGTATAGCTTCACTCAGTCGGTGTTCCGCTCGCATATTTGATTGCTGTTACCGTGGATGAAGACTTTGCTTCTTTGATTGGTAACGATGTCGCGAGCCGCATCGGATGCACCCTGTTGAGTCGCTTGCCATGAGGTGTCTCTGGGGTTGGCCGCTTTCTCATTACGCAGCCGTCATCTCAAAAAACGACATGCTGGCTACTTCCCTTTGCCATGAATTCCTCCCCGCCGTAGCAGGTTTTCCTGGTAACTCCGAGTTGGTGACTCCGCGCGGCCCTGGAACGCTGGGCTGACATTGAGTAACCCATTTCTCCGTAAACAGCCCCTCCTCAACGTCCAATGAATGCTGGGAGGAGCGAAGAAAAGAAACACCCTAAGCTCCTCCGGGAAATACTCCCCGCAATGCTCGGGAGGTTCTAGGTAAAGGGGGCCAGGGTCGAAACGGAGTTTACCATCCGACTCAGAGAACCCTCTCTCCTTTCTCTCGTCGCTCCAGCTTCAGACATTGGATGGTGAATAGTGTCAATACTGGGCTCAGGGGTGTCCCTGGGAGGTAAATTGAGGGGAAGAGCCGGAATTCGTCAGATTGGCCTTGTCGTCATTTCGGGTGCAGGTACACGAGCTTTCTGGAGGCGGCAAGCACTGTTACGCAGGCGGACCCAGGCAACCGGAATGGTCTCAGGTGCCCAGATGGCAAAAATCATAAGTTACCAGAGATCGCCATGATCGGCCCCCAGGAGGCCAGTTAGGCTCTCCTGAGGGCCGCCTGAAGCGACGAAGCGCACTAGGCTGCCTTGGCTCCACCAGCGTCATTCGAGACCACTGAGGGGCTTCTAGGGAGCTCTACCGGCCTGTACTCAGTGTTGGTCTTCACGAAGACCTTGCAACCGTCCTTCTTTGTGCCTCAAGAGCGCGTTGATGATTCTGGAATCATAGTTGCCCTGAGCTTCTTTGTACCTGCATATTTCAAGTCTAGCTTCGGCCACCCGATCCCGTTGAAAGTCGAATAGATGCTTTGTTTCGTTAGAATCCAAGATGTATTCAACCTCTGCAATGGGGGACATGCAATCAACAATTAGGACCGGGACTTTTCGCAAGCCGACATGTTGCGCGGCTTGTAATCGTCTACGACCACAAAGCACGGTACCATCACTCAATACGTGCAACGGTTCAACAATACCTCTTCTGGACACACTGTAGGCCAATTCACGATCATCAGGGTGTTTTCCGTAAATCAGGTAGATAGCCGGATGGAGCTTCAGTACAAAGGCACTAAGCCTAGGTACGTCGGATAGTGAAGCACAATTCGGACATACCAGCGACGAAAGAGTATATTTGGGAATATTTTCCATTGGATTAGGTGTTTCAATTACCAGCACCCTGAATCACAGAAATGATTCGAAGTCTGAGTAGATTCCTAATCCCGCAGAGTCACTGGTAGGCCATTAGGAGAATCCGGGCGTAAGAGGTGCCAGAAATGCCCGCAGTCTCCCCACATTAATGCGCTGGGTGAACCCTGCTGCAGTCTCCTCACAATAATTAGCTGAGCGAGCCCTGCTGCACTCCCCTGAATGATGATTGGCGAAGGGGCCGTGCAGTGTGTTTCACCTTAGTTGCCCAGGTTGGTTCCTTCCAGGTGCAGTCATGTAGACTATTTGTAGAACAAATGTTTGAACGCTGTAAATTGTTCTACGTATTGTCTTGTTATACAAGACATTAGATCTTTTGTGAAGTTTTGTTGTGTATGACTCTGGATCAGGAGGTTCCAGGTTCGAATCCTGGTAGGGCAACACTCTCAAACGCCCCGTAATCGCCGTTTCTTGGTGGTTCGGGGCGTTTTGCGTTGGTAGAATAGGGGCAAAAC
>Ga0255774_10001420_pt1 | contig 19868 bp, 14 predicted proteins | sample 101ome_17_FD_179972 | JGI IMG/M metagenome (GOLD analysis project Ga0255774, IMG submission 179972) | Coastal salt marsh microbial communities from the Groves Creek Marsh, Skidaway Island, Georgia - 101407AT metaG (version 2) | ecosystem: Environmental > Aquatic > Marine > Intertidal zone >...
GGGTCGCATGGTTGAACTGGTTTGCCGAGAAATCGAACCCGCCGGCCAGGGCGCGGAGGGCGCCGTTGTCCGGGTCTAGGGCCACCAGGGCCCCCTGGACCCGGGGTAGTTGGGCAAGCTTCCAGATGCCGTCCTCCTGGGCCAGGCGCAGGATATGGCCGACCGCCACCACGTCCTCGGGTTGGTTCGGGCGCGGGCCCCGGGCATTTTCCGAAAGGTAGGGACGAGCCCAGCGCATATGGGCCAAGGGCACCTGCACCCGCTGTCCCGTCCCCAGGAGGGCTTCGAAATGATCCTCCGCTACGGTAAGGACGATGGCGGGGTGGAGGTTCCCGTAAAGGGGACGCTCGGCTACGGTGGCCTGCCAGCGCTCTAGCGTTGCTTCCTCCTCGCCGGTCTCTGGCGGCGTGAGCATGCGTTCCGGGCCCCGGTACCCATGCCGTTCATCGTAGGCCTGAAGGCCGCTCCGCAGCGCGGCCTGGGCCGCCTCTTGGCGATCACGATGAAGCGTGGTGATGACCTCGAGCCCGTCTTCGTAAGCCGCCCGGCCGTATTGCGCGAGGATTTCCCGGCGGGCCATTTCCGCGGCCCAGGGCGCATCGAGCTCGATGACCCGGTCGTGGATAGCCGCGGTGATGGGCTCGGCCTTCGCCGCTTCAAAGGTGGCGCGATCAATGCTGCCCTGGCGCAGCATATTGGCCAGCACCACGTTGCGGCGGCGCAGCGCCCGCTCCGGGCCGTTGATGGGGTTGCCGATGCTGGGGGCCTGGGGAATGCCCGCTAACATCGCCCATTGGGGCAAGGTGAGGTCCTTCAGGGGTTTTCCGTAGTAGGTCAGGGCCGCGGCCTCGGCTCCGTAGGCGCGCTTTCCGAAGGGGATGACGTTGAGGTAGAGGGCGAGGATTTCATCCTTGGACAGGGTTTGCTCGAGCTTTAGCGCCAGCAGCATTTCCTTAAATTTGCGGATGAAGGTCTGCTCTAGGGTGAAGGAAATGTTCCGCGCTAGCTGCATGGTCACCGTGCTGCCCCCGGGGCCGATTTCCCCGGGGTTGGCAACTAGGAGCAGCACTGCCTTCCCCAGGGTGATCCAGTCGATGCCATGGTGGCGATAGAACCGTTTGTCTTCCGTATCGAGGACGGCCTTCACGAAGAGCTCCGGGAAGGCCTCCCTAGGCAGGGGGATGCGTCGGCGTTCGCCAAATTCACCCATGAAGGCGCCATCGGCGCTGAAGATCCGTAGGGGGGTTTGCAGGCGCAGGGTTCGGTAGCTTTCGGCCCGGGGCACCTGGGGGTCGAGGTACAGGTAGGTCCCCGCCAGGCCCAGCATCATGCCGGCCCCAAGGAAAGCGAGCCAGGGCACCAGCATTTTTAGGCTCCGGGTCAGGGCCATCCCCGTCGTTCCTTGCCGTGGGCGTGATTTCTCAAAGGCGTCATCATACGGTGGGCTCGCCCAAGACGCATGGGGACAAGTAGACTCGGAAGGAAAAGAAGGGAAGGGGAGCCTGGCCATCTCCAGGAACAGCAACAATCACGGAATGCTCGGGGTTGAGTTGACGGCAGTAGAGGTTCGCCTCATTGAGCTCCAGAGCCGTCCCGGTAGCGAGGCGCCGGTGGTGACGGCCGTCGGGGTGGAGCGCCTCCCCCCGCTTGCAACGCTCACCCCGGAAGCGCGGCGGGCGGCCCAGGCAGAGGCCCTTCGGCGTTGTGTCCTTACCTCCGGTGCTAAATCCCGTCGCGTGGCCCTCGCCGTTCCCCAAACGGCGGTGCTCAGCGCGATGGTCCCCTTTGAGGAAGGGCTATCTGAGGACGCACTGGAGCTTCGAGTCACCCTCGAGGCGGAGCACCATCTCTCCACCTCCCTGGACGCCGTGGCCCTGGATTTCGAGCGCCTCGGGCCTCGGGGCGATGGACGGGACGACGTGCTGCTCGTGGCTTGCCGAAAAGAAGTGGTGGCCGAGCAGCGCGCCCTGGCGGAGGCCGCCGGCCTAGAAGCCGCGGTGGTGGACGTGGAGGGCTACGCGCTCGGGCGGGCGCTGGGCGCCGCCCGGGCCCAGCGCGCGAGGGAAGAAAGGGTCACGGCGCTCCTCCTTCTGGGTGCCGGGGCTCTCCAGCTTTTCGTCTATCGCGGGGCGCGCCTTCTGTACGCGCGCAGCGATGCGGTGGGCTATGGCGAGGAGGCGATGCTTTCCGAGGCGGCCCTGGCCGCTTACCTAGAGGCAGCCCCGGCGCAGGCGGAGCGCGCCCTCACCAGCCTTTACGGCGCCCATCCAACGCTGGTACTTGATGACGTGGCCGTGGCCGGTGCAGGCGCTGCACTGCCTGGGCTTATGGCTGCGTTGGAAGGGCGCTTGGGACGCCCCTGCTGGCTTACCGATCCCTTCCTGCGCATGGCCCTCGGACCTTACGCCGACGCCAGCCTGCTAGCGGCTCAGGCCCCAGCGCTGATGGTGGCCTGCGGGCTGGCCCTGCGGGGATGCACTGGATGAATCACATCAACCTACTGCCCTGGCGGGAAGCAGCGCGAGAGGCGCAGAAGCAGCGTTTCCTCAAAGCGCTCCTGGGCACCTTTCTCGGAGCCCTGCTGTGCGTGTTGGTGGTTCGAGTCGGCCTTTGGGTTCAACTCGACGCGCAAGCGGCACGGAATGCTCGCCTTGAGGCAGAGCAGACGCGCATCGAGGAGGCAGTCCGGACCCTCGGCGCCCTTCGGGAAGAGCGGAAGGCCCTGCTCGATCGTCTGGCGGTGATTGAGGGGCTTCAGCGCGACCGTCCTAAAACGGCCCTTATGCTCGATGCCTTAACACGCCTCCAGGTGCCCGGGGCCCATTTTCAGAGCCTTGGTTACGAGGAGGGCCAGCTTGCCCTCACCGGTATCGCGGAGCACAACGAGGCCGTTTCGGCCCTCATGCGGAGCCTAAAGGCGTCCCCCTGGTTTGACGCGCCGGTGCTGAAGGGGCTGGTCGAGGCCCCGGACTTCGGCCCCCGGGCGGCGCGCTTCGAGCTGACCCTTGCCCATGTGCTGCCCCCCCATCCCTGGCCGCGCCCGGCGCCGCCGGGGCAGTCCTCCATGCCGGCGGAGGCGCGCTAGCCATGGGGCTTCGAGAGCAGCTTCAGGCCCTCAATGAGATCGACGTCGCTGAGCTCGATCTCACGGAGATGGGGCTATGGCCCGCCCCGGCGCGCTGGGCGCTGGGAACGTTCCTATTTGTCCTGACGGTCTTCGCCGGCTATGTCCTGTTCCTAGCCCCCGCGCGCGAGTCCCTCGCCCAGCTTGAACGGCAGGCGCTCGAGCTGCGGGAGGCCATCGAGACGCAAGCGCCCTACGCGGCGGCCGTCCCCCAGCTTCGAGCCCAGCAGGTAGAGATTGCGGAGCGCTTTGACCGCCTGCTACGCCAGCTCCCTTCGGAAACGGAGGTTCCGGCGCTCCTTGAGGACATCAGCCGCGCGGGAACGGAGAGCGGCCTGCGCTTTCGGGCCATTGATCTAAAGCCCACGCGCCAGGAACCTTATTACGACGTACTGCCCCTCGAGATCCGTCTCGAGGGGGGGTATCACGACCTTGCTCGCTTCGTTAGCGCAATTTCCGGGCTTTCGCGCATCGTGACACTTCACGACTTTAGCCTTCGCCCCGCGGGCTCAAACGATGTGCTTCAGCTCCAGCTAGAAGCGCGTACCTATCGTTATCGCGGGGAGGTCCAACCCTGATGCGACCGGCGGTAGTGATGGGATTTGTCTTAATGCTGTCCGCCTGCGGCGCCTCGCCCCGGGAAGAGGACTTGGACGCTTTCCTGACTCGGGTGGCTGCCATGCCCGCACCAACGCTCGCGCCGGTGCCCGCCCCGGCGCCCTACGAGCCCTTCGCCTATAGCGCTTCCCGGCTTCGGTCCCCCTTCGCTCCGGAGCGCGGCATCCCGTCCCTAGGGGCGCAGGAAAGGCCCCCTTCGGCCCCCGATGCCACCCGCCCTCGGACCTATCTCGAGGGCTTTCCCCTTTCGGACCTTCGCTACCTGGGGCAATGGGAAAGCGGGGCCGGGCGTGAGGCCTTGGTGCGGGACGGGGCGGGACGGGTTCACCGCGTACCCCTCGGGGCCTACTTAGGACCCGACCATGGACAGGTGGTGGAGGTGGGTCCCCGCACCTTGCGGCTCCGGGAGCTGATCCCCGATGGGCTGGGGGGGTGGCAATATCGAGAAGCGAGCCTCGGGCTCAAGGCAGGAGACGACGCATGATGGGCAGCAAGGTAGGTCAGGCATGGACCGTTCTCCTGTGGTGGCTACTGCCGAACCTGGGCTTTGCGGGTGTGCTCGAGTCCGTCGCGGTGGAGGCGGCTTCCTCCAGCGCCGTGAGCCTCAGCTTTCGCTTTTCCGAAGCGGCGCCCGAACCTCGGGTCTTTGAGCTCGCGGACCCGCCGCGTTTTGTCGTCGATTTCGCCGATACGGCCCTGGGGCCTGCGCTCTCGACCCCCGCCGCCGCCGGACTCCTGACGGCCCTGATCGGCGCTGAAGATGGGGCCCGATCCCGCTTCGTGCTGACCGTTAGCACGGCGGCGGAGCTCATCCCCACCCGGTCCGGTCGCACCCTATCCCTGATGCTGCGAAGCGAGGAAAGCGCCCCGCCGGCGGCTCCGGGGGCGGCGTCACGGGTGGAAGCGGTCAATTTTTCCGCAACCCCGGAGGGCGTGGGGGAGCTTCGCATCCTGCTGTCTAAACCCGTGGGGGTGCCCGCGGTGACGGAGAACGCTGAGGGGCTTCAGCTCCGTCTTCCCGGCGTGGAGGTTCCGCAAGGCTTTGTGGGCCGCTCCGAGGTTCCCCCGGGGACGCCCCTGGGGGCCTATGGCCTTGAGGCGGCGGGCGGTGCGGCCGTGCTCTCGGTTTTCACTCGGGAGCCCTCTGCCTATGCGCTGAGCAAGGATGGTCGGGCGCTCACTCTGAGCCTTCGGACCCGAGGCGAAAGCGCACCCCCGCGCTATGCCGGGCAACGGCTATCCCTGAACTTTCAGGATGTGGAGGTGCGGGCCGTGCTCCAGCTCCTGGCGGATTTTGCAGGGCTCAATCTGCTGGCAAGCAATGCCGTGGGGGGCTCCCTGACCCTCAACCTCCGCGACGTCCCCTGGGATCAGGCGCTCGATTTGGTGCTTCGCACCCAGGGGCTTGGCAAGCGCTTGGAGGGGAATGTGCTGCTGGTGGCGCCTGCAGATGCGCTCGCGGCGCAGGAGCAGGCAGCCATGGCGGCCCGTACGCGGCAGGAAGGCCTGGCGCCCCTGGAAACCGCTTTCCTGCAGGTTCGCTATGCCCGGGCCGCCGATCTCGTGGCCCTCTTTCAGGCCGGCGCCGGGGCGGGGGATGGGGCCAGCCTCGTTTCCGAGCGGGGTTCGGTGCTGGTGGATGAGCGAACCAACGCCATCATCGTGTCCGATACTGCCCCACGCTTGGCCCGCCTAAAAACCCTACTGGATCAGCTTGATATCCCCGTGCGCCAGGTGCTCATTGAGGCGCGCATCGTCACCGCCAACACCAACTTTACGAACGAACTGGGGATTCGCTGGGGCGGGTCCTTCGCCCGGGAGCGGGACGGCAAGGTCCTTCGGATTGATGGCTCGGCCGATGGCGCCGGCGCGGCCGTAAGTCTGCCCTTAAACAGTCCCACCACGGCCTTCACCCTGGGGCTGTCGGGAAATAACGATTTGCTGGATCTTGAGCTGGCTGCGCTGGCCTCGGAAGGGGAGGCGGAGGTGGTGGCCCGACCTAAGGTGCTGACGGCAGATAAGCAGAAGGCGACGGTAGCTTCGGGGGTAGAGATTCCCTATCAGCAGGCCGCGTCCAGTGGCGCGACGGCGGTGCAGTTCAAGGAGGCAGCCCTGTCCCTGAGTGTCACTCCGCAAATCACCCCGGATGACCGAATCATCATGGCGCTCCAAGTGAATCAGGATACGGTGGGTGAGGTGTTCAACGGGATTCCCAGCATTAATACCAACCAGATCGAGACCCAGGTGCTCGTGAATGACGGCGAAACCTTGGTGCTGGGGGGCATCTTCCAAACCACCCGGCAGCGCACGGAAGATCAGACGCCGCTTCTCGGGGACATGCCCCTCCTGGGCCGCTTGTTCCAACGGCGGCAGAGCGCCGACCGGAAGCAGGAGCTCCTCATCTTCATCACGCCGCGCATCGTAGATGGTGAGGGGGATGACGAATCCGGTGCACGCTAGGGCAGGACAGCGCGCTTGACCCTCGCTACACTGGGGCCACACCCGGGGGGGTGTGTTGTACGAGCAGAGTTGGCCACGGTAGCCACGGGCAGGCGCCTGGTCCTTGGGGGGAATGAAGTTAGCCTATGGAAAAGCCACGAAACGTTTTTATTGTGGGCCCCATGGGGGCCGGCAAGACGACCGTTGGAAAGCTCTTGGCCGATGAACTCGGATTGGAATTCCTCGATTCTGACAAGGAAATCGAAGATCGCACCGGCGCAGACATCGGCTGGATATTTGACGTAGAAGGCGAAACCGGATTCCGAAAGCGGGAAGCGGCCATGATCGACGAGCTCACGGCGCGCTCCGGGGTGCTGGTGGCCACGGGCGGCGGCGCCGTGCTCCTTGAGGAAAATCGGAAGCGCTTGGTGAGTCGGGGCACGGTGATTTACCTAAATGCCCCCTTGGAGCAACAAATTGAGCGAACGAGCCGAGACCGTACCCGCCCGCTCCTCCGGGATGGAGAGCCTGGCGACGTGCTGGCAGCGCTACAGGAAGATCGGGGCCCGCTGTATCAGGAGGTCGCCGACTTCACCTTTACCGCGGATCGTCGCTCGGCGAAGGCCCTGGCTCAGGAAATCGCACGGGCGCTTGAACAGAAAAGCAGCTGAATTATGAGTGTCCCCTCTCGACGGGTCTCCGTGGAGCTGGGGGCACGCAGCTACGAAATTGCCATCGGCGAAGGCCTTTTGGATAACCCCACCCTGCTCCAGTCTTGGTTGCGGGGCCGAGAGGTGTGCCTCGTCAGTAACGAGACCCTCGCCCCTCGCTATTTCCCCCGCATCGAGGCGCTCTTGCCGACCGAGGCCCGGATCACCCGCTTCACCATGGGCGACGGGGAGCGATTCAAAAGCTTTGAAACCTTGACGGCCCTGCTCGATACGCTCCTCGCTGAACGCCATTCCCGAGCCACCACGCTCATTGCCATCGGTGGTGGGGTGGTGGGAGATCTCACGGGCTTTGCGGCAGCCATTTATCAACGAGGGGTCGCCTTCATCCAGGTGCCGACCACGCTGCTGGCGCAGGTGGATTCTTCCATTGGCGGCAAGACGGCCGTCAATCACCCCCGGGGTAAGAACATGATCGGCGCCTTCCATCAGCCTGAGGGCGTGCTGATCGATACGGCCTGCTTGAAAACCCTCCCGGAACGGGAGCTTCAAGCGGGCCTTGCGGAGGTGATTAAGTACGGCGCTATGCACGACGCGGACTTCTTCGCTTGGCTTGAGGTGCACATGGGTGCGCTTTTGGCTCGAGACGGGGACGCGCTCGGGGAAGCCATTGCTCGGTCCTGCCAGGCGAAGGCTGAAGTGGTCGCGGCGGACGAGCGGGAGGGTGGGGCTCGGGCGCTGCTGAATCTGGGCCATACCTTCGGTCACGCTATGGAGACTCACACGGGCTATGGCCCCTGGCTCCACGGGGAAGCGGTGGGCGCAGGTATGGTCCTGGCCGCGGACCTTTCCGCCCGCTTAGGCCTCGTACCCTGGGCCGACGCGGCCCGTATCAAGTCCCTGGTGGCGGCGGCGGGCCTCCCTGTGGTTGGACCAGAGGGCATGACCCCGGAGGCCTACCTAGACCTCATGGCGCTCGATAAGAAGGTGATCGATGGTCGCCTGCGCCTGGTACTCCTTAGCGCTCTCGGTGCGGGCGTGGTCCGGGATGACGTGCCCCTGGCAGCCCTTCGGGAAACCCTGGAGCGAGGGCCGGCCCTATGCCAGAGCCCGACCTAGGGGCCTCTCCCCGGAGCCTGCGGGCGGCGGGGCTGACGCGTGACCCCTTCGCTGAGCCAGGTCTTTGGCCCGATGGAGAGGGGTATTTAGACGGCGCTCGGAGCCAAATCCTGGCCCAGCTGGCCGCTCCGGACGCCTATGGCGCGCCGGCGGTTTTGCTCCTTGGTCTCCATGGCATGGGGAAGACGGCGCTGCTATCCGGCGCCCTGCAGACCCTCCCCGAAGGATGGCGTGCCCTGGCCCTCAGCGCGGCCGGCGCTGAAACAGAGCCCCAGTTGCTAGCCCAGCTCGCGCGGTCCCTCGGCCTCGATCTGCATCTTGAGCGACCCACCCCTGTGCTTTGGCGCGAGCTGGAAGATGAGCTCGCGGCTCGCCTAGATATCGGTGAGCGCCTCCTGCTGGCCGTGGACGATGCGGACCGCCTGGAGGAGGAGGCGCTTGGGGCGTTGCTCGAGCACCTTGCTCCTCTGCTCGGAGCAACCGTAGGCCTGGTGCTGGCCGGTCCTCCGGCCTTTGAGGAACACTTCGACGCAAGCCTCCGGGAATACGAGCTCGATCTATCCGTGGAACTCATGACCCTCGGGCCCCTCAATGAGCCCGGCACCGCTGCCTATGTCTCCCAGCGCTGGGAAGCTGCGTCGGTGGGTGATAAGGCCCGGAGGAGGCTGGGCTCGGCGGAGCTTGCGCGCATTCACTTGCTCTCCGGCGGTACGCCAGGGGTGATTAACGACGTGGCGCGGAGCATTCTCCTGGCCAAGCGCCAACCCTGGCGGCCGCTCTTTGCGCTCATGGGGGTGGCTGCGCTCCTGGCCTTCACCCTGACGCTGTGGATTCCCGAGCCGGTGCCCGAACCGATATTGCCGCCCCCGGCGGTTGTGGAACCGGAACCTGAACCTGAGCCGGAACCTGAGCCGGAACCTGAGCCGGAGCCGGAGCCGGAGCCTGAGCTGGAACCGGAGCCGGAGCCGGAACCTGAGCCGGAGCCGGAGCCGGAGCCGGAACCTGAGCCTGAGCCTGAGCCTGAGCCTGAGCCTGAGCCTCTGCCGTTCCCGCCACTAGAGAGCCGAGACCCCGCCCACTACGTGCTGCAGCTCCACGTGCTAAACACCGGTGCCCGTGCCCAAGGTTGGATCGATCGCCAGAAGGCGCCCGATGCCTTTAGCTGGCGCCAGCGCAATCGGGGGGATGTGGTCGTGCTGTATGGGGATTTCGCGTCTGGAGCAGAAGCGAGGGCGGCCGCTGCCCAGCTGAAGGCCGAGGGCCTAGGGGAGGCTTGGATTCGGCGCGTGCGGTCCGTGCTGCCCGAGCTCACGCCGCCCTAGGGGCGGCGCCGCTAGAGGGACTCTAGGGGAGGGTGGTCTCCCCCATAAGGAAGCGGTCGATTTCCCGCGCCGACTCCCGTCCTTCATTGATTGCACGAACCACAAGGCTCTGGCCCCGACGGCAGTCCCCGGCGGCGAACACCTTTTCGTGGGCTGTGCGGTACTGGCCATAGTCCGCGGCGAAGTTCGAGCGAGCGTCAAACTCAACGCCCAGCGTTTCCCCCACCGAAGCCTCAGGCCCAAGAAAGCCCATGGATAGCAAGACGAGATCCGCGGGCCAGATTTTCTCCGTGCCTGGGATTTCCTCGGGGCGACCGTTAACCCACTGCACCTCGATCGTTTCAAGGGCGGATACGTGGCCGTGGCCGTTGTCGATGAACCGCTTGCCGGAAATGGCGTACACCCGCGGGTCCTCGCCGAAGCGCTTGGCGGCTTCCTCATGGCCGTAATCCACGCGGAAGATGCGGGGCCATTCGGGCCAGGGGTTGCCGTCGGCGCGCCCTTCCGGGGGCTGGGGCATGATTTCGAAGTTCACTAGGGAGGCGCAGCCGTGGCGCAGGGACGTGCCAATGCAGTCCGTCCCCGTATCGCCCCCGCCGATGACGATGACGTGCTTGTCCTTCGCAGATATGTACGCGCCGTCGTCGTGCTTGGAGTCCAGCAGGCTTTTCGTATTGGCCGTCAGGAAGTCCATGGCGAAGTGGACGCCCTCGAGCTCCCGCCCTTCGATGGGAAGGTCCCGAGGCCGGGTGGCACCGGTGGTGAGCAGCACGGCATCGAAGGCGTCGAGGAGCTCTTGGGCATCGGTCGAGCCCTGCTCGCCGTTGCCCACGGCGACGCCGGTGATGAACTCAATGCCCTCAGCGGCCATGAGGTCAACGCGGCGCTGCACCACGTCCTTCCCGAGCTTCATGTTGGGAATGCCGTAGGTCAGCAGGCCCCCCACGCGGTCCGCGCGCTCATAAACCACCACCTGGTGCCCAACGCTGTTGAGCTGGGCGGCGGCGGCAAGACCTGCGGGGCCCGAGCCCACCACGGCCACGCGCTTGCCCGTGCGCCGGGCGGGGACCTGGGGCGTCATCCACCCTTCTTCGAAGCCCCGCTCAATAATGGCGTGTTCGATGTTCTTGATCGTTACCGCCGGGTCCGTAATCCCGAGGACGCAGGCGCCTTCGCAGGGCGCGGGGCAAACCCGCCCCGTGAACTCGGGAAAGTTATTGGTTTTCAGAAGGCGCTCGAGGGCGTCGCGCCAGCGGCCCTGGTACACCAGATCATTCCATTCCGGGATCAGGTTGTAGACCGGGCAGCCGTGAGGCTCGGACTGGCAGAACGGTACCCCGCAGTCCATGCACCGAGCGCCTTGCGTCGTCAGTCGCGCTTCATCCCGAGGGGTGAAGATCTCTTCGTAGTCGAGCATGCGCACCTCGGCGGGGCGATAGGGTGCCGCCTGCCGGGGGAACTCTTGAAAGCCTGTGGGCTTACCCATGGCCGTGCTCCTTAACCGTCGTTCAATCTAAGCCGCGCTGGCAGCCTTAGTCCGGGCCTCAAGGACGCGCTTGTAGTCCCGTGGCATGACCTTAACGAACTCGCTCCGCGCCGACTCCCAGCGGGCCAGCAGGGCCTCCGCGACCGTCGAGCCCGTGTAGTGCTGATGCTTTTCGATCAGGCTGCGCAGTTCCGCGTCGTCTTCCGTCGTGACCGGGTCTAGGTCCACCATTTCCTGGTTGCAGTTCCCTGGGAAGGTGCCTTCCGGATCCCAGATGTAGGCGATGCCGCCGGACATGCCCGCAGCGCAGTTCCGTCCCGTGGGGCCGAGGATGACGGCTCGGCCACCGGTCATGTATTCGAGGCCGTGGTCCCCCACGCCCTCCACCACGGCCGTGGCGCCGGAGTTTCGAACGCAGAAGCGCTCCGCGGCGATCCCGCGGAAGTAGGCTTCCCCGCTGGTAGCGCCATAGAGGCAGACGTTACCCACGAGGATGTTCTCCTCGGCCTTGAAGGGGCTGACCTTCGGCGGGTAAACAATGACCTTTCCGCCGGAGAGGCCCTTGCCTACGAAGTCGTTAGCATCCCCTTCCACTTCCAGGGTGATGCCTCGGGCTAGGAAAGCCCCCAGGCTCTGGCCGGCACTGCCGGTCAGGCGCACCGTGATGGTGTCTTCCTCGAGCATCTCGGCGCCGAAGCGTTTAGCCACCTCGTGGGAAAGCATGGTCCCGACCACGCGGTTCGTGTTCACCACGGGGAGCTCGATGTTCACCGGCACTTGCTGGTCCAGCGCGGGCTGGGCCAGGGCAATGAGCTTTTTGTCGAGGGCCTTTTCTAGCTCGTGATCCTGGGCGTCGCAGCCGTAGCGGCCGAGGAAGCCCTCGGGCTCCTCGGGGCGCGCCAGCAGCGCGGAGAGATCGATACCCTTGGCTTTCCACTGGGTGAGGGCCTGATCGAAGTTCAGGCAATCGGAGCGCCCCACCATTTCCGTGATGCTGCGGAAGCCAAGCTCGGCCATGATCTGCCGGAGTTCCTTGGCGATCAGGAAGAAGTAGTTCACCACGTGCTCCGGCTGGCCCCGGAATTTCTTCCTAAGCTCCGGATCTTGGGTGGCAACGCCCACGGGGCAGGTGTTCAGGTGGCACTTGCGCATCATGATGCAGCCTAGGGCCACCAGGGGTGCGGTCGCGAAGCCGAACTCTTCGGCGCCCAGGAGGGCAGCTATGGCCACGTCCCGTCCCGTTTTCAGCTGGCCGTCGGTCTGCAGGACCACGCGAGAGCGCAGGTTATTCATGACCAGCGTGTGATGGGTTTCCACCACCCCGAGCTCCCAGGGGAGGCCCGCGTGCTTGATGGAGGTGAGGGGCGATGCCCCGGTGCCGCCATCATGGCCCGCGATCACCAGGTGATCGGCCTTCGCCTTTGTCACCCCCGCGGCCACGGTGCCGCAACCGATCTCCGCGCCCAGCTTCACGCTGATGCGCGCCGACGGGTTGGCGTTCTTGAGGTCGTGGATGAGCTGCGCCATGTCCTCGATGGAATAGATATCGTGGTGCGGCGGCGGGCTGATGAGGCCCACGCCGGGGGTGGAGTGGCGCACGGCGGCGATGATTTCGTCGACCTTACCCCCGGGCAGTTCGCCCCCTTCCCCGGGCTTAGCGCCCTGGATGATCTTGATTTGTAGCTCGTCGGCGTTCGTGAGGTATTGGATCGTTACCCCAAAGCGCCCGGAAGCCACCTGCTTAATGGCCGAGCGCTTGGAGTCGCCATTGGGTTCCGGCGTCCACCGGGCGGGATCTTCGCCGCCTTCCCCGGTGTTGGACTTGCCGCCCAGGCGGTTCATGGCGATCGCAAGGGTCTCGTGGGCCTCGGCCGAGATGGAGCCATAGCTCATGGCGCCGGTGGCGAAGCGCTTCACGATGTCCTTTTCGCTTTCCACCTCGTCTAGGGGCACCGCGGGCCCGGCTACGCCCGGCTTGAATTGGAGCAGGCCCCGAAGGGTGGCTTCCCGGGTCGCCACTTCGTTCGTGTACTTCGAGAAGCGCCAGTAGGCGTCCTCGCTCTGATTGCGCACCGCCACCTGTAGATCGGCGATCGCGACGGGGTCCCACATGTGCCGATCTCCGCCCCGGCGCCAGTGGAATTCGCCGGGATTGTTCAGCACAGGAATGCGCTGGCTTTCCCGCTCCGGGTAGGCCAGGGCGTGGCGACGGCCCATTTCTTCGGCGAGGACGGCGAAATCGGCCCCCTCAATGCGGCTCGTGGTGCCGCTGAAGCAGAGATCGACCACGCTCGAGGCAAGGCCGACGGCTTCGAAGATCTGGGCGCCCTTGTAGGACTGAAGGGTAGAAATGCCCATCTTGGCCATGACCTTTAAAAGGCCCTTGGCCGTGCCCTTGCGGTAGGCGGCCACGACGTCGTCGTCGCTTTGGATGTGCGGCGCATCATCCAGGAGCCCGTCTCGGCGCGCTTGCCAGAGGGCTTCGAAGGCCAGGTAGGGGTTGATGGCGTCGGCGCCATAGCCCACGAGTAGGCATAGATGGTGGACTTCCCGGGCTTCCCCCGTTTCCACCACGAGGCCGATGCGCGTGCGGGCATGGGCTTTGATCAGGTGATGATGCACGGCGCCGGTGGCGAGGAGCGTGCTCACGGGGATCCGTTCGGCGCTCACCGCGCGATCGGAAAGCACGACCAGACTCGCGTCCTCATCAATGGCGGCCATGGCTTCATCGCAAATGCGCTTCAGCGCACCGCGAAGCCCGGCTTCCCCCGTGCCCTTTTCATAGGTGATATCAATGACCTTCGAGGTCCAGCCGCGATGATCAATGTGCTTTAGCGCCGCCGCCTCTTCGTTGGACAGAATGGGGTGGGGCACCCACAGGCGATGGGCATGGCGGCCCGTGGTTTCGAGGAGGTTTTGCTCCGGGCCGATGTAGCACTGAAGGCCCATGATTACTTCTTCCCGGATCGAATCGATGGCCGGATTGGTGACTTGGGCAAAGAGCTGCTTGAAGTAGTCGTAGAGCATGCGGGGCTTGTCGGACAGCACCGCGAGGGCCGAATCGTTCCCCATGGACCCTAAGGGGTCACGCAGCTCCTTCACCAGGGGCTGGAGCATGAAGCTCATGGTCTCGACCGTATAGCCGAAGGCCTGCATGCGCGGCAGCAGGGTTTCGGGCTCGAAGCCGTGAGGCTCAGCGCTGGGGGACAGCTCAGCAATATCGATGCGCTGCTCTGTCAGCCAGTCCCCGTAGGGCAGCTGGGCGGCGAAATGACTCTTGATCTCCTCGTCGGGGATCATGCGCCCCGCTTCAAAGTCGATCAGGAACATACGGCCGGGCTGGAGCCGGCCCTTCTTCACGACGCGCGCAGGATCGACGATGACCGTGCCCACTTCCGAGGCCATGATGCACTTGTCGTCGTCGGTGATGTAGAAGCGGGAGGGGCGAAGCCCATTCCGATCGAGCACGGCGCCAATGTAGTGACCATCGGTAAAGGCGATGGAGGCCGGGCCATCCCAGGGCTCCATCAGGCACGAGAAGTACTCGTACATGGCGCGCTTGTCCGCGGGCATGGCGGGGTGACCCTGCCAGGCCTCGGGGATCATCATGAGGATCGCTTCCTGCAGCGTGCGACCGGCCATGAGCATGAACTCGAGCACGTTGTCGAAGGCGCCGGAATCGGAGCCGTCGGGCTCAACGATGGGGAAAAGCTTGTTGATGTCGTCGCCAAAGGCGTCACTGGCGACCACCCCTTCCCTGGCGTTCATCCAGTTGATGTTGCCCCGGCGCGTGTTGATTTCGCCGTTGTGACTCATAAACCGGTTTGGCTGAGCCCGATCCCAGGAGGGGAAGGTGTTCGTGGAGAAGCGGGAATGCACCATCGCCAAGTGGGAGGTGTAGCGCTCGTCCTGCAGATCCAGGTAGAAGGGGAAGACCTGCGCCGGGGTCAGCATGCCTTTATAGACAATGACCTTTGAGGACAGGGTGCACACGTAGAACAGCCGGTTGTCTTCGTGGCTGCGATCCTGGCGTACCTGGTGCGTCGCGTGCTTCCGCGCGAGATAAAGGGCACGCTCAAAGGCGTCGCCGCGCACGCCGTCGCTGGCGCCAACAAAGAGCATCTCGATGTGCGGCATGGCAGCCCGGGCCGCCTTGCCAAGGTCCGCGGTGTCCGCGTCCGTGGGGACGGTTCGCCACCCCAGCGGCCTTTGACCCCCAGCGCGGAGGCAGGCTTCGAGCGTCTCCCGAGCTTTCTGAGCGGCCTGCGCTTCCCGGGGTAGGAATACGAGACCCGCGCCGTAGGCGCCGGGTTCGGGGAGAGTTAGGCCGAGTGCTTCCTGGGCCACAGCCGCAAGAAAGCTATGGGGCAGCCCCGTCAGGATGCCCGCGCCGTCCCCCGTATTCTTTTCGTAGCCCTGCCCGCCGCGGTGATCCATGCAGCAGTTCATGTTCTGCGCATCGGTAATGATGCTTCGGCTGGGGCGACCTTTAATGTCGCAAACGAAACCTACGCCGCAGCTATCATGCTCCATGCTGGGGTCGTAAAGGCCCTGGCGCTCCGGGAGGCCAAGGCGCAGCTGATCTGCGAGGCGCCGTTTCATAGTGCTCTCCAGCTTTTTGCCCGTGACTGTTTGTGAGCGGCCCTGCTTTCGTGGCAAGGGGCGCCCGCGCGCCATTAGCGGCGCTCTGCGCGAAACTCAATTTGCGATCCAACGCGGAGCCGCGCTGGGCGTCTTTATGTGCTGTGGGGCGCTGTGTGGGGTGGCCCCCTCCCGCTAGGCGGCCGCCGAATGTAGCACTGACCGGGGTAATGTCAATGTGTACTCGGTGACGCGCCCAGCACGCCCTGGGCCCTGAGCTCCGCAAGTTGCTCCGAGGAGTAGTTCAGATTCGCTCGCAGAACCTCGTCCGTATGGGCCCCCAGGGCCGGCGGGGCGCTCGGGCGTTGCCGAGGAATCTCGCCTTGGAAGGCCAGGCTGCTCACCGCGCGAAGGGCTTGGCCGTTGGCGAGCGTGCCTTCCAACGCCGTTTGCAGCGCCCGGGGGTGGGCAAAGGCTTCGGTCAGATCATTGACGGGCCCGAAGGGCACCTTAGCTGCCGTGAGGGCTCGCTCAAGGGTTTCACTATCCTGCGCGCCGAAGGCCCGGTGGAGGATTTTATCGAGCGCGTCTCGGTGCTGAACTCGGGCCCCGTTCTTCGCAAAGCGCGGATCCTCAGGCAGCTTTCCTTGGCCCAGGGCCTGGGCGAGGGCGGCGAATTGTCGATCGGTGCCAATGGCGAGTACGAAATGCTTCCCGTCCTTGGCCGCATAGAGCGTTCCGTAGGGCACCACATTGGGATGGCCCGATCCCATGCGCCCCGGGTTGCGTCCGGCCACCAGGTGGTTGGTCGCCTGATTGGCCAGGCTGGCGAGCGCGGCGTCAAAGAGCGCGATCTGAATGTGGCTGCCCTCCCCAAAGCGCTCTCGCTTCAGGAGCGCGAGCAGAAGGGCTTCCTTGAGTTGATGGGCCGCCAGAAGGTCCATGAGAGCCACGGGCATTTTCGTCGGCGGCCCCTCCGGGTCCCCGTTTAAGTGCATGAAGCCTGCCTCCGCTTGGATCACCGCGTCGAAGCCCGGGCGCGGGTCCTCGATGCCATAGGCGCTGACTTGGGCGTAGATGAGCCCCGGATTTGCGGCGCGCAGCCGGGCAGCGTCTACCCCAAGGCGGGCATCGTCCCCGGGCTTAAAGGCCGCGATGACCACGTCCGCCCGGGCCGCCAGGCCCTGGGCAATGGCCTGCCCCTCGGGCTTTGTCAGATCCACCGTGAGGGACTTTTTGCCCCAATTGGTGGCAGCGAAGTAAGCGCTTACGCCACCCCAGGGCTTTTCATCTGGCACCGTCCAGCCGCGGGTAGGATCCCCCCCCTGGGGGTGCTCAAGCTTGAGGACTTCGGCGCCGAGCTCGGCGCAAAACATTCCCGTGGCTGGGCCCGCCAACACGTTGGCCAGTTCTAGAACGCGGAGGCCCTGAAGCAGGGGGGTAGCGGGGGATGGGGACACAAGCAGGCTCCTTCGGGCGCGCGGGACTGGGCGCTTAGCGTACTCTCTTCGTAAGGAACGGTCGTAGGGGGAGGGTAGGCATGCGGGAGGTCGCGCATTGCTATGTGGTGGTCGCAGGGCGGGTGCTCCTGCTTGAGCGGGCCCCGGGCCTTCGAGGTGCGGGTTTTTGGGCGCCCCCGGGAGGACACCTAGAAGCGGGGGAGGCTCCCCTAGAAGCGGCGTGCCGGGAGTGCGCGGAGGAGCTGGGCCTCGCCCTCGCCCCGGGGGAACTCACCTTGCTGCGCCGGGCCCCCTTTCGGGAACGGAGCGGGTCCGGGGTGAATTGGCTTTTTACCCTAACGCGTTCCGAGCCGCCGCCCTTCTTCCCGGCGGCCGATGCTGCCCGCACGGCGGCCTTCTTTCCTCTGGGTTTGTGGCCCCGGCCCGTCCTGCCTTGGGCCCAGGATGATCTGCTCGCCCTTTCCGCCGCCGGCCCCCCGGGGGGCTGACGGCCTGCTACACTAGCGCCCGCTAATTTGGGGCGACGCCCCGGCGCCTTGCGCGCGCTTAAACCCACGACAAGAGGATGGATGCGATGAAAGCTCCTGTTCGCGTTGCAGTCACTGGCGCTGCGGGCCAGATCGGCTACTCCCTGCTGTTCCGTATTGCCTCCGGCGAGATGCTGGGCGCTGACCAGCCGGTCATTCTGCAACTGTTGGAAATCACGCCAGCGCTCGATTCGCTGCGCGGTGTGGTCATGGAGCTCGAGGACTGCGCCTTCCCCTTGGTGCAGGGCATCATCCCCACGGACGACCCCAACGTGGCCTTCAAGGATGTGAACTACGCGCTGCTCGTGGGCTCCCGTCCCCGGTCCAAGGGCATGGAGCGCAAGGATCTGATCGAAGCCAATGCGGCCATCTTCTCCGTGCAGGGCAAGGCCCTGAACGACGGTGCGGCCCGGGACGTGAAGGTGCTGGTGGTGGGCAACCCCGCGAACACCAACTGCCTTATCGCCCAGCGCAATGCGCCTGATCTGGACCCGCGCCAGTTCACGGCCATGACGCGCCTCGACCACAACCGGGCCGCAGCCCAGCTCGCGGCGAAAACCGGCGCCCACGTCACGGAAGTGGAAGGGCTCTGCATTTGGGGTAACCACTCCGCGACCCAATATCCCGATATTCATCGCGCGACGGTGAAGGGCACGGCGGCGCTCGAGCTGGTCGATCAGGGCTGGTACGCCGATACCTTCATTCCCGCCGTGCAGCAGCGGGGCGCTGCCATCATCGAAGCACGAGGCGCCTCCAGTGCGGCGTCCGCCGCCAACGCCGCCCTCGAGCACATGCGCGATTGGGCTCTCGGTGCTCCTGGCGTCCTCTCCATGGGCGTCTATAGCGATGGCAGCTATGGCATCGAAAAGGGGCTGATCTACTCCTTCCCCGTCACCTGCGAAGGCGGCGATTGGAAGATCGTGGAAGGTATGGAGCCCAACGCCTTCTCCCTAGAGCGTATGAAGGCTACGGAGCAAGAGCTCGCTGAGGAAATGGGCGCCGTCGCCCATCTGCTGCCGGGCGCCTAAGCGCCCGAGCTACGGGCTCACCCCCTGCCCCGGTTTCGGGGCAGGATTTGTTTCTCTGTTTGGGAGCCCAAGTATGAGTGACAATCCCCTCGCCGCGGCCCTGGAAAGCGTCCGGTCGCAGCTGATTCCCCTCACCGATGCGCTCATTGCTCAGCTGGAAGCGGAAGCCGACCCCCAATCGGCGGAGTGGTTTGTGCACGTGCGCTACAACCTCGAGCGTGCCCAGTCGGAAGAAGATCTCATCATGATCTTTATCGAGCAGCTGGGTCCGACGGCGCCTTTGGCGAACCTCGCGGGCTTTACCCCCATTGCCCGGCTACGGCTCGACCAGCTGCTGGCCAAGGCGCAGGAGGTGGCCTTCGCCTTCTCCGCCGACGGGGAAGCGCACTAATCGTTCCTTGGGAATACCCGGGGCGCGATGTCGAAAGCGACCGTGGTGCGATGGGATCCCAGGGTGAAGGGCCGGGTTCCATGCCAGAAGTAGCTCGGGAAAAGGACCAGCCGTCCGGGCTCGGGCGCACGGGTCTCGCGAACAGGGATTGCCGTCGGCAGGGCGAGATCGGGGGGACCAAATTGAAGCCAGCCGGCCTTGGGATCCTGCGGATCTTCCGGAGGCGCCTCCACGTAGTACACCGCACTGTAAAAGCCCATGGGATGCACATGCATGGTGTGAAAGCCCTGGGGCTTTAAACGCACAGACCAAGCGCCGGAAAAGCGCCAGGCGCCGGGGACCGTAAAGGCGGGGTGGGGCGCCGGGCCACTTCGGCTTCGAAGCGTTGCCAGGGTGTCTTCCACGGCTCGCTCTAGCTGATACCGCAAAGCGCTGATCGCAGGATGACCGAGTCGAAGCACATTACCTTGGGTTTGCGTGCCGCCCCGGAGCGTTTGCTCGAAGGGGTGCTGGCGGGCCGTATGTTCTTCCTCCAGCTCCGTTTTTAGCGCTGCGTGAAACGCGCTTAGGGACTCGAAGCCCGGGGGGACGCCGAGATCCGTGGTAATCAGAAGATCCTTTGCCAGGAGCGTCTCCGCCCGGGGGTCGCCCGTGAGCGTCCAAGCCACGGCAAGATAGGCGAGGAGGAAGCCGTTCCCAGGGTCGCGCGCCAGGGCCCGCTCAAGCCGGGCCGCGGCCTGGCCTGGCTGCCCCGCGAGGAGTTCCGTTTGGGCAGCATGGCACTCCCATTGAAGGGGCGACTCAGCGTCCGCGAGCGCCTTCCGATGATGCTGAAATGCTGCGGGGAAATCTCCGGCTGCGGCGGCGGCCCGTGCCAGGGTGTCTTGTAGCGCGGGCTCTGCTAGCACGCTGGCGGGGAAGCGGCTCCGGGCGTCATCAAAACGGGCCCTTTCTCCCACGGCCAGCAGCGCGTCGAGGAAGGCCTTGACCAGGGGTGGGGCCAGCCGCCCCTCGGCGAAGGCGGTTTCGAAGGGCTCCAGGAAACGAGCATCGTCCCCAAGGCACCAGCGCGTGCGCGCGAGGTTGCTGTAGCTGGGACCGTAAT
>Ga0255774_10001423_pt1 | contig 19856 bp, 15 predicted proteins | sample 101ome_17_FD_179972 | JGI IMG/M metagenome (GOLD analysis project Ga0255774, IMG submission 179972) | Coastal salt marsh microbial communities from the Groves Creek Marsh, Skidaway Island, Georgia - 101407AT metaG (version 2) | ecosystem: Environmental > Aquatic > Marine > Intertidal zone >...
TGAATACTCCGGTATCTTCAAGCAAAGCCAGCACAAAGAGAACTCAATCGTTTATCTCAATACTTTGATGAACACTCTTGCTGGTGAATCTTGGGTTATCTCCAAAGCATTGACAAAGTTCGGCGGAGAAATCATGCACTGCTATTCGGAACGCTCTGTTCTAGCAATGACCTATCCACCAAACAACCTCAACAATGTGATTGCTGAGAAAGGTGTTCTTCAAAGAATGGTCATGTATGTGGTTGATGTTCCCGATGCAGTTCAGCACCAAATGCGTCTTGAGCAACTGTCAAAGGTTGGAACCATTGAAGAAATCAATCAGCCCATTGACAAGTATGTGAATGGACTCATGGAGATTTACAACATGCTCAAGGAACACCACGAAGAGATGGGCGGTGACTCTACCAAAACCATTCGCTTTGCCGAAGGATTCAATGCTAACTTGATTCTTGAATACAAGAACATGAGAGCAGAACTGTCCAAGTGCCGAAAGGAAGTGGCTGAGTTGGCTTCCAATTTTACCACTCGTTTGATGGTGAACCTTACGAAGATGAGCGTTCTCGTTTGCATTGCTCGCAGTCTTAACATTAAGGACAAAAATGCCCGATTTTTGGTAACTGGTCAGCATGTCCGTGAAGCCGCTCTTATCATGAGGAAGTGTTATATCAGTCTGGTTTCTTGGCTTGAACAGAGCCTAAAGGTTCGCAAGGCGAGCATCGCTGAAAAATCGCTTGAACCCCAATTCATGTCAATTTACAAAGAATCGGAAAAGGACGAAGAGGGCTTCATTCACAAGAGCAAATTCCTAAATGGCGTTATTGAGAAAACGGGCAAATCAAAGGCGCAGATTTACAGACACTTCAAATCTATTGAACACAAGTTTGATGAGAAAGCACACGGGAAATACAAGTATATCCGACTGATTGGAGATGATGTAGAATGACGAAATGGGAAAACACATACCTCGTATTTGATGTAACGAAAGGACCGAAAGTGATTATTGAAACCTTGAACACTTACGGCGAAGATGGCTGGGAATGTTGTTCCATGCTTACCGTCGCTGGCTCAAACATCGTTGCTTTCCTCAAGAAAGCCATCGCTACGGAAGAGAAACCAAAGGTAGACAAGGAGCAGGAAAAGGTTTCTAAACTTTGGTCGGGTGAATAATCACCATGTCAGTTCTAGCCTTGGATATTGAAACCAAGAACATGTCCCACGACATTGGCGGTTTCGGTAACACGCACATGTTCCAAGTTTCTACAGTTGCAACTTGGGACGGCAATACTGGAACAGTCTATGTTGATGAGCCAGTTAGCGAGTTTGCAAAGTCGGGCCACATCATCAAATCGCTTGGTGAGTTGAAGTATGACTTGGACGAGCATTTCCAAAAGGGAGGTGTTCTTTTGGGCCACAACTTGGCGGCATTTGACTTGCCCGTTCTTCGTGACTCAATGGACATTTACTGCATTCACAAATACTTGAGCGAAGAGAAATACATTGACACTTCCAAGGTTTTGCTGAAAGAACATGGTGAGCGGTTTCAACTCAAGAACCTTGTCAAATGCACCATGCAGGATTCTAAACTCATGGATAGTGCAGATGCGCCCCGCCTTTGGAAGATGGGTCGCTTTGACGAAGTGGTTGAGTATTGCATGAAAGATACTCAGTTGGTCTACGACCTGTGGGATTACGGTAAGCAGAATGGAATCGTGAAAGCGTTTTCCATCAACAATGAAGAGTTTGTGGATTTGGAGGTGAATTGGTAATGACTGGTTGGGAATGGTTTTGGTTGATTATTTTCCTTGTCGTGCTGATGCTTCTCTTCTTTGCCGCATTCGGTGGTTCAAACATCACGGAAGAATCCGTGGAAGAATACATGAACCGTCTTATGGGCAAAGATGAGGCTAGGCAGAAATGACATTGAAACAATCATGTGCATACTGCAAAGCAAAAACCCTTGCAAAAAGGTTGCAAGGATTCTACATTGGCTCAACAGAGCGAGTCAAACTTTGGGAGTGTAGAAACTGCGGAGGCATTTGGTCTTCAAAGACCCTTACGGGGGGAGAGTCTTAGGATTCTCCCCCCAAGATTTTTTTTGGCTTTTTGCGCCATCTACAATTTTGCATAAACTTCAAAGTGGCTGGCTTTGCATTTCTTGCATCTTTCTGGCGTAGTTGACGGGCTTAACGAGGTCTTTTGGTAAAACTCCACAATTGAAACCCCATGCAATGAGATGTTTAGCAAGCCTTTCTGTTGAAATGTTGGCCCCACTATTCTCGGTAAACGGGCAACCGCCTAAGCCGCCGACGCTCGCATCAAACTGCTTAACTCCTGCAAATAGGCCAGCCTTGACCAACTCAAACGCTTTGTCTTCGTCGCCTTTGTGGTGAAGATGCAACGCACTTCTCATTTTCTCTTCCTTTGCGATTTTAGCAAATTGTTTGACCTGTTTGGCAGTTCCGCATCCTACTGTATCGGCAAAAACCACAGTGTTGCCGAACATCTTGGCGTCCCTAACACAGTTTCTAATTACTTCTTCGCTGAATGTCCCCGAATACGGAGAACCGAAAGCCATAGAGATGTAAACTCTCACATCTTTCTTTTGTGATTTCATGAATGTTTTATACATGAGAATAATCTCATTTCTTGTCTTTCCCATGTTTTTGAGATTAAATGTTTCGCATGGCGAAAAGACGATATTGATTTTTTTCGCACCCATCTTCATGGCCCTCTCATAGCCCCGCTGATTCATCACAAGAACGCCCCCTCTTTGATACACATGCTCCGCATCGGCCATTTGTGGAACTAGCCTTGGGTGGGCCATGCTTGTTTCTTCTACATGGCTTAACCCGGCCTCGTAGAGCGAGGTGATGAAGTCACGCTTCATTTCAGTAGGGATGAAGGTAGGGAGTGATTGCAGGCCGTCCCTTGGGCTGACCTCATAGATTGAAACTCTCACGCACTGACATTTAAGTGTAGAAAATAAACCTTGCGGAATCACTTCAATCTCACGAATTCAAGAAATGACACTCTCGTTGTTCCGAGGGTGTTTCCTCGGTATTGGAAATTGGCTTGGTTAAAATAATACTCAATGCTTTCAATCGTCGTTCCACCTTCAACGGTGAATTGAACAGGGGTGGTAATGGCTGATTGTGCGCTACTCACATATTCTTGTTCACGATGATAGAAGAATTGCCCATCTTGTGCTACGGCGTTAGCGTTTCCTCTCACAATCCACAGGCCATTTCCTGTTGAGTTAGCGGTGCTGATAAGCCAAAGATGAATAATAACGAGATACATTTCATCCGAAGAAGAACCAATGGTAATTTGTCCAGCGGTAGGGTCCGGTGATGGTGGGGCTATGGTGAGAATCCCATCGGGGTCATCCACATTCCAACGAGATGTATCGCCAAAATCAATTGTAATCCAATTATTAGCCGTTTGAGCAGAATCGGGAGCGATACAATCCAATTTAGCAACACTACCCGATGCGCTAGCACCATCATCAACATTGAGCATTGTTCGCACTTCAGCAGGAGTTAATTCCTCACTATCACCACTACCAGCATCATTACGACCAAGAATGGTGTTGGTTGCCACATTAGAAACTACATCAACCGTTCCTCCTGCAACATCAACAAATGACAATTGACCCAAACCATCTGTTTTCAAAACTTGGTCGGCAGAACCATCAGCAGTAGGCCAATTTAGCCCATCCAAAACAATTTTACCCGTCCCATCAGGAGTAATTGTAATATCGCCATTAGATGCTGAAACAATGTCGTTTCCGTTCACATCTAAGTTTCCACCTAATTGTGGCGTAGTATCTTCAACAACATTTAAGATACCTGTATCTGTATCGGTATCTGTATCGGTATCAAGAATATACCATCCGACAGGAACAGAAGCCACATCATTGACATATTGAAGCGTAATGCCTTCCATTGTTTCTAATGTGATTTGTGTTGGGCCTGTTCTCCTTTGGTCTGTAGCGGCTCCCGACCCATCAACAACGCTTGTAGTGTTAATGATTGATTGGGTAGCGGCAATATTCTTGATGTGAATAATTTGCCCATTTGTTCCATCAGCCAAATTCAATGTAGAACTAATGTAATAAACGCTATCGTCAAAACCCGGCGAGGCTAAATCCGAAATAGAAGTAGCAGGGTCAATAGGAATAATCTCAGTTTCACCGTTGTTTTTGAAACCATCAACAGTCACATGGTTGGTAGTTGTTCGCCCACGGTCTGTAACTGCCTGTAATGTATCTGCTTCTGTTGAAGTAATAGTAAAGTTGGGATAAGTCCCTGTAACTGCGGTAATGCCTGCTCCGGTCAAACTTACCGTTTGGTCGGGTGCTGAATTGACGACTTCAAGAGTTGAGCCAGCACCACCATCGTTAAGCGTAATTCCTGTTCCAGCAGTAATTTGCCGAGCGGTGGGAATAGAGGAAGCATTGGTAGTTACAAATCCATCGTTGGTTACATCGTTTGAACGACCCGAACCTTGAACAAGAATCTTAGCCGTTCCCGAAGAACCAGCAGTAAAAGTGGATAGGTGAACAATTCTTCCAATGTTTTGAATTGCATCTGTGTCGGCAGTTGGGCGAGTATTGGTTAGTTTCCCAACATTTGGTGAAAGGTAGATAATGTCACCTTCGGAGTAAGAACCAGCATCAAACAAAGTCGCAGAAATATCTCCAGTTAAACCTTGAACAACGACTTTACCGTTTCCACTAGCAGTAATGGTATCATAGACTAGGCCAATAGCAGGATATTTGCTTGTGGCAATAGTAGCATCAGCCAGTTGAACAGTAATCCTTCCCGAAGCGTAATTTGTTGGATAAACTGGCGCACCAGCAGTTAATCCTGCACCGCTACCATCAGTAATGCTTTCAACAACAGTAATCTCGGAATACCCGTTAGGAACCTCAAAATTCCCATTTTGCACTTCCAAGTCGCCAGTCGTAACTCTTACCTTTCCTGTTCCCGAAGGAGTAAAGTCCATGTTTGTGTTTGAAGAACCCGTGAAAGTAACATCTGTTCCATCACTTGTAATTGACATTTCTTCGCTATATGTCCCGCTTCCTTCCCCAATGCTCAAACTGTTCTTGGTCTTGTTCACGGTAAGATACTGAACGCTTAGTGGGTTTGCACCGGTATGTGTAAGCACGGCAATAATTGTATCACCAGCAGTGTATTCTGCAACTTTATCTGCCGCAGTAGGGTTTCGCAGAACAACCGTAGGAGAAGCCCCACTTGGAGCCACAAGAAGATGGTAGCCGTTGGTGTAGGAAGAACTCAAAGTCAACGAATCTCCGGTAACATCAACCAATTCCCCATCTCTGAAAATCTTACCATCTGCTACTGTAAGAGCAGTAGCGTCTGTTCCAGTAATATCAAATCCGCTGATAGCGTAGTTCTGCCCAAGACCATCTGATAGGGCTTTGATTAATCCGGTATGCGGAAAGTCCACACCATCTTCAATTTGATTCGGTGTTCCAGTCGTGCTTTGTCCGTAGAAATTTGGGTTACTTACCATATCACTCAACCTCCATTAGAATAAAAATCTCAAGGGTTTCATCTGTTGCAAATGGGCCAACTCCATCAAAGTTGACTCTTTGTAGCATTTCACTGCTACTGTTGAAAATACCTGCTTCACGAATGACTTTCCCTTGAATGGTATTGCCATAAATCGTCAGTTTGACTTCAACCACATTAATGTCGGACTTTGACCTAACAATTGTAGGTGTGACGGAAAGAGGCACATCTAGCGCAGTAGCGGTTGGATTCGTTGAGTTCCCACCTAGTCCAACCTTGCCCGAATTGATGTAAGGGGTGGTGGCGGTCGCCAAGTAGGTCGCAATCGCTTCTTTCAAGGTATCAGTAATCAAGCCAAATCCTCCGAATACAAGTCCGTGATAACGACTTCCCCGCCCTCAAAGCCCAATTCATTGTCCCCTGTATTTAGCGTTTCACCGAAACCCAAGGTGAAGCCGCCCGAACTTGCTCGCTTACGAACCAGCACTCGGAGTTCTTTGAGGTTCACTGTTTCCAAGAAGTTGTAGGATGCGCTCTTTTCATTGAACTTCTCATTTCGTAGATTGGAATTGATTTGCTTTTGCGTCACCAAAAGTTCCGAGAACAAATCCGACAGTTGCTTTGAGTAGCGACCAAGTTCCAAACGCATGAGTCCGGTCAACTCATGCTCAATCTGCAAGACCATGTATTGACCCATCTCAATGTTCTCTTGTTTAATTTCCACATTGATAATGTCGCCAGCCCTCAGTTGGGAAAGACCTTCATTGCCCACGGTCATGATGAGTTTTTGGTTGAAGGTGGAGTGTAGGCGAAGTAACTCAAGAGCCTTCTTGTCCACTTCATCCTGCGTTAGCAGAGTCTTATCGTGATGCTCCAATGTCTTTCTACCACGCTTCTGTATGCTTCGCAAATCTTTGCGTTCTGCTTTGTGAACACTACCGTAAACAATCACTTCGTTGTAGAAATCAAACAGAGTCGTTGCCTTTTCAAATTCAAATATCTTGAACTTACTGCTTTCATTCAAAACCACATTACTGTAGTGCGAGGAATCGTTTTGTTGTGTTACCGAGAAGGTCCCATTTTCTTCAAGCAGAACGAAGTCCTTCTTCTCCATAATGTGGCGAATAGCCGCATACAAGTCAACGCCTTTGAAGTTTGGAGCGAGATAATACGGATAATCGGTGTTGTTGGAAATGGTAAAGTCAATCCCATTTTGCTCAAAGAGTTCATTTATGAGGTCTTCTGCCTCCAAGCAGATTGTAGCAGTGCTACCGATAGCAACTCGGTTAGGGTTGATTCTCATCTCATCAAAAGTGGTAACAGTAAAGGTTTCCGAAACGGAAACGATTCCCTTCATGTTTACCTTTTCGGAAAGAGTGATACTATCAATGAAAGCGTTCTCTTCACAAATGACGCTCATTTTTTTGTTGTTTTCTCCATCACTAAAGAACAGACTGTGTTCTCCCTCAGCCAAGACATTCCCAATGGTATGCTGAACCAGACTTGGCCCAGCGTTCTGCCTATCGCAGTCTACTACAACAAACATGGATAGAACCCCTTCATTCTCAATGAAGTTGCCCGGAGTTTCGTCATTCCCTTCTCTCACAGTGTAATTGTCTTTTGTGTTGAACACTTTGCGCTCTCCGGGGACCTTGGTATATTCGGAGGATAGCGTTCCAATGTTGAGTTTGTCGGGGAAGAAGTCGTAAAGGCAGGTTTCGTTTGGTTGTAGGATTCTGTAAGGGGTGTTGTCTAGAAGTTCGGAGTCCGTAATCAAGTGATGGTCGGTTGAGGTGGTATCGTCCACTTCATGGGCAACAACATAAACGAGGTTAAGGGGCGAAATGTTGTTCATGCTAATTCCCAACTCTTCGGAAACGGCCTTAGCAGTAGCATCCACAAACTCATAGGTAGTTGAGGTGCTTACAGAAGTCCCAGTAACATGCCTACCAGTTTCGGGGACCAAGTAGCAACCGGTCAAATCAATGTATTTCAAAAAGGCGTTCTGCCCACTGCTTACACTGATGGTATTCTTCTTCAAAACGCCGTTTGAGGATTTTACATCTACAACTGTTGGCAGAGTGTGAGTGTAGAGTCTTGGTTTGAAAACCATGTTGACTCCGGCAACACCGTAAGGTTTAGACAAAGAATCGTGCGAAGTGTCCCCTAGATTCTCAACGCTCTTGAACTGAAAAGCATCGTCGTGCAAAGCAACATGGTAGCCCTCAACTGGGGTCAAGGAAGCATCAGTTGTATTATTCAGCAAGAGTATTCCTTCTGAATCTGCTAGAACTTGAGTGGTCATTCCCACCTTTGCTGAGTGTTCCTTTGTTGCATTTTCAACTTCGTAAGTTCCGAGAACAACTCCAATTGTGGAGGATAGGCCGTGTGTTCCGGTAGAGGATTGAAGCGAGTTCACTAGGTTTTGAATGGTCCGAATATCACTAGCCTCCGCCGAGTTTGAGTTGACTTGCAGATTAATTCCGCCATTCCCGGCCCCCGGCGTGGAACTACCAAATACATCGGTAAACAGGGGCAAAAGGATTTCAGCATCGGTTCCATAGAAAACAGAATTACCATCGTCGTCCTCTTTGTATTTGTCACCGCTAGTCTGACCCCAAGTGCTAGTATCGGGCAAAATAACGCACTTCAAAGGATTCATTGAACCCAAGTCAACTTTGTAGACGCTATCTTTTTGATTCTTACCGTAGAAGAAATGCCCTGTTGTTTCAACAACTACTGCATTGTTTGCTCTAGAGCCATCTTGAGTCAATCTGCCGTTAGCAGAAAGAGTGTATGAGGCAAGACTACCGCTAGCGATTTCCCCAATGAACTGCCCGTTTTCTGCATCGTAAAGTTTGTCCCCTGCGCTCAAAGTTTGGTTACTATCAAAAGTAATGACTGTTCCACTTATTCCTGTAACGGCCATATTTCCGTAACTGTCCGGGTCAACCACATAAGACGACATTGAGTAGGAAACATTTCCTGCAATCTTAGAAGGAATTGGTTTTTCGGGATTGACTGGGTTGAACAGGAAATCAAAACACAACTCTGTCAAGCGCATGAGGCCAAAGCGTTTCAAGGTAGAAATGTCTTGGTTGCTTTGAATAGCAGAAGTTTGGAAGTTTGAATCTCTTAATGCTAGTCTGCTTCCCAAGCCCACGCTAGAATCCTTCGTGTTCTTGTCTTCCAAAAAGAACATGGAATACTCGTTAAGCGTCTTATCACTTCTCATGAGGCTATCTGTTCTAAGAGAAGAATAAGGTAACAAGTCAGAAGTGATGTAGAGGAACAATCTCAATGCGGATTGGTCGTAATCTACAAACTTGGCCATATTCTGTTCAAAGTTACCGCCTCTGTATTTGTTCTCATCTACATCGGTGTGAATGCGAGTATTCGCCCCATTAGAACCAAAAGAACTCGTTTGCCCTCTAAAGTCCACTTGGAAAGACCTGTGAGAACTATCTGTTTTATCAAACAGGTTTAGGTTGCTTGTGGAGGTATTTGGTTTAAACTGGTAGGCTTCGGTGTGATGGTTGAGAAGCGACCTATTGTTGTAGAACTTAGGTAGAATGAAACGAGAACTAAATGCAGTATCTCTAAACAATCCCTTCTCTAACCCAAAGTTACCAATCGTTCTGCCGTTCATCTTGTAGTAGAGTTGCCCGTGCTTTTCAGCATAATCATCGGAACCCGAATTGATGTTCTCTAAGTTCAACGGCGAGGTTCCGTAACTGTTCAAGAGAGGGTGAGGAATAGTCAGTATCTTTCCGCCCCAAAGGTGCGCTCCGTTGATGAACACCAAATCATGAGTAGGTTTTCCCATGCTATACACAATGTCCGACACACTGAAATTGTAAAGCGTCCTATCCAAGTAAACATAGATTCCCACTGCTGAAGAAGTAGTCCCAATAACAATTCTAGAAACCTTACCAACAAAGGTCTTGGAGTCCCCAACAAACAACGAATCGCCGGGGTTCAAATCGTAAGCAGTAGTAGAAGTTGTGATGAAGTAGGAGTCATCAGTTTCCGTTGAAACGGTAGTAACTGTGGCTACCTGTGTAAAGGTGTATTCGGTGGTGTCAAAGTGATACTCCACCTTCCTTCCCAAAGTAACGGGAATGTAGGGAGCCAACTCAATTTCAGAGAAGTTGTCTTTCTTGCTAATGCTAACCACTTCAAAGTCCATCAGCGTATTGACGGTATCAAAGGTGGCTGGGTCACTGCTACCAAACTCATCGTGTAGTTTTGCTTGGAAACTACGGTCTTCGGAAATAGAACTGGGTTTGTTGATAGCGTAGCCAACTGCTCTAGGGTCTGTATGGCTACTTGTTCCTGCAAGCAAAGCGGTTTCTGCACCAGTAGAAGCATTGATTTGGTTGCCCCCTGTAAAGAACACTCCCTTGTTTGCTGAACCGGTGAGAGAAGTGGGAGAGTTTGTTGCAAGATGGGACGAACCTAGAGCCTTTGTGAAGATGTAGTTCTTGTCGCTAGAAACATAGATGAAATCGTTATTTGCTTCGGACATTGCGCCCCTTGCAAAAATCAATCTAATTTTGAAAACGCCGTAGGTTTCCTTGTCAGTCACCTCACCAATGTAGCCATGTTCTGTGAAAAGGTGGTCGCCAACTTCGGGTAAGTTGGTAAATTGAATGGCCATAATGTCTGTTTCTAGTTCAGTATCGCCCAATGCAACATCAAACCGATTTCCATCCATCGGCACTAGTTTGTTGTATGGACTGTTGCTGGAATAAACAATGTCTTCGCTAAACAAACTGTTGAGGTTCACGATTGGAGAAATCAGTTTGTTGAACTTATCTCGGCCTTTGACCTCAAAGATAGTCTGCCCGTTCTCCTTCTTACTCACAACCTCTTCAATTTCGCCGTTAAACCGCTCTACATGGACGAGGAATTCACCGCCAGTATATCGCAAGGGGTCGGCGTAATAGGAGTCCCCTGTGAACGCTAGGGTAATCATTTTCTTGGTAGCGTCTGCGGCAGTTACAGTGGCGAAGAGTTCTTCCATATTTAGCGAAATAAAAGATACGCTAAGTTTAGAGAATCTGTCATTAATAATGTCAAAATCAACCATTAGGGTTTTATCTGTAAAATTGTATGCCCGACGATATGCAATCGCTCCAGAAGTCGGACTGTAATAGCCGGAACTTAGAATGGCTTCTGTTTCCAAACGGCTTCTGTTTCGCATTGTAATGGTTTGCGAGAAATTACTGAAACCCCCAATGGTTTGAACAATGTAGATGCGACCATCAATTTTCATCTCATCTCCCACATTGATGAAGTCGTCCAAATCAAAATCAGTATTGAAGGTAAATCCATGAGAACCATCATCCGAGGTAATGGTTGCTTCAAGAGCAAACCAATCGTCCAAGGTCGCACGGTGGACAATATGCCTCACTTTGTATTCGGTGAACTCCGTGATTTTCTTTTGTAGAATGCGAGCCGTATCAACAATCTTGGTTTCCGAAAAGCCACCTCTTCCGCTAACAGAGTCGTAGGTCTTGTGACTGTAGACGCCATAAGTGAAGTTGGCCCTCAAAGGAGAATGGTCGTAGTGAAGGTATCGCTTTGGCCCTGTGTGGGAGCGTGTAGTAATATCTCCGTCGCTATCTCTGCGAGCGTTTGGATAACTGGAATCATAGTTGTGACCTTGATAGGTAACGGTTTGCCCCTCGTTTGTTGTCAACGGAGAGTAGGTCGTGTCCAGCGTTCTCAAGTTATCCGTAACGGTAACTCTCAAAGAGAACTTACTGTAGTCAACAATGGTTTGTCCAAAGTCTTGCTTGGTAATGAATGTATGAGCATCCTTGTTGCCACTCAATGAGTCTTTGCTGAGAGTGTATGAAGCGGCAGAACCGCCGTTCTGCATGACATAGTATTTCGTGTCATGATTCAGTTCACCTTCTTTGTCAAGCCCATCGTAGAAGTAAAACAGTGGTCTAGCACAAACCAAGTTGGATTCAAGGTCTGCACTAGTAGAGTCTTGAAGAATACCAGCGGAAAGAGCAATCACATCAGTAGCCTTTGTGGGGCCTTTGAAAATCATAAACTTTGTATCTTTAGGAATTTCATTGCCAATCTTTGGTTCAAACTCAAAAGCATCTCCAGTAGTGTCTTCACTAATGACTTCCTTAATCCTAGCAAAGTGATGCTTGTAATCATCATCCGAATAAATCAACACAAAGTAATCGTAAGTATCAAAGTCGCCGGGATTGAACAAAACTCCGTCAGTTGTCAAAGCATCATAGCACTTAATGCGAAAACCTTTGGTATTGTGAAGATTGGAGTATTCTGTAACTGAACCTGCAAAGTGGGCAATAGTGAATGAAATGTCGCCGTTTGGAACAACTGCCGTAAACATACGGTCATTGTCGGAAAAGGAAGACTGCTGAAACATAGGGTTTGTAGGGGCACTATCAGCCGCACTAAACGGATTGAGAGCCAACGCCATTACAAGTCCACCTCTTCAAATCGTAGATACAAAAGCGTGTTATCATAGTTTGGGAGAAGGTTGTTTCTTCCAGCAAATTGGCTTTTCCTGTAATTCAGCAAAGCCATCTCATGCATCTCTCCCATGAATTGTTTGTTGGTAATGGCTGATTCACTACCAGTTGCACCTTGGCCATTTGCTCCAATGTAGAAGTCTTCTCTAGAAAAAGAAAAGCCATCTGTTTGGGAATGAGTAGCAGTCTTAACGAGGTTTCCGTTAAAGTAGATTCTAAGTGTTTTACCTGTGTCATTCCAAGCGCAAGCGATATGAAACAGATTGTTGATGTAAAGTGGGTCTTTGTCTTCATGAAAGAAAACAGTCCCGTTAGCCGAAGTGTCCACATCAGCCGACATGGTAAGGTCTGTAGCAGAATCAACAGAAGCAATAGTTCCCATGCTAATGAAGTTCCCGCCATCTCTGTAAAACAACTCCAAGCCTGCATAGAAACCAGCCGTGCTAGAAACGACAAGCGTAGTTCCGCTAACCGAGGTAACTGTCCCCGAATTGTCATACTTCACCTTACCATCAGTGGTGAAACCCGAAACGCCACTGTAGGTGTAGTGGCGAGCAATGTTCGGAGTAATCAGCGTATCAGTGTCAATGACTTCCGTAGTGCTTCCCAAGCGAATTCTCGCTCTAATCTTGTAGGTAGCGGGTTGGTTCTCATTGTGCAGAGAAGTGTTCACAAGGCTGATTTGAAAATCGCTACTGTAGAAAATCATCATTTCGTGGGTCAAGCGGTTGGTTCTTGACAAATACAATTCGCTTTCATAGTTTCCCTCAAGGCTCGCATCATAGACGGATTGGCCCAAAGCAGGAAGAATCTTCTTTGATGCGGTAATGCTTGGTGGAGTTCTTGTGGCATCGTATGTCCCATAGCCATTAATGTCATATGGAGTCACAATAGCCTCAAAGGTAAAATCGCCTTCATGGACCCAAATGCCGTAAGCGGCCTCATCAGTAGTGTCTGCTACAGAGTTGGCGTCGGGGACATTGGCCGAATAATCAATGGTTGCAAAGGCATTACACATTACAGGAAATACGAGTGAACGCTGATTTCCTGTAAAAATAGAATACATTTAGCCACCTCAAGGAATCACGGTTGCTACAACAAACTCCATGCTAAAGGAAAGTTCTACTGTATCTGCGGCAAAGTCTACGCTAAAGGAGCGCACATATCCCTTGAGTCCTGTAGCCGTAACTGAGTCGGGAAATTGACTTGCAAAGACAATGTTTTTGTTATCCTTTTCGTTGTCACCGCCTCTTGCCCTAAAGTTAAAAGGAATGAGCGGCGTATCTGCTTCGCTTGTAGAAGTTGGCTTAAGGACATTAACCCCACTTCTGTATTCGTAGTCCGAACCCACATAGGATGGAATGAGAACCACCAATTCATCAAAGGCTTGGTATGAGGCTAGGCCCGTAGAATCCACACCCGAAGCAATCAATTGTGCAATCTCATGGGCAGTAAAGGTTCTTGATTCGGAATCGGTGTGACTTCTTTTAAGAGAAGTGGCATTAATGAATCCGCTAATTGAAACTCTCTTACTTGACATACCCAAATCCAAGGCCAAAGTAGTGGATTCGCCTGTAGTCAACCCACTAAAGGGAACCGAGAAATCGGGAATTGTTTTGTCTGTAGAAATACTAACTGAATTGGCTCTCAAAGGAATAGTATCTACTTGCAAATCAGTATCGCTATTGAATTGTTGCAGTTTCAAATACACATAAAACTCTCTCATTCAATCACGCTCCCAAAGTCCTAGAAGAAGTGTTTCTGTTGATTCTACCGTTAATCATCTGCCCAATCTTATCAGCGATTCTTCTCAGTTCAGCATCGGAAGTATCTCTAGCGTTAATGGTGATGTTGAAAGTATTGCCTCCACCTGCGGCCATTCTCTTTGATTCTGCATTGGTGTGAACTCTTGAGCCTCTTGGAAGAGAAACCAATTCGGGGCCACGCTCTCCAACGACTTGCATTGGGGTGCTGACCATTCCGCCATTTGCATGGAAACCGAACAACCCCATAAGTTTCTTAGCCACATAAAACCCAATAGCGGCGGCAATCATAGCCGCCCATGCGCCCGAAGCAACAAAAAGCACATATCCAGCAATAAGAGCAATGGTGACGGCGATGCGGTTCACCCAAGACATTGCTGAACTGAAATAATCCCCAATGAAATTAACAAACCGCTGGCCAGTTTCTTTGAGCAAAACACCGAGCAAAACCAATCCAGCAGTAATTGCAGTAATGGCGAGGCCAGCAACAAAGAGAAGCAATCCTCCAGCCACCTTAAGCAAGCCATCAATAAGAGTCATCAAATCACCATCACCGAAGAAAGCACTCCAAATATCCTTGAGTCCATCCCATACAATCATAAGGCCAGCCATAGCAACCATACCAACGGCTTTGATGGCTTCCCAAGTGGCCTTGAGCGCATCCATAATTTGTGGGCCGAATGCCTTGAATATCATGTAGAATAAAACAACAAAGGCCATTGTCTTGAAAATGACGGCTGATACTAAAATAGCCGCCTTAACCACATGCTTCTTGATGAGTTGGAATATCTTACCAAAGTCGGTATTGTTTAACACATCAATAAATTGTTTTGCGGCTTTTTTGATTCCCCCGCCAGCAGGTTCTTGTCTTCGCCGTATTCCAGTAATCATTCCTCCGACTTCTAAGGCCCGTCTTCTTCTAAGTGTTTTTTCAGCCTTCCTTCGACCAATCATTTGGCGTTCTGCGGCATCGGGAGTCATGTAATACCCTCTACCTCTAGCACTAAACTGGGCAGATTGGCTTCTTTGAAAATAAGTTTCTTGAGCAGATTGAGCCGTCTTAATGTTACCACTTAATCTGTTTAACTTTGTGAAGTCCAACTTGAACATGTTCTTGAACTTAGCAGAATTGCCTTTACCAACAATTTTAGTTAAAACGAAATCTACCTGTTCAAATACAGAAACGACTTTGTTTAGCCCTCTAAAGATACCTGCCGCCCCAAAACCATATAGGATTCTTCTTATTTTCGGCATCGGGCCATCCGTCGCAACTATTTTTGCGGCAATCTTACCAAAAATTGTCATCTTCTTTGTGGCTTTTTCAGTAGAATCACTCACTTCTTCTGCCGATTTTGCTAGTTTTTGGTTGCTAGCCATCATATCTGCATTTGCTTTCATCATCTTTTGCATATTCTTGAGCATCTTCTCTTGATTCTCAATCATAGCAGAAAGTTGCAAATTAACATAACTGATGGCCAAACACTTCACCTCTTCATATTCTTGGTAGCCTTCTCAATTTCTTCTGCTTTCATTTCTTCAAAGGCTCGGTGAATGCTCAACATATCTATGACAAGATTAGCGGGCATCTCATACACTTGCAGGGGACTTATCCCTAAAGCCTTTGCGAGAGTATAGGTGATAATGAGGGAAACTGTAGCGGGGTCTGCTTTCCCGCCCTTCAAAGCCGCCCTCATTCGTCGTTTTTTTCCTCGTCCTCGCTAAATGCTTCAAATGGATTGGGTAGGATTTCCTTTAGTTGGTTCCCAACATAAGGACTCAATCGGAGAATATCAACGGTAGACAGGTGCGGTTCCGTCTTGGTGACGAAATTTTCAACCATGAAGCGATACATCGCATTCAAGTCAAGGTCAAAGTTTTGGCTTCTAGCATCAATCTTCATCATGCTATTCATGGCTTTGTCAACTTCTAGCCATGTAGGTTCTTTGACCCAAACCTTCAGGTATTCGTCAATGTTTTCGGCCACTTTGATAAAGTGACACTTCGGCTCATTTAGTGCAAAAAGCACATTCTTGTTACTTACAACTTTTTTTTCCATAATTCCACCTCAAAAACCAACAAACAAACAAACGGTGTTGGTGGAATGTTATTCAGTAGATTGTTCTTCAACAACCTCCTTCTTTTTCTTTGGTCGCCCTCGCTTCTTTGGGGCTGGCTTAGGGGCTTCCGCCTCCTTGACTCGCATGAGATTCTTTTCCTTACGACTAGGCAAAGGTATCACCCCTGCAAAACCCAATGCGTAGTAACTGTGCAAGAGTGCAGGTTTCTAGGCATAATCGTGGCTTCAACAACAACGGGTCCTTTGTCGTCGGGGAGTGGGAAGTTGTTTGCCGAAACCATGTAGTCCTTGAACTTCAAAGTGAACTCTTCACCATTTGCTTTGGAGAAGTTGAGTTCAACCATTTGTCCATCCGTGGTTGAGTTGTTCTCATCTTGGTTGACCAACTCTCGGTAAAGCCGGTCGTCCACAACATGACCAGTGAATTGCAACTCGTAGGTTCTTTGTGCAGGAATGCCCTCTTGGATGGACTTGTTTCCGACACCAATAAATCTGCGCTCGGCAAGGTTGTTGTTCATGGTCAAGGTGATGGAATTAATCTTCATGAAGGTAACACCGAATGCCTTGAAGTAGCCGCTAGAGAAGAAGAAAGGTTCTCTAAAGGTGGCTTCCGAATCATAGTTGAAGAAAGCCGTTTCGTCGGTCACGCCTCTTCTAGCATCATAGACTTCATCAGTTTCAAGGTCATGAACGGTGCGGGTGTTCAAGTCCATCGTCATTTTGATTTCTTCATTTTCATTAGCGGTAATCGTCATGGTATTGACTCTGTTACCTCTAGCAATCTTAACGAAGTTCGTATCTTCGTAGGTGTCAGTCGTCGTTCTGTAGGTGTTGGTAGAAGGCAACTTGCTGAACACTTGCTCAAGAGAGAACGATGGAAGGAGTTCCCCGTTCTGTTCTTCAAAAGTGTAAGTGATTGAATCGTCAATTTGCCCATCGCCACCAACACTTGGGGCCGTCAACTTATCCATGTTTCCAATAGCGTCCAAGTGTGGAGCAATCGGTGGGCATAGGTCTGCCCCAACAGAACGGTAGAAGATTGGGCCAGTTTCAGTAACAGAGCCGTAATCAATGTAGGTGGCTCCCGAAGTAATAGCAACGAAAGCATCCGAAATTGCTTCTGCCGTAGTGGAAGCACTAACGCCAGTGCATCGCCCAAAGAAATAATAGAGCCAAGCGGCATGATTGGACACCAAAGCAATGTTTCCACCGCTAGCAGTTTCAATTCCCTTGTATTGGTAGGTGTAGTTTCTGCTTCCACCAAGAGCGAGATTGACTTGTTTCATTTCAACCTCAGTCGTTGGGAAAGTAATGCTTTCAACCAAACCAAGCCATTCATCGGCAAGGAGTCGCTTTGCCGTAGTCGTGGCGACTTGGCCACCAGTAGTTGTTCTAACAACAGGAAGATTCGTAGCATCGCTTGTCGTTGTAGCGGCAGAGTTGGAACCACCAAAAGAGTTTGTAACAGTCACGACATTACCGCTTCTTGTAGCAGAAATGTTTGAAACTGCATTCACAACAGTAGTAAAAGCGGCGGCATATTCTTCTTTGGTGATTATGCCAGCATCGGAAATGTCCACTTCATTGTTTGCATCAGCACCGTGACTGGGTTCTGCAATTGCACCAGTATCATCAAACCAAAAAGCATGGGTAGAAGCCGCCCCGCCATCGGCGGCAAGAATAGTGAAAACCAAGTAGTCAGCCGAATAATCAGCCTTGCCGTCGCTATTGAAAGTAACAGTTGTAACCTCATCAGTATAGGTAGTTCCGTCAATAATAGCAGGGGCAGGAACGGGTGCGCCGTATTGGGTAATCACGAAGTAGTCGCCCGAATCAGGAGAAAGAGCAGGGCTAAAGGTAATCGTATCGCCAGTGTTCCCAGTAACTCTAGCACAGTCTTGGAAAGTGTTACCGGAGTTGTATCGCTCAATGATGCAACCAATATACAAATCATTCACAAGGGAAAAGACTCCGCTAAAGTCAGTATGGGCCTTAATGGTGCTAAGTGAACTTCCGTCAAAAGCACCGCTAGGGTCTTTTGTAGACTTAAAGTAAATGTCATTTTCTGGAACAAATGTAATACTCGCCCCGCTTCCCAAAAATATATCTCCGCAATCAGTCGTCATTCTCTTTCCCTCTTACATACAAACAAACTAAGGTATGGAAACTGCAAATCTCTTGGCTTCTACTGTAACCTTGTAGCCAAAGAGTCTTTTCGCTCGGTCATTTGATTCACTTCTATTTCCGACAAACAGTTGACTGAAACACGAACCATCACTTGCGGTATAGCCTCTCCTACTACGCTCAAGTGCGTGACGGGCTATCAGGTATAAAGCCCTTAGCCTGTCCTTTCCGAAATCCCCGTCCGTCCCCGCTCTTTCGTCTTGAACGGTGCGAATGTGCATGGTAAATGAATAACTCTCGTTGCGAATGTCATAGCCCACCGTGGGATATTCAATCGTTTGACTGTCCTCAAAGAAAACAATCACATCTTTGGAAGAGAGGTCATAGCGAACACCACGACCTCGCTCCAAGGTTCTCACATCAACGAAATTAGGAGTGGTCACATGGTCTGCCGTAATCACGCCATCCGTAACAAGGGTGGTAGCAGAACTAGACCAGTTGGAAGACACCAAATCAATGAGAAGGCTCACTTCATCCATTTGACAACACCTCCAACATTTGCTTTTCTATGTCTTTCATGATTTCAAGAGCATAGTGGTCAGCAATGTTTGCAAGCATTTCATCTTGGGTAAATGTCACATCTTGTCCTAGAATTGTAGAAAGGTCGGCCATCGCCTTTTGTCTTTCTTCATGGACTTCTAGCAACTTTTGAATCTTAGAAACATCAACGCCTTTGATTTGCTTGAATGCTTCCAAGACTTGTTTTCTAGGCATTACAATCAATCCAAGAAATACACAATGTCGGACTTGCTACTCAAAATGTCCATTGCTTCTTTTCGCAGAATATCATACTTCTCTTTCGTAGAAATGTTCGCCCCGGTTTCGGCAATGAGAATGGTTTGGTCGTCATGCCGTAGAATTTCAGCCGCTACGAGTTTCGTAGCCGCTTCATGAATAGCCGCAGGAACCCTACTGCTTCCAGCAACATATGTCACAATGACTGAGTTGTTGGTGTGGTAGGGGTAGTCCTTCAAGAAGAAGATACGGCCTTCATCTCCGATTGCCCAAAAGGAACCGAGCCGTCGCATGTCCTGCTTATCGGTGAATCTTTCCACCGTAGCAACTGTAGGGACGCTGAGATTGGTAGCGGTAAAGGTGACTGTTTCGCTACTTAGCCCATCCCCAGTGATAGCGTTGCTAAGAACAACAGTAGTAGCATCAGTAATAGAAGCAATGGTAGCCGCACTAGGAATATCAGTTCCCGAAACACCCATACCTACGGCCAACTTGCTTGAGTCTTCAACCGTAAGGTTCGTAGAAAGATTGCTACCCGAACAGGTTTGCTGAGTGGTGATGATAATGTCACAATCCGAACCATCTTCCCCCATCAACAAAGAAGAAATCTGTATCTTGGTTGAAGTGGCGGCATCCGAATAAGCATAGAAGAAATCGGAAATGTTTCTCCCACTTGTCACGATGCTCTTTGGCTGAGTAGCCCCTGTAAACTGAAAAGTATCTGCTGGGAACAATTCGTTGATGCAGTATTGAATTTCCTTTGCCGCCGTTTTCTTACCTAGCGTCACATCAAACTCGCTATTAGAAACTGCTCCGCCATTTTCCGAAGCCATAGTAAACTGTGTGCCGGAATTAGGCAAGCCCAGTTTAATCTCATGAATGTCCCTAAAGTTGTCAAGAAGTTGAATAGAACCGTGAGCCGATGCAATCTCCTTGTAGGAATCTCCTTGCCAAACTCTGAGAGAAACCACCTTACTCAGTTTACGAGTGCTAAGTTGGACAAAACCAATGTAGCCACCGTAATATGCTTTGATAG